>Ga0164294_10003377_pt1 | contig 14202 bp, 13 predicted proteins | sample GEODES005metaG_FD_111479 | JGI IMG/M metagenome (GOLD analysis project Ga0164294, IMG submission 111479) | Oligotrophic lake water microbial communities from Sparkling Lake, Wisconsin, USA - GEODES005 metaG | ecosystem: Environmental > Aquatic > Freshwater > Lake | place: USA: Sparkling Lake...
AACCTTAATCCGAATACGTCATGCCTTTCTAGGAAGGCGGACGCGGAGGCGGGAGTCTCAATTTCTGGAGCATTCCAGGGTCGAAAAAAGTTCTCCTAGCGCCCAGGCGGGGCGTGTTTTTTTTAGGGTGAGTTACGGCAACCGTGCGGCCAACACTTTGACCTTGGGTAGATTGGCTAGAAGGTCAGCGATGGCGTCGTAGCGGCCAGAGAGAAGGCCCTGCTGGGCACTCGCTTTCATGGTTACAGAAAAGGAGAGACTTCCGGCTGTAACCTTCAGCTTTTCTAAATCAATCTGCACCTCCGTCGTCGGATCCTTTTTAATCAGTTGAGTCAGGGCTTTAAGATCTTCTTTCTTTGCGGTCACACATGGGAGACCGAGGGTCGTGCTATTCCCGAAAAAGATTTCAGCAAAGTTACCTGAAATCACGGCCTTAAATCCCGCTCTTACGATTGCCTGAGGAGCGTGCTCTCGCGAGCTCCCACATCCAAAATTCATTCCTGAAACAAGAATTGTAGATCCCTTGAATTGGGCCTGATCGATCGGATGATTCGTAGATTTGCCTTCTGGAGTTTGACGAATATCGCGAAAAAGGAATTCACCCAGCCCGTCGAAAGTCACACATCGCATATAGCGGGCGGGAATAATCCGGTCAGTGTCGATATCGTCCCCCTCAACGGGTACGGCTCGACCAGCTACTTTCTTGATAGGGGAGAGGGACATATCAATTTTGGGCGAAGACCTTGCGTGCGTCGCTGACTTCACCCGTCACCGCAGCCGCTGCAACCATCACAGGGCTCATGAGGAGGGTGCGTCCGGTGGGGCTTCCTTGTCGGCCTTTAAAGTTTCGGTTTGAGGAGGAGGCGCAGATCTCGTCGCCTACAAGTTGATCGGGATTCATTCCGAGACACATAGAGCATCCCGCTTCGCGCCAATCGAATCCTGCCTCACGAAAAATCTTGTCGATGCCCATCTCAGCACAGATTTTGCTTACACCCTGGGAGCCAGGAACGGCAATGGCACGAATTCCTTTTGCTACCTTACGGCCTTTTAGAAACTTTGATGCTTCTACAAAGTCGGAAACACGGGCATTGGTGCAGGAGCCGAAAAAGGCGACCTGGATCTTCTGGCCTGCAAGTTTCTGGCCGGCCTTAAACTTCATGAATTCAAGAGCCTCTTTGGCGGAGGAGCGGTCAGCCTCAGGAAGCTGTTCGGGGGAGGGGATGGCCTCGTCTATGAAGATGCCCTGACCAGGATTGATGCCCCAGGTGACGGTCGGACGGATTTCAGACGCTTCAAAGACCTTCACATCGTCGTAAACGGCATCGGAATCGGAGGCCATCTTTTTCCATTCCACGACGGCTGTATCCCAATCCTTTCCTTTCGGGCAGTAGGGGCGCCCTTTCAGATATTCAAAGGTCTTTTCGTCCGGGTTGACGTAGCCAACGCGGGCACCGCCTTCGATCGACATGTTACAGATCGTCATTCGCTCCTCGATCGAGAGGCCTTCGATCGTCGGTCCCGCATATTCGTAAGCGTAACCAGTTCCGCCATTGACGCCGAGGGTGCGAATGATGTGGAGGATGATGTCCTTTGCGTAGACCCCAGGGCCTAATTTTCCCCGAACTTCGATCTTTCGAACTTTCAAGGGGGAGAGAGCCATCGTCTGTGTCGCAAGGACGTCGCGGACTTGGCTGGTGCCGATTCCAAAAGCAACGGCCCCGAAGGCACCGTGTGTTGAAGTGTGTGAATCCCCGCATGCGATGGTGGTGCCGGGTTGTGTGATGCCTTGTTCAGGTCCGACGATATGAACGATGCCCTGCTTTCCAGATGGAATATCGAAAAAGGTCACTCCGAAATCAGAACAGTTTTTGCGTAGCTCCTTGATCATGGCGTCTGCGAGGGTGTCCTTAAAAGGTTCCACTCGTTGGTCTGTCGGCACGATGTGATCGACCGTGGCAAAGGTGCGTTTTGGAAAGGCCACTTTGAGTCCAAGATCCCGAAGCATGCCAAAGGCTTGAGGACTGGTGACCTCGTGAATGAGGTGGGTGCCGATGAAAAGCTGAGTCGACCCGTCGGGAAGTTTTGCGACGGCGTGACGATCCCAAACTTTATGAAAAAGGGTCTTACCCATAAGGTTTTACAATAGCGGAATGTTGAATCTCACGCAAACCAACCTGTCTAAAGTCGTCGCCAGAGGGTAGCATCAGCAAAGGTGTACTGAAACTTGCGGCGGTGTTCGCGAAGAAGAAAAGGGAGATTCTGGCGATGCAGAAGACGGAAGTGGGGGCGGAGACTTCTTTGGATTGTTGGAAAAGAGTCCTGAAGCCATTTGGTCTCAGGGGTGAAATCGGTAGACCAAGTGTATGGAGAGGTGAGTAGAAGTGTTCCGCCAGGTCGGATCAGTTTGGGTAAAACCTTTTTGAGAAATCGTTGAGGGTCTGGAAGTCGATCGATCAGATTGGCTGCCAACACAAGGTCGAAGGTGCCGAGCTTTTTGGGGATTCGCAGAGCATCCCCAGCTTGAAAACTGACTCTTTTTCGGTCGATTGGGGAAGAGACTCGAGCAAAGGATAGTTTGGTTCTTTTGCCCTCCTCTAGTAGTGGAAAGGGGATTTTCCCATTCTTTTGAAGTTGTTTGGCTGCACGAATAAATGATCGTGAGTAGTCAATTCCGATCACTTCGGGGATTTTGCGTGCGAGTTCAAAGGAGGAGCGACCAACGGCACATCCAAGATCCAAGGCTCGTAAAGCCTGCTTAGGAGTGTGGCGGAGCAGAAGGCGGGCACAGGCATTTGGGAAATTGGAAATCCCTTTCAGGGCGTCTACCCCCTTGGGGAGAAGGTCGTCTGGTTCGAGGTAGTGAAACGCCAAATACTCCGCCAAAACGGAGGACTTTTCGTAGGTCGAGGATTTCAGGCGAGCAGTTTTTGGAGGTAGGGAGCAGGTTGATACGCCTCGATCACAACCTCGGTCTTTCCGTCACGATGCATGCGTACCTGCTTAAGTTGAATCTCGGGAGTCTTGTGGGGGGCGTAAAGTATATCATCATGAGTTGCATTAATCCTCTCAGCAAACTTATCGGGGGTCAGATGCCCGCCTAAATGATCGGATCGCCCTGTTGCGACATGGATCGTGCCTAAAATCTTTTCATCCTGAATGTCCCGACCACTGAAGGGGAGGAGTTGAGTGCCGAAACCAAGTTCGCCTAGTTCGCCAACAACTGGGTCGCGTTCTAATTTCGCGACATGCTGATCGAAGGTTTTCTGATTTCCCGATAGGAAAGTTCCACCCACCTGCCGACCTTTTTTTACGTCTAAGATGGCAAGGGTTCCATCCTCGAACTTCATCGGCATCTGTCCATGGGCATCTGTGGGTACAAAATAGACTTCGCCAGCGGGCAGATTCGCCACGTCTGGGGTTTTACCACGGCACAAACCGTGGGACTTTTGGGCCTCCTGCTTTCCAAGATCGAGGTGAAGCGTGCAGGACTTATCGGCGACTTTGTAATCGATTTCGACCCAGTCGGACTTTGTTAGGCCAAGACGAAGCTTTTCCGCCTGCTTACTGACCTCGTTGTAGTCCACGGCGAGGCCCGTTTTGAGAATGATATCGTTGAGGCCGTGGAGAGTGGCTCCGCGGAAACCGTGTTTCTTGGCCGAGGCTGTGAGAGGGGCCGTTGCCGAGTAGGTCGAGATGCAAAGGATGATGTCATACTTCGGATAGATATCTTTTTCAAATGAGAGGCGATTCCCTTTTGTGTCCACGGCGAGGTCATCCATATCCAGATTGCTACCACCCGTTTTTTTGTAGGCGTAGAGGTCGCCTCCTGTGAGCCCTAGCTCTTTACCGGCTCCATTGTTGATCCCTTGGTAGAAGATGTCGTGTGCGTACTTCTGCACGGTCAGAGCGGGATTCTTGAGGAACGAGAAGTCTTTGACTTGGCTAGGATCATCAAGATCGATCAAGACGCATGTCTTTTCCCCTTTTGACGGTTCGAAAACAGTGCGAAGTAGGCGCACGAGGTCGAAAGATGGGAATGAGGTTGGAATCGCAAGGGGAGATGTAGACATTCATTGATCCTAGCGTTGTTTTTATCCCTAGCAAATCACGGATAAAACATTTCCGCGGGGCTGGCTTACAAGGCGGGGCTGGTGCAAAATATAAAGATGGCTCTTCTTAACAGCGCAAAAGAGGATTATTTCGATTTCCTACGTTTCGCAACTGTCTCGGCGGACCCATCCCGTGCGCAGACCATGAGGGAGTGTGCGAGTTGGCTGAAGCGGAAGTTTCAGGAAATGAGAATGGAGGCGGAAATTGTGGCGACCCAGGGCGCACCTGTGGTTTTGGCTAAGTGGAGGAAACAGGGCGGTGGCAAGAGGCGTACGGTTCTGATTTATGGCCACTATGACGTGCAACCTGCGGAGATGGGGGATGGATGGACGGGGGATCCGTTTGAACCCCGACTGATCGATGGAATGGTGGTAGCTCGTGGTTCTACGGATAACAAGGGGCAGATCTTTGCCCATATGCTGGGGGTAGCTGAAAAGATTAAGGCGGGTGGGCCAGAGACGGATGTTATCTTTTTGGTGGAGGGTGAGGAGGAGGTGGGTAGTGATAATCTGGAGGGCGTTTTGCGTGACAGGAAAGAGGAGCTGGCGTGTGATGTCGCCGTCATTTCCGACACCAATATGGCGGGGCCTGATAAACCCACTCTGACATACGGTTTGCGTGGAATCAGCGCTTTGGAAGTGGAACTCACGGGTCCCTCACACGATCTTCACTCCGGTGTTTATGGGGGAGCGGTTGTAAATCCGATTACCGTGCTGACCCGGCTGCTGGCGGGGCTTCATCGCGAAACGGGCCAAGTGGCTGTTACCGGATTTTATAAAAAGGTGAGGAAGGTGGCTGTCTGGGAAAGAAAAGCCGCAAAAGCCTTGGGAGTTCCTGATTCGGAGGTGAGGCGTCAGGCAGGAAGTCCTGCATTGGGTGGGGAGTCTGGATTTTCGGCAATCGAAAGAATTGGAATGAGACCTACGGCGGAGATCAACGGAATTACGGGGGGATATCAGGGTCCCGGACCCAAAACGGTTTTGCCCAGCAAGGCCTCGGCTAAGTTGACGTTTCGTTTGGTGCCGCACCAAGATCCCAAGGAGATTGCGGATCTTGTGGAAAAGGATCTGAAAAAGCGTTGTCCAAAAACGGTGAAGTTAAAGGTGACGCGGCATCATGGTGGATTTCCTTATTTTTGTGATCCCACAAAAGGCTTTGGCCCTGCTGCATCCAAAGCCTTGAGTCAGGCTTGGGGAGGAAAGAGAGTAGACTATCTTCTAGAGGGCGGAACGATTCCAATCGTCAGCGTGATCAAGAAGGTTTTAGGCGTGGAGACCTTACTAGTGGGATTAAGTTTGCCTGATTGCCGTGCGCACGGACCAGACGAAACCTTTCCGATCGAGTACTTGGAACGAGGAGCAAAGATGAATCAGGCTTTGTTAAGGGAGATTGCGGGGAAGTAGCTTTTAGTTTCCTGTCAGATCCACGTAGTAGCCTTTGTGATAGTTGTACCAGTACCACCATCCTCTCCACTCTTTAAATTCCTCCGTCTCATCCTTTTTTAAATAGATTCCTGAAAAGCCCTTGCCCGCAGTGTTAGAGTTATTTTCAAGTCTTTGTTTGAAGGTAGTCACGAAGGATGAAATCTTGGCAGTCGGAACAAATACAACCACTTGACCTTCGCGAGAAAAAACACTTCTAGTTACGCTGCCATAATTTTCACGAACATTTTTTCCGGTATCCATAACATAAAAACTACCGGCTCCATTGGCCACCTTGAGAGGCTGGTAGTCTGCATCAATTCTTCCAAGTAAACTCACTTTTTTGCCAAGATATTTATCGGGATCGAGCTTAAGATCATCTCCAGTTTCAAGCGCTTGAACTCGGACTGATAAAATCACGCAAAATGCAACTAAGCTTCGTAAGGCCATCTGCCAAAACATGGCTTTAATTTAATTATTAATTCATAAAATGGAAGAATTAAATTACCAATTGTTTTAACCTTGCGTATAGACTCTCAAGACAAGAAATAGATGCCCATCTGACTTTTTCCAAGCCTTGGAATAAGTCAGCGAATATTCACAAGGCAGGATTGAGTTTCAACGCGGGGAGTGGAATATATATGGTTTGGAGTGGGGTCTATAGCTCAACGGTTAGAGCAGGGGACTCATAATCCCTTGGTTCCTGGTTCAAATCCAGGTGGACCCACTATTTTTCATATCGGTAGGCCGGGTTTGGGTGAAATTCATTCACCAGTTGTGAGCAGGTTTGCAAAACGGATAAACGATTTTGGCGGAAGAGGCGCCTCTTTGTGTGTGTTATCTATCCATGTTGCTACAGACTGTTTCACTACTATTTTTGGGACTTATTTCGATGGGTTGGGCTCAAGGAAGCGCCGAAAACCTAGCTCGGGCTGAAGAGGGGATGGGAGAGCAGTCTTGGCCTAAAAAACCAGGAAGTCAGGTCAGCCCGTTCGCAGGTAAAATGACCGATTTCAAGCAGATCGACATGAAAAATTATGAGAAGGGAAAATCATTTGATGGGGCACGACTTTATGGGGATCAAAAAGAGTCGAGCTTAGCTTCAACACCTCTTTGGGAGCAGAGGACCTCAAAGCTGGAGGGGAAAGACTCCTCATGGGCGGGTCGCCAAGCTTCAGGAATGAGTCCGAGGCGTAATGAAACATACGGAGGTGGGCAAACTTCCTCTTGGCAAAGGAAGGAAGAGTTTGAAAAGAGGAGTGTGGCTAACAAAGACGAGCCCGATTGGATTTCTCGAGCGAGCCCTAAGTTCCAGAGTCGTGAAGGTGGGGTGGTTATGTATGAGGGAGGACTCACTAGGGTGCGCGAAAACTTTGTGAAAGATGATTCCTTGGGCAAGCGAGATTTAGGAAAAGGCAGAACAGAGATGTTTAGTCCGAACGAGGTTCAGAGGCTCCTTGAGTCAAAGGGACGGACTACCGATCCTCATCAATCCTCCCCTGTAAAAAGAGAAATTAGGGCTGAATCTGCAGGGGCATTTCAGCCCGTAGTTGCGGGTAGTTCACCAAACTCGCCGTAATGGTGGATTGGCCAGCTGGGATTCTTCCGCGAAGAGCTTGGTAGGGTATCGTCAACTGGTAGTTCAGATGTTCTCCTGCGTTTAAGTAACTGTACCCTGCGTCTTGCGCAAAGTCGTAATCCTCTGACCAAGTGTATACTATTTTTCCGTCCGCATCGCGGATAACGGCTTCGCAGCGCTGAGCGGTGGGGAAGTAGAGAGTGGAGCCTTTATCCGACTCATTTTTCAAAGTGAATTTGATCACGATCTGATCATTGGGTTGAGGCTCGCGAATTCTCTGAAGCGTCAGCTCGGTCGGAGAGACTTCCAAGCGGGCTTGATAGGAATCGAGATTGAGTTCGTTGGCGCCCTCAAATCGTTTTTTTGAGCCCTGCATAAAGAGTCCGCCTTTGATGAGGCCTGGGGCTGATAGGAATTTATCAGGTTGGCTGGTCCGGGAGGCGGTGTCTGAAATGTCCGACGCAAGGGAGGGCATGAGGGGGAGGGCGAGAAAACCAAGCAGTAAGGCGATAACGGGTAGAAGTGCTTTCACAAAACTAAGATAGTGGGCTTCACGAAAAATGACAAATCAGGTCGTTTCCTTTGGGGGGTTGGGATAAGATACTGCCTTATGAACACAGGCTATAGGTTTCTAATCCTTTTGGTGGGGTATACTTTGTGGATGGGGGCGGCGGAGAAACCTCCCTTTTTGCTCAGGATTCATTTACAAGCGACGGAGGGTGCGAAGGGGATGGTGTCTGTTCCTGTAACCCTTTTTCAGCCGAACGAAACAATCGCCATACAGAATCTTCCTGAGGTAACGGAAAAAGAGATTCGCAAGGTTTCGACCCGTGTGGATGGGACGGTGCTGGTAGAGTTTAATGATTTTGGGCGGACGAAACTGGAGGTCGGAACGAGTACCGGAAGAGGCATGATTTTAGTAGTTCTTGTGAATGGAAGGGTTGTCTATGCGCCGAGAATCGACACCGTGATCACAAATGGATCGATCCTGCTTCCACCAGGATCCATTACACCTGACGAGATTTTGCAAGTGAATGGCGAGGTGGAGAAGTGGAAGGAGCAGAGATTGAAGGATGTGCCTCGATCGAATTAGGTGGATTCCTACTTATTCAAAAAATTCTCGATTCAGCGAAAAATAATTGTGGACGGGCAGGCTTTCTGCGAGCAGACCAGATATATGCGAGTGCACTACTTGTTGTGGGCATCAATGCTTTGCCTTACTTTTATGACTACGGGTATGGCCTCTGTGCCTGACCCTGCTGGCCAGCAAGCGGCGGGTATTGTTGCGGGAGTCGAGAATGGGGTGGGGGGTAAAGTCGTTCTAAATGAGAAGACAAAGAGGCTGGAAGTCCGGGATGAGATGGGGAGTTTGATTGATGAAATGGCTTTGGGGACAGCAGGTAAATTGGTGGATGTGGCTGGTCAAGAGTATCGATTAAGTTTCGGGAAAGATGAGATGGGGAGGCAATCGGTTTTGGTACGGGCGGGCCCTGGGATGCAAAAGCCGATTACATTGGAGGTGTTTGGCAGGAAGGCAGTTCTCTCTCCCGAGGCCTCTTTGCTTGCGACTATGGACGAAAAAGACCAAGTTTATTATGAGCCGTCCGTTTGTGGCCAAGTTTACTATATTGAGGGTGTGGGGGGTGTAGGGAGTCGAGTGAGTCGGTTGGCAACTCAGAAGCGGGAGGTGGCAATTTTGGCGAAACCATCCAATCCAACTGGTGCTGGACCTGGATCTCTGGCGAGTGGGCAAGCTGATGATAAAAGCATGGAAAAGGCGGGTGATGCCGTGAAGTCGGCTTTTTGTGCCGTTTTGGGTTTGCCAGACAAGCAGCCTTCCACAAAAGCGAAAGTTTACCGCTTGAAAGGCAATCAGGACCCGAACGAGGGGGCATGGGGTGGGGTGGCCGCACCTGTTTCTGCAGAAGCTGGCAGACCTTAATTTAGGAGCTGTCCAGCAACGGTCGTTTTTTTAGCTAAAAGAGAATCAGCAGAACTAACTAGGGCTGGGACATGCGCCCAAGGTAGGAGGGGTAGTCTCGGGGAGTGATGTCTGGAAAATAAGATTGGAGAAGGGCGTTGGCTTTGCCTGAGGAAGAGTGATAAGGATTCATTGCTAAGCGAACGAGGCGGGGAAGTTGCATCGATAGGGGGAGTTCGAGAAGGCGGTGAAATAGGCGTTCCTGTACGTCGACTCCCCAGTTGGGTTGATCCAAGATAGGATCCAGTCGGTTCCACATGGATAGAGGAGTCAGCATGGCCACCTGATCGATGAAGGGGGCTCGATCTCGTTCGGGAAGATGTTGGAACACATCGAAGGCCCAACCCCAACCATTTTCCACATCTTTTGGAGCGAGAGTCATGTTGGTGAGTGAATCCGCTGCATCCTCCGTGAGTGTCGTTGGAATAGGCGTTGGAGACGGGGGAATAGGGGTCATACTGGAGGTGGGTGCAATGCGAATCCGGCATGCTGGCGAAAAATTCAACTGAAGGGGGATATGATCCGGCTGGGCTATTGTACGGGTAAGCGAATTCGGAGGTGGGGTAGCCGGTTTGTGTTCCGGAACCTTGCTGCAACCCCAGAGGACCACACCCAAACCAATACACCCCATCCACTGGAAGGGTGTGTCCAGTTTGACTTGGACTTTTATGTTATGCCAAGTAGTTGAGTGGGGATTGGCTCTCTTAGAAGTTTGTATAAGTACTGTTCGACCGGATACACCTCACCAAGTTCGAGTACATCACGTTTGATGTAAAGACGAGTGCATTTGAGCCGAAATTCGTATTTGTATTCACGATTTTAGTTAAGGCCGTGTTGATGCTTAACGGCAAAACCAGTTGTTGATTTAAAACCACAGCTCCATTTGTAGACGTATTCGTGCCGGAAATGCTTGAGATCTTGAGTTGGAGAATCGCGGGGTAGAAGTTGGTGCTGCCGGTAGTCGAAAAGACAGTACCATTGGTTGGGACACCATTGGTTCCAATGCTAGAGGTCGTGTATCCCACGCAGATGGAGTTAAACGTTCCGACCGTGTTGGTTCCTACATTGCTGTTTGTATTGGTTAAAACAAGGGAGTATTGACCCGCCATGTAAACGGAATTTGTAAAGTTAGCTCTCAAAATATAGCAGGCGTTGGAGAAACTGCTGATGCCGGTCGCGTTGGTGTTGGTCAAGGCAATTTGAGGGACATTGGTTTGATAGTTACTAATTGAAAGAGTATTCGTGTTCGTAGAATAAGTGTAGATCAATGGCTGCAGGCAGGTCATGACATTATTGTTGTTGGTGTTGGTGGAAAATTGAACAGCCAGAATTCCTCGATTGGTTGCATTGTTCCAATTTGTTGGCCAACCGTTTGTTTGAATGTTGGTGGATGATGAACTGGTATTGGTTGTAAGGCCGTAACTAGCCTGATAGGCAGCCTGAGGGCTGAAATTGTAAACGATCCACTGGGCAGAGGAAATTTGCGTCCAGGATATCAAGGCAAAAAAGGCTGTGGCGATTTTGAGTGTGGCTGAATTTGTTTGCTTCATGACAAACGACTATACGGTTTAGAATTTTGGGTCAATAGAAAATACAAAGTTACTCACACGAAAAGCACAAGCCATAGTATTCGCATTGACCCAATGTAGGCTATATGTAGATCTAATCGACGTGACTACTGCTGATAGGGCCTATGCACTGCTGCTAGCAACTATGAGTTGTGTTCAGAAGTGGATTCCAAGGAAGTCGGCACCAAAGGCATGTCTTTTGATGAAAAGTCCAATTTTCTTTTCAAAAAATAGGGGGGTTCGATTTTGGGTTCAGGCTCTTTTAATTGTTGCCCTTTGGAGAATCGTTTTATTACCTCCTGCGCTTTACGCGAACCCGGCTGGTGAGCAGGTCGTCGGTGGGGTGGCAGGATTCAACCGTCCGGATGCAGCGACTTTGATTGTGAATCAGAATACCGACCGGGCGGTGATCAACTGGAACAGTTTCTCAATCGCGAACGGAGAACTCACCCGCTTCGTTCAACCCAGTTCGACTTCGGCGGTGCTGAATCGAGTGGTTACCGCCAACCCGTCGGCGATCTATGGAACATTGGAGGCCAACGGGAATGTTTTTTTAATTAATCCAAGCGGAGTTTTGGTTGGGGCAGGCGGGGTTGTGAACACAGCTTCTTTTGTGGCCAGCACGCACGACATCAATTCTGATGAGTTCATGAAGGGCGGGCAGTTGAACTTCAAGGGGAACTCGGATGCATCGGTGATCAATGAGGGAAATATCATCGCCAGAGAGGGTGATGTATTTCTAATTGCCAAGGAGGTGAGGAACGAAGGACAGCTGATGGCAAAAGATGGGACGGTGGGAATGGTGAGCGGGACGGAGGTGTCCTTACAGGCGGTGGGTCAGGGAAATTACAAGGTGAGATTGATGGCGGCAGAGACGGACCCTACTTCGCCCCGAATCTCGCAGAGCGAGGGCGGTGCTTCGAAGGGTTCGGCGGAGATTGTGAATGAGGGTGTGATTCAGGCGGCGAATGCGGTGCTGGAGGCAAAGGGAAGTTATCTTCCGATGGCCATCAAGAATACGGGAGTGATTGAGGCAACGGGATTGGTGGCAAACGGGGATGGTAGCGTGACGTTGACGGGAGGGGAGGGGGACATCCTCAATACTGGAGTGGTGGCGGCGTTGCAACGGAGCTTGGATGGGCAGAGGGAGACCGGGGGATCAATCATGATGACGGCCAAGAATGTAACCTCTAATCCTGGATCGATCATCACGGCTGCGGGTAAGGATGGGGGTGGAGCGGTAAAGTTGCGGGCGGCAGACACCACGATCTTGCGAGGTGAGATCAGTGTGGTGGGAGTTTCTGAAAGTGCAAAGGGTGGTAAGGTACAACTTCTTGGTGAGAAGGTGGGGATGTTTGAAAATGCGAAAGTAGATGCGAGTGGTGGGGCGGCTGGCGGGCAGGTGTTGGTGGGGGGTGATTATCTAGGCAAGAACCCCGAAGTACCGAACGCCAAGGCGGTCGTGATGGCGCCGACGGCTGTAATCCGTGCCGATGCGAAAGTCAGTGGGGACGGAGGTAAGGTGATTCTTTGGTCGGACGATTACACGGCCTTTTTTGGTGAAGTCACAGCACTGGGCGGGGCGGTAGGGGGGAACGGCGGATTTGTGGAGACCTCCTCCAAAAATAATCTGCAGGCCTTCGGCTCGGTCAACGCCTCCGCCTCGAAAGGATCCGCGGGGATGTGGTTGATGGATCCGGGCAATATCACCATCGATTCCACGGGGACCACCACGCCCGGAGGTTTTTCGGGTGCCAATCCGTTGGTCTTTACCGCGCCAAGCGATCCATCTGTGGTTCTGAATAGCGATATCACGGCTGCGCTGAATCAGGGAACTAGCGTGACGATTCAGACGGGAGGTGGAGCCGAGTATGACATCACAGTGAGTGCTCCGATTGCTAAGACAGTTGATAATGCTACGACGCTAACCTTGGACGCAACTGGCGCGATCACGATCAATGCCGATATCACCTCCATCGCCAATGAGCTGAACATGGTCTTCAATGCGGATAGCAATGACAGTGGGGCCGGCGGCTTCAACCTAAGCGCCAATTTACTGAGTAATGGCGGGAACGTCACGGTGACTGCTTCCGGGGTTGCATTGACCGGTACCATCAACACCCTCAAGACGTTCCAAATGCCCGTGACAGCGGTCGTGGGTGGAATCTATGGATATGATTCGATTTCTGGGACTATAGGGGTTCCGGGCGTCACGGTGTTTGCGCCCACGGTTCCGGGGGGGATCGCTGCCACGGCGACGGCGGTGATGGGACTGCAAATCAGTACGGATCCCACGGCTACAATTCTGGTCACAAATGGTGGATCTGGTTATGCCTCCGTGAATGCTAACGGAAAGGTTAGCTATGAGACTCCGAAAGTAGTCATCAGTGCAGCTTCGGGAGATACTACGGGGGCTGGCGCAAGCGCAACGGCCGTCGTGGATACAGTGGTGGGGAGCGCGACCTTCGGGGAGGTGACGGCGATCCGGGTTACCCAGGCAGGATCCGGATATACGCTGGCTCCGGATGTTACAATCAAGTCGACAGGCGGGGTTGGTAGCGGAGCAACGGCTTCGATTGATAACACGCAGGGATTTGAGGTTGTAAATCTGGCTTTCGACGGTGCAGGCGCCTCCGTTTCAGTCCCGAGCTATGGGGTGGGGTACACTGCGGCGCCGTTTGGGGTCACTTTTGATTCCGGAACGGCCAGCGCAACCTTGGATCTGAGCAGTGTTGCCGGCAATGTGGTGATTCAGCCTTCTGTTTTGGGAGCGCCTATCTCTGTGGGTGGACTGGTTGATTTTGTTAGCGCGCCGGCGTTGCAGCAAATCACGGTTGTTGGCACGACAGGCACAGTCCAAGCTGGAACCATCACAGTGGGTAGTCGGGATGCAGGAAACCTGACCGTTTCGGCTAACATCGATCTAAGCACGTTGGGTAATGGAGGTAGCAATTTCAGCCTTGTTTCGGGTGGAGGAATTTTGGGTCCGGGCGGCATATCTGCGGTCACTTTGGGCTCGGGATTACTAACGTTATCTTCTGCAGGAAATATTACGGATGACACGCTTGCCCAAGGTCCATTTACGTTTGACTCTGCCCGTGTAGCGGTGGTGACGGAGGGTGCGATTCTCAGTCTCACGAGCGGAACAGCACTATCACAACTTTATGTGGCCACAGCGGGGACGACGCTGACTCAGAATATTTCTGATGGTGGAAATTTGGGTTACACAGTCTCTGAAAATGTAGCTGGCGATACCACAATTGCTGGCCTGACAGTAAATGTTAATTCTGTGGATTTTCTTTACGAAAATCGGAGTACTCTTTCGGGGGGTGGTGATATTACCGTAACTGGGGCTGTCCGAAACGTTCAAGCAGCAGCGGCTGGTGTGCCTGTGAATTTTCGCAACTTAGAGTTAAGAGCACCAAATGGGACGATCACGGTTAACAGTGGAATAAGCATCAACTCTGGGGGTGGAAATATGACGTTAGCATCGCAGGATTTGGTTTTGGGAACCGGCATCGGCACGGCTGATACTTTTTA
>Ga0164294_10003379_pt1 | contig 14195 bp, 11 predicted proteins | sample GEODES005metaG_FD_111479 | JGI IMG/M metagenome (GOLD analysis project Ga0164294, IMG submission 111479) | Oligotrophic lake water microbial communities from Sparkling Lake, Wisconsin, USA - GEODES005 metaG | ecosystem: Environmental > Aquatic > Freshwater > Lake | place: USA: Sparkling Lake...
CATTGGAAGCATACACGGAAGCATTGGCCATGTGCGTAGTTCCGGCGATATGCGTTCCGTACCCTTTGGCATACTAGGCTATACGGTATTCATTCTATTCCGTGGCATAGTAAGCAGATCCTCCGGGTCGATCGAGGCGAACGCTCCCTTGCTATATCACCGCATGGTTTCGGTATTGGACTTATGCATAGCCCGCGCAGCATTGGAAGTGTGCGGCGTTTTTTCGACGTATTGGATCCTAATTACAATTTGCGTGGGATTTGGCTGGGCATCATATCCTGTAAGACCGGATATTTTTCTCTTAGCTTGGCTATTTATGTTTTTATTCGCGTTCGGAAACTCGCTAGTTATTACGGCGGCAACTTACGATAACAAGACTCTGGAAAGAATGGTGCACATCTATACCTATTTCATGGTAGCACTTTCTGGATCTTTTTATCAACTAAAATGGATTCCTCATCCATTTCGTGATTGGCTAGGCTGGATTCCCACGACTAGTATTTTCGAACTTGCTCGATATGGCCATTTTAGGGACACAGATTTAACTTATTTTTATGGTTTATACCTGTCGGGATTTTGCCTTATTCAGATTTGGGTAGGGTTGATCTTAATTCGACGAGTACGAGACTCTATCCATCTATCTTGAGTATCGCGAGCAATAGCATGAATATGCATGGTATAATATCTCCAAAGATCAGAGAAAAAGATCAGTCAGCTCGTACTTGGGTTACTGCGGGATTATCGTGGATTTCTCGGAATCGAGTATTTGCTTTAGCTGTCGTGATGCCAACGATCCTGTTGTCGTTTTATCTTTTTGTTATTTCGGCAGATCAATATGAATCGGAAGCACACTTCCTTGTAAAATCACCGGAAAAGTCAGAATTTATGGCCGGCGGCTTGACGCAAGCTTTGAGCATGGTCACCGGTGAAGGAAGCGGCAATAATGTGGCGCTAAGCGTGGTTGACTATCTTGCTTCTCACGATGTTGTCGAAACCTTAAGGAAGGAAGACAGACTCGTCGAGCGCTTTCGTGATCCTTCTGCTGATATGTACAGCAGACTCTGGAGCGCAAATCCCAAACCGGAATCATTACTTAAGTTCTATCAGAAGCAAGTTTCGATCCATTATGATAGCGAGACCGGTATTACGTCTCTGGTCGTCAGGACGTTCAAGCCGCAAGATAGCTTCGATATCGCACGTAAGCTGCTGCAGTTGGGCGAGGCTCGCGTTAATTATTTGAACGCCCGAAGCTATAGCGATGCCGTCTCAAGCGCCCAACGGCAGCTTTCCGAGGCTCAGATAAAGCTTGAGGCCATCCAACGCGTAATGACGAATTTCAGGCAGCAACGTAGGGATATCGATCCTGAAGTCACCGGAAAGGCCCAAATTGGCCTTGTATCCACGTTAACAGGGCAATTGGCTGCGGCTAGAGCCCAATTGTCTGCGATGGGAGGAATGATCGATCATGCTAGTCCGCAATATCGGGCTATCGCAGGACGCGTAAGAGCACTTGAAGGGCAGGTCAACGCGCAAGCGGGGCGGCTTACGGGAACAGGTGACACGATCGCAAGCAATATCGGCAGTTACGAGAATCTGCAGCTGGAGCAGCAATTTCTGGCGAAACAGTATGAAGCAGCTGCGGCGAATTTGCAGAAAGCTCGTGAAGAAGCACGGCGCCAGCAGCTTTACGTCACTCGCGTCGTCGAGCCGAATCTGCCGGTAAAGTCACTATATCCTCAGCGTTTTCGAGTGCTCGGGACAGCTTTTGTCGTTCTTATGCTGATATATTCGATTAGTTGGCTAATCGTAGCCGGCGTCAAGGAGCATTCCGCCTAAACTGCGCTGACTTTGCCAGGACAGATAGTCGTCGATGGCTGCGCGACTTGGCAGGCGGAGACTCTCGAAGGGCGGCGAATCGCGTGACCAGTGAAGATTGGCACTGCCATCTACGAAAAGCGCGCGCCCCCACTTTTCGGATAACGCCCTCAATTCGACATTGTCCCAAGCAACCTGAGCTTTGCTGACGTTTAGCCCTCGGGTTTTGGACTCAAAGTGCGTCAAACAGATTGCGGGGTCGTAAATCACTCGAAAGCCTGCCGCGCGAGACTTTAGACACATATCTACGTCATTATAGCCCAGCGGGAAGTTGGCTTCATCGAACCCTCCCACTCTACCCCAAACGGACCTTCTCATCGCCATGAAAGCGCCGGTTACGGCTCCCGTCGAACGCGAACGGAGCCATCGACCGTTTGGGCCAGCGTTGTCTTCCGCTACGCCTACTCCTTCGTGCATCGGCGCGCCCCTGCCGAAGCCAAACACAATACCTCCGTGCTGCAGCGTACGATCGGGGTAAAGGAGTCTCGCGCCCAGAATTCCGACAGCCTCTCGTTGAAGTTGCATTCGCACGCGGTCGTCCCATGCTTCGGAAAGCATTTCCATGTCGTTGTTCATGAAGATAAGGATCTCAGCGGAACCATCCGCTGCGGCCAGATTGTTAGCACGAGACCAATTGAAAGGCTCGTCCATGCGAATGACACGAGCCCCGTGCCGTTCCTGCAGAGTACGGAATTGGGCAGCAGCCTCTTCGTCGCTGCTCCGATTGTCCACCACGACGATATCGAGGAGTTCTGGATATTCCGCTTTGACCGCTAGCGTCGAAATGGCGTGCTCAAGCAATACAAATTGATCCCGCGTCGGGATAATGACCGATATTCTATTCCTGCGGGCTTCGCCGCTGGCCGCGCTGAGGATAAGCGCCGGGGGCTTCGGTCGGCGCTCAGCGAGACTTCCGGGGGCGTCCACTACCTCGGAGACCAAGTCAACGACACTGGCGAGTAGCAAGGGCAGATGAAAGACAGATCCTAATCCATCAACCTCACTTAGAAGATGTGAAAGAGGCAGCCGAAACCAGTCACATGGCGGGTCCGCGATCAAGATGAAAACCGGCGATGTCCCCGCATCGTCAAACCAATCAGAATCAAAGCTCGGCTGCAAGATCGGCGAGCCGTATATTTTTGGGCCACGCCATTTTTGGATGGCTAGGTCGTGGTCACAATAGCAAGCCCGACAATTTCGGTCTGAGGCCGCAACGGCAAACCAAGCTATGGCACTTGCTTCCAATGCCACTCCAGGCTGCACCAACAGGGTGCGCCCGCATTCACTTTCGTGCGGATTAACTGTCGTAAAGCGTATTCGCGGCTCCGAATGAACGATGCTCGCGATTGAGTTCTCCGCCAAAGAATCGTCCACCCAGACAGTTAGATTCCAAAATGGATGGGTTTGGAGGCGAATGGATTCTATCGTCACTCGCAAATTGGCAGCGGCCGTTCGTCGAGCGTCAATCCAAACATTAATCCAGAACTCACCGAGGATGCTAGAAGGAATCGGGACATTATATCGCTGCCTGAAAGCATCATAATCGCGAAGAGGAAATCCAACATCCGATTGGCGGAGTGCTGGTTCGACCCCGATGTCTAGCATTAGTAATTTATGCGCTGAGCCGAGCGCAATTAGTTCGCCTTTGGCGGGTTCAAAATCCGGCGCAATGACCAGCGCCTGGCAATAGGCGTCCTCGGCATCCTCGATGCGCGCGAGCAACTTCAGCACATGCCCCAATTGCAGCCAAGTATCGGCGTTTTCCGGCTGGCTTGCCAACGCGCGTCTATAGCTGGCCTCAGCATCTTCTCGAGAACCAAGCTCCTTTAGCGCGTGGCCCAGTTGAACGTGGATATCCGCTCGCGTCGGGCATAACCGACATACCTTCTCATAGGTTGCTGCCGCTTCGGCCCAGTTCCTGATATCACGGGCCGCATTACCCCGTCGAACGAGCTTTCGAATGCGACGATGTTGCCAGTACCCCGCCAGCGATCGCAAATGTAGACCTCGCACAATGTGGCTTCCCTGAATTCGTCTGTATCATTGTTGGAGCAAGCAAGCACGGCCGACTAACATTGCCCCAACGACGTTTGACCCGAAAATGCCGGTACTCTACGCGACGGGAAGGTCAGTGTGTATGGAGTGGTGATGCCCGTCAAACTCATTAAACCGCGCCGCTTTGGAGACCACCGGGGCTGGTTCGTCGAGACATACAGTTCAGGCCGCTATCCTTCGCTGGGAGTGCCAGTCACGTTCATCCAAGACAATCACTCCATGTCGAGCGAGGTTGGGACACTACGGGGACTCCATTATCAGACCCGGCCCAACGGGCAGGACAAGCTGGTGCGCTGCGTGCGCGGCGCGATCTGGGACGTCGCGGTCGATGTCCGCAAGGGATCGCCGACCTTTGGCAAATGGGTTGCGGCCGAACTGACTGCCGAGAACGGACATCAGCTGTTCGTGCCGATCGGCTTCGCGCACGGCTTCGTCACGCTCCAGCCGGATACCGAAGTGGAATATAAGTGCAGCGCGCTTTATGCGCCCGAGAGCGAAGGCGGCGTGATCTGGAATGATCCGACGATCGCGCTGCCCTGGCCGCTGCCGCCCCAGGGGCCGACGCTGTCGCCCAAGGACGAGATTTTGCCGCCCCTTAACGAAGCGGATAGCCCCTTCGACTATGATGGCCAGCCTTTGGAGCCGATCGACGCATGAGTGACAGTCTTCGCATCCTCGTCACCGGCGGCGCGGGCTTCATCGGCTCGGCGCTGGTTCGCCACCTCATCCGCGAGACGCCGCACGAGGTGCTGAACGTCGACAAGCTGACCTATGCTGGCAATCTCGCCAGCCTCGAGCCGATCGCCAATTCACCGCGCTACCGCTTCCTTCAGGCCGACATCTGCGACCAGTCCGCGATCTCGGCGGCGATGGCCGAGTTCAAGCCCGATGTCGTCACCCACCTCGCAGCCGAAAGCCATGTCGATCGCTCGATCGACGGACCCGCTGCCTTCATCGAGACCAACATCGTCGGCACCTTCTCGATGTTACAAGCCGCGCTGATCTACTGGCGCGGGCTGGATGATGAGGGAAAGGCCAAGTTCCGCTTCCACCACATCTCGACCGACGAGGTGTTCGGCACGCTGGGCGACGAAGGCTTCTTCACCGAAGAGACGCCCTACGATCCGCATTCGCCTTATTCGGCGTCGAAAGCCTCGTCGGACCATCTCGTCCGCGCCTGGCACGATACCTACGGGCTGCCGGTGATCGTCACCAACTGCTCGAACAATTACGGGCCCTATCACTTCCCCGAAAAGCTGATCCCGCTGGTCACGATCAAGGCGCTCGGCGGCGAGCCGCTGCCGGTCTACGGCAAGGGCGCCAACGTCCGCGACTGGCTGTTCGTCGAGGACCATGCCCGCGCGCTGACGACCGTGTTCGAGACCGGCGCGATCGGTGAGAGTTACATCATCGGCGGCCGCGCCGAGCGGACCAACATGGAGGTGGTCAACCGCATCTGCGAGACGCTCGACGCTATCTGGCCGCGCGCCGACGGCAAGAGCTATAAGGAGCAGATCACCTTCGTCGCCGATCGCCCCGGTCACGATGCGCGCTATGCGATCGATCCGTCGAAGCTGGAGCGCGAACTCGGCTGGACGGCGCAGGAGAGCTTCGAGACCGGCATCGAGGCGACGATCCGCTGGTATCTCGACAACGAGGCCTGGTGGCGTCCGCTGGTCGCCGAGAAGAACGCGACGGCGCGCGCAGGGCTGAAGGGGTGAGCAAACCCTTTTTGGTGACGGGCGGATCGGGCCAGGTCGGTCAGTCGCTCGCGCGCCTCGCGCCGGCCGGACTCGATCTCGTGATGCCGACGCGCGCCGAGATGGATTTGTCCGATCCGGCCTCGATCGACGCCTTCTTCGCGACCCGCGAATGGGCCGGCGTCATCAGTTCGGGCGCCTACACCGCGGTCGACAAGGCCGAGAGCGACGTGGCAGCCAGCTGGGCCGCCAATGCGCTCGGGCCGGCGGCACTGGCGGCGGCATCGGCCAAGGCGGGCATTCCGATCGTCCACCTCTCGACCGACTACGTCTTCGACGGCACGGGCCAGGGCTTCTACCGCGAGCGCGATCCGATCGCGCCGCTCGGCGTCTACGGCGCGTCGAAAGAAGGCGGCGAGCAGGCCGTTCGCTCGGCCAATCCCCGCCATGTCATCCTGCGCACCGCCTGGGTGGTCAGCCCCTTCGGCAACAATTTCGTGAAGACGATGCTGCGCCTCGGCGCCGATCGGCCGCAGTTGCGCGTCGTCGGCGATCAGGTCGGCTGCCCGACCTCGGCGCTCGATATCGCCGCGACATTGCTCGCCATCGTGGGGCAGGTGGTCGGCGAAGGCGTGCCGTCGTTCGGCACCTATCATTTCGTCAATGCGGGCGAGGCGAGCTGGTACGATCTCGCCTGCGCCACGCTGGACCGCGCCGCGACGCACGGCCGCCCGCGCCCCACCATCGAGGCGATCACCACCGCCGACTATCCGACCCCGGCGCGCCGCCCGGCGAATTCCCGGCTTGCCACGGACCGGCTTCAGGAGGATTTCGGGATCGAACCGCGGGGGTGGCGAGAGGCGATCACCGAGATCGTCGACGAACTGGTTGGGGAAACGAAGTGAAGGGCATCATTCTCGCCGGCGGCTCCGGCACGCGGCTCCACCCGGCGACGCTGGCAGTGAACAAGCAGCTGCTGCCGATCTACGACAAGCCGATGATCTATTTCCCGATGTCGGTGCTGATGCTCGCGGGTCTTCGCGACGTGCTGATCATCTCCTCGCCCGAATATCTCGACAATTACCGGCGGCTGTTCGGCAGTGGCGAGCAGATCGGGATGCGGATCAGCTATGCGGTGCAGCCCAAGCCCGAAGGCCTGGCGCAGGCCTTCCTGATCGGCGAGGAGTTCCTGGAGGGCGGCCCCGCCTCGCTGGTTCTGGGCGACAACATTTTCTTCGGTGCGGATTTGGGTGAGCGGCTTCATCGCGTCGCAGCGCGTGACAAGGGTGCAACGGTCTTCTCTTACCGTGTGGACCACCCCGAAGCCTATGGCGTGGTCGAGCTGGACGGCGAAGGGCGCGCCCTCTCCATCGAAGAGAAGCCCAAACAGCCAAAAAGCCATCAAGCCGTTACCGGCCTGTACTTCTATGACGATCGCGTGGTCGATCTCGCGAAACAGGTGAAGCCGTCTCATCGGGGCGAACTCGAGATCACCGACTTGAACCGCATGTATATGGAGATGGGAGAGCTTTACGTCGAAAAACTCTCTCGCGGCCATGCCTGGCTCGACACCGGCACGCACGACAGCCTGCTCGAGGCGGCGGAGTTCGTCCGCACCGTGCAACATCGCCAAGGTCTGCAGGTCGCCTGCCTGGAAGAAATCGCCTTCCAGAATGGCTTCATCGACGTCGATCAGCTGCGCGCGCACGGCAAGAGATATGAGAAGACGGCGTACGGGCGCTATCTGCTTGCCCTTGCAAACGATTCCCTCGCCTGAGAAGCGAAGGTTGCTTTTACCTCCGCCGGCTCGCGGCACCAATCGAGCGCGTTGACGATGCCCCACTCTTCACCGCGCGCTCTACGCCAATTCCTTAGTGCAATAACGACCCGCATGCCGCGGTATTCGGCGAAGAAGGTTGCGCATCGACTAGTCCGGCAGGCCAATCTCGCGCGAGGCACACTGCAGTTCGAACTGGCCGCCGCACTTTACGAGGAAGCGCTGGTTATCCTCCCAGGCAACGCGCGGATTCATGTGCAATGCGGCCACATGCTCAAGGAAGCGCGCCAATTCGATCGCGCCGAATACCATTACGAACAGGCATTGAGGCTCGACCCCAGCAATCCTGATTTGGCGATGCAGCTCGGGCATTTCTACAAGGTCGCTGGTCGCATCGATGAGGCAAGGCTGTCTTATGAGCGCGCTTTGGCTCTGCGGCCCGGGTGGTTGGATGCGATCGAAGAAGTCGATCGCACCGGCGGCATTGTAGGCGGTGGCAGCGACCAAATGGGCCATGAGACGCTACTCCCGGAACTGCTCCCGCGCGGTGCCGTGATTGAACAAGTTCACGCGAGCGCCTTCCGTCTGTTGCGTTTCGGCCATCGCCGCCGTCTTGGCGAAGGGCGCGGGATGAAGGAATTGTGCGGAATCGAAGCCGTTCGAGGTTATCGCATCACCAACATTCCGCTCTCGGCCATTCAGATCATGATCGACGGCCAACTTGTCCGAAGCGAACCGCTTCACGCGATCGATCTGCCCGGAATGCGATCAAACCAGCGCAAATATGTGTTCAACCTCTGGCACGACTTTTCCGAAGTCCCTCGTGGTCAGCATGAGATCGTTCTGCGCTTGATGGCTGGGCCGATCGCAGAACGCGTGCAACGAGACCAGGTCTTTATCGAAGCGCCGGGGTCGCAGGATTTCCTCGATTCCGATGCCTATATACCCCCCAAGCCCGTTGAGTGCGCGAGCTTAGAAGACCACATCAATGCTTTGCCGAGCGTAATCCGCTCGACCAAGCGCTCGATCCTCCCCTCGCCCATCCGTACCATCCTGGTCCAGCGCGTCGACCAGTTGGGTGATTTTGCTTGCTCGGTCCCGGCAATCCACGAGCTTCACAAATTATTCCCGGGCGCAAAACTTGTCGCCCTCGTGACAAATGCCAATGCAGAGCTGGCTCAAAGCATTGGGCTCTTTGACGATGTCATTATCGCAGAGTTCCATGACACGCCGAACGAGAGACGACGGACGATGACGGAGTCCAGTCAATCGGCTCTCAAACAACGACTCGCCGTCCACACCTTCGATATCGCAATAGATCTTGGAGAAGGAGCGGAATCGCGCCCGCTACTGCTGCTTTCCGGCGCGCGTTTCCTCTATGGCTTCAAAGAGCGTGAAGCACCCTGGCTGTCTGCCGGTTTCGAGATGAGCGCGCGAGACCCGTTAAATGGCCTCGAAACCATGCCGCCTGCCAACAAGATCCTGGCGATGGTAACGGCGCTCGCAGCCCTCAAGGTCGAGTCAGACCCGTTCAGTCTTCCGATCGCCCGAGAAGAGACCATCCTAACGCGGTTCGGCATCAACGCGGAGGATCGCTATATCGTGCTCCATGCCGGGGCACGGCTGACATACAGCCAGTGGCCACATTTCGTCGATCTAATGCGCCTGCTTCTGCAGCACACACGCCACAAGATCGTCCTGTTCTCGGACGGACCAGCGGGCCTTCTCGACCCCCGCGTGACCGTCATCCCGGGGATTCTGCCTTTCGAGGGCTTTGACGCACTGCTCGCCAACGCGGATGTATTCGTGGGTAATGATTCCGGCCCCAAGCATCTCGCAGCTTTGCGCGGGACCAAGGTCGTCAGTCTGCACATGGCCAGGCTAAACTGGTCCGAATGGGGTCAGACTGGCGATGGACTTATCATCAGCCGTCGGGTCCCGTGCGCGGGATGCGCTTTGCATCACCACCCCGAAGAGTGCGGCAAGGCGTTCGCCTGCCTTACCGAGATTAAGCCGGAAGAAGTGCTAAGGACAGTACTCGATCTTCTGGAGGATTTGGCAACGCCCCAAACCTAGTTTCCGGACAGCGCGCGTGCTGCCACGAACGGCGAGAAGAGCGCGTTGATGATATTCGCCAGTTTGGCCGTGCGGTTCGACGCCGCATTGGCGATGTAGACGACGTCCTTGTCGCGGATCGCGAATCGCTGGGAAAGGAAATAGCTCGCGGGCTGCTGCATATCGAGTCGGTAGATAATCGGGCGCTCGTCGCCGTCGGCAGCGGTCGCAGGCAGATAGCGGAAGAGGAAGATTGCCGAGGGATCGGCTTGTGCATCGCTGGGACCACCAGCGCGCGCCACCGCTTCGGCCAACGACAGGTCACCGGTCTCGAACGGAACCTGGGCGACTTTCTGGGTAGCGCCCAACACGATGAAGGTCCTCGGACGCTTGATCAGTTCAATCCGATCGCCTGCGACGAGCACCAGATCCTCAGGCGAACCTGCCTTGATCCGACCTAACCGCTCTTCAAGGGTCCGATCGCCACGGTTGAACCGCACGATTGTATCCTCGGCCGTCTGATAGGCGCCGCCCGCCAAGGCGATGGCATCGAGCAGCCGCTCACGTTGCAGCGTCAGATCGAAACGACCCGGTTTTCGAACATCCCCGGCAACAAAGATCGTGTTCGCGATATTTTGCTTGAGGGTGACCAATGCCTGCGGGCTTTGAGATTTACCCTTAAGGCCTCGCTCTATCATCGTTTGAATTTCGCTCGTCGTATGTCCAGCGACAACCAGCCGACCAACGTATGGAAGAACGATCGCTCCTCCGCGATCGACGACGATCACCGGGAACTGCTCTCCATGCGCCGAAGGATCGTAGAGAGCGCCGGTGTCACGGCCCACCCCGAATAGCGAAACGCCGACCTCATAGATTCCAACCGAAAGGATATCACCGGGGCCGACGACATCATTGCGGCCGATCACAGCAAGCGACGCCAGAGTGGATTGGGCCGCATCCGCTGCGGCGGTGCGCCGATCAACGTCCTGCAGCGTGGATGCGCTCAGATCGACGATCTTGAAGCCCAACGTATTGTCGTTCGATTCGGCGCCGTGCCGTATCTGGCTTGCGGTAGGGCCGCTCGTCGGCAGCGTGGCGCATCCGGACAGCAGCGTCAGGATCAAGGCGCCGGCTATCGCGCAAGTACGGCACGGATCAAATTGCATTGGTCTTCCTTTTACGCGGACTGCGCTTCGCCGGACCGGCGTATCACTACGAATCAGGCGGCTCGCAATTGCAGGCGATGATGAACCTCGCTTGCTTCCTCAATCGTGTCGAAGAAAACCAGCGCACCTCCATAAACCACTGCTCCACGACGACAATATTGCCGCAGCGTCCCCGGATCATGCGATGTCATGATGAGCGTCGCATTGTCACGACGGTGCATCAACTCTTCCTCGCACCGTGCCCTGAATCGCTCATCGCCGGCACCCGTAACCTCATCGACCAGATAGCATTCAAAATCGATCGCGAGCGAGATCCCGAACGCCAGACGAGCATTCATGCCTGCGGAATAGGTGTGTATCGGTTGATAGAAATAGGGGCCCAACTGGGCGAAGTCCTCCACGAAGGCCAGCAACTCTTCTTCCGGCTCATCATAGATCCGCGCGATGAACCGGGCGTTATCGGCCCCCGTCAGGCTCGCTTGGAAGCAGCTAGAATAGCCGATCGGCCAGGATGTCTTCATTGCGCGAACGATCTTGCCTGACGAAGGTTGTTCGACACCGCCAATCAATCGCAGCAGCGTCGACTTTCCAGCACCGTTGGCACCGCAAATGCCGATGCTCTCACCCTTTTCGATCTTGAAATTGAGATTCGTGAAAATGAGCTTTTCGAACTTGCGGATGTGGTAGGTCTTGGACACATCCTCGAACCTGATCATGACGCGCAAATTCCTAGATCTTCGCGGCGATGCTGCCGACATCCCACCTCGTTAGCCCATGTCTGCCGCAGTGCAAAACATCCGCCTCGCAACAGATGCCCGGATCGCGACCGGGCGATCCGGCATCGCGACGTATTCGCGCGCATTGCGTCAAGCTCAACTCACTCTTTCCACCGACGTCTCGCTTCTCGACGCGCACATCGACCAAACATCTCTCGCGCGTCCCCGTAGATGGGCTCGCGCGCTAGTACCCGCTGGAGTTCATTTGGCGACAGACAAGGGCGTCATTATCGGCAACGACGTGTTCCGATTGGCCATTTCCTGGTTTGATGTACATCGCAGGCTCCTGCCCCTCTACGTCGATGGTCCTGTCGGAATCATACATTGGTCGCATCCGGTGCCATTACGGCTCGTCGGATGGAAAAACGTATATACGATCCACGACACCATACCCCTTTCCTCGCCGGAATTGAGCCGGATTCCGATGTCGCGCTATCGTCGGCTGCTTGCCTCGATCGACAAGGAAACGAAACGTGGCGGTGCGATCACAACCGTCTCCGAAGCCGCCAAAGCGGATCTGGTCGATCAGGCAAACATCGATCCAGCCCAAATCGAAGTGACCGGCCAATCGGTGCTTCGCGCTCTATCGGACGACACACCGCTGCCCGACGGGCTTCGTGCCGATGGCTATGTTCTCGCCTGCGGATCAGTCGAAGCCAGGAAGAATTGCCTGCGCTTGGCAGAGGCCCATCGAAGATCGGGGATTTCCCTGCCACTCGTTTTCGCTGGCCCGGCAGTGGGCGGACAGGAGGATATCGAGCGCCAATTGACGCAATATCCCAATGTCATTCGCTTATCGGACCTGACGGAGCCGCAAATGACCACTCTCTTGGCCCGGGCGAACAGTCTTGCGATGATGTCTTTAGCCGAGGGTTTCGGATTGCCTGTGATCGAAGCGATGGCACTCGGCACACCGGTGCTCGGCTCCTCGATTTCGGCAATAATGGAGGTCGCGGGCGGCGCGGCACTGTTGGCCAGCCCCTACGATATCGATCTACTCAGCCGGGACCTCGTTCGCATTACCTCCGACGAAGCCCTCCGCGCCAAACTCACGGCCGCAGGCTTTTCCAATGCCGAACGTTTCACCCCTCAAATCTTCGCAGACAAGCTCTCGAGCCTTTACCGTCGCTTGATTGCCGAGACCTGCTGACTTCCCTATCCGACGGTCATGAACCCTTCCCCGTCGCAAGACGTCGCCCGGCTTCATGTCGCGATCGACGGATACAATCTGGCGCTTCCTCAAGGAACGGGTGTGGCCACGTACGGCTATACGTTGGCACGCGTGTTGGCGGAGGCCGGTCATCGGGTGGATGGCGTTTTCGGTATCGACGCCGGGCGTGATCCAACGATGCGCGAGATTCTCTTTTTTGATCGATTGGGTCGGCCTCAAATACTTAGCGACGAGCAGCGGCGGAAGAACGCAAGGCATCGCAACCGCATCGCACTCAATCCGTTTCTCCGCTTGCAAGCCCGGGATGTGCCTCTTGGCAGGGTCGAGCGCGCTGGTCTCGTCGATCGCTTCCCCGCTTTCGATCGGCTGGTCACTTCACCGCGATTGTTTGATTATGCCCACCGCTATTTCATTTATTATGGACGCTTTGCTCGGCTGCGCGTGAAGAACCCACCGCCGATCATGCACTGGACATACCCAGTGCCCATAAAGTTGGAAGGTTCGCTCAACGTCTTTACGTTGCACGATCTCGTACCCCTCAAATTGCCGTTCAGTACCCTCGACGCCAAAGGCCGGTATCGGCAACTCGTCGCCGAATGCATCCGGCACGCCGCACATATCTGTACTGTTTCCGAAACAAGCAGAAACGATATCCTGGCCGAGTTCAACATCGATCCTACCTCCGTCAGCAACTGCTTCCAGGCGACAGTTCCACCGATCGGCTGGCATGATGAGGGGGCTGACACGGATGCCGCAATCGTCCGCGGCGTGCTGGGATTGGAGCCCGACAATTATTTCCTGTTTTTCGGAGCGATCGAGCCGAAGAAGAACGTAGGCCGCCTCATCGAGGCATTTCTCTCGGTCGAAACAGAGACACCTCTGGTGCTGGCAGGTGCGCCTGGTTGGCAAAACGCCGAAGAGTTGCGACTTCTTCGAACCAGCGAGCAAAGCGACCCGCAAAACGGCAGACGTATCGCGGCCCGAGTCATCCGGCTTGAGCATCTGCCACGCCCCTTGCTTCTACGCTTGATGCGGGGAGCGAAGGCGGTGGTTTTTCCGTCGCTGTACGAGGGCTTCGGACTACCCGTCCTCGAGGCGATGCAACTGGGGACGCCGGTGATCACCAGCAACGTCGCCTCGCTGCCCGAGATAGGCGGCAACGCAGTCAAATATGTAGATCCCTATGACGTCCGCAGTATCGCGGCCGCCATTGCCGAGCTCGATCGCGATCTGCCCCAGCGACGGCATTTGGCGAACGCAGGGATGGAGAGGGCCAAAGCCTTTTCGGCAAATGCCTATTTGGCGAGGCTTGAAACGATGTATGGCGAAGTGCTTCGCCGTGAAAAATATCCTAGCTCGGGTGCGTGAACCACGCACGCCCTTCACATTGTTCAGGATTTGGTAGTCGATAATGGCCGCATCTGAAGGGAATGGTTCCACAGAGACTAACGGTCAGGTCATCGACCCTTTCTCTTTCCACGTGGGTGTTGCCAGTAGATTTTCCGGGCTGGGCGGGGCCGATCCGGGGCCGGATCCTACCTATGCGTTCCACACGCCCTACGTTGAAGCGGAACCAGGAATCTGTAATTTCCTCGTCCGCTTCTCAGGATTGACCGCAAA
>Ga0164294_10003380_pt1 | contig 14192 bp, 7 predicted proteins | sample GEODES005metaG_FD_111479 | JGI IMG/M metagenome (GOLD analysis project Ga0164294, IMG submission 111479) | Oligotrophic lake water microbial communities from Sparkling Lake, Wisconsin, USA - GEODES005 metaG | ecosystem: Environmental > Aquatic > Freshwater > Lake | place: USA: Sparkling Lake...
CTGAACGATCCCGGCGAAAAGAACAACATCGCTACACAGCAACCGCAAATCACCGAACTCTTGTCGCGTGCTTACGACCAATGGTTCAACACCGCCATCGCCTCCACGCAGGGCAAGGTGCAACGTTTTCCCATCAGCCTAGCTGAGGGCACCAAGTTGCTCGCCCCCTATGCCACGTTGGAAGGCGGGGCGAAGTTCTTCGGGCAAGGCTGGGACAACGACTGGGCCGTGTTTCCCACAGCAACTGCCACCATCACCTGGAATCTGGAAGTGCCGCAGGCCGGAACGTATGAAGTCACCGCGCTACACACGGCCCAAGAGCAGGGAGGAAAGATCAAAGTCACAGCCGGTGAGCATCTAGTCGAACGTAGCGTCACCACGGCTTACGACCCACCGGAGTTACCGCGTCGCGACCTAGTGAAGCGCTGGGAAGTGCCGGACAAGCAGTTCGCACCGCTGAAACTCGGCAGCTTGGCCGTTCCTGCTGGAGCCCAAGTGTTCAGGGTGATGGCCGCTCCGGGCGTTGAGATTCAGTCCCTGCGCTTGAGTCGAGTGGAAAAAATAACAGCCGAACTCAAGCTGCCATCCATTTTCTCCGATCACATGGTGCTACAAAGCGCCAAGCCGGTGCCGGTTTGGGGATGGGCAGATGCGGGAGAGAAGGTCGTCGTGGAATTCGCGGGTCAAAGCAAGAGCAGCACCGCCAATTCGGATGGTAAATGGATGGTGAATCTTGATGCACTCAAAGTTAGCTCAACATCACGCGAATTGATCGTGAGATCACTCACTCGAAGCTCAAGCTTGAAGATCGCGGATGTAATCGTGGGCGAGGTCTGGGCGGGCGGAGGGCAGTCGAACATGGAGTTCGACATGAAAGCGATCACGAGCGCGACTGCCGAGATCGAGGCCTCGGCGAATCCGACGCTGCGACAGTTTCATGTGCTGAAGAATCCTTCCGCCAGGACACCAGTGGACGATGTGCGGGGCTACTGGACGGTGGCACGGCCCGGAACCACGGAGGATTTCATGGCGGCAGGTTACTACTTTGCCAAAAGCATCCAGCGTGAGCTGAAGATGCCTGTGGGTCTCATCAAAGTGTGCTGGGGTGGCTCGAAAGTGGAGCCGTGGATCAGTCCGGCCTCGCTCGCCAGCGTGCCAGAGCTGGCGGCAGGTGCCAAGAACATGGATGCGATGAGCGAGCGCAACAAAAGTGCCTTTCGCGAGTGGTTGAAGCGCACGCGACGCGAAGATCGCACTTCGGGCGATGTATCGCGATTCCTCAGCGGGCCGGTTTCAAAAGACGACGGCTGGGTGGCGGTCAGGGACAGTGGGCCAGTGTCCGATCCTTCGTTGCCGAAGTTCGGCGCGTTTTGGTTTCGCAAGGAGGTCTCCTTGAGCGCACGGCAGACCGGCGCGGCGCAGGTGTTGCAGTTCGGTCCCACAGCGCAGTTTGACCAGGTGTATTGGAATGGCACGCTCATCGGCGAGCGCAGCGTGGAGAACTTCACCGGCCTCATCAGCGTGCGTCATTACCTGATTCCGCCCACGCTTTTGAAGGAAGGCGTGAACCAGCTCGCCGTGCGCCTCTTTGCTCCGGCCGAGCCACCGGGATTCAGTTGGTTCCCCAGCGTGGGCACCACGAAGATACTCGGCGGCTGGATGGCAAAGGCCGAGTATGCGCTGCCGCCGCTCGATGCCGCAGGGAAGAAAGCCGCACCTCCACTCACCGGCCAGCACGTGCTGCCCGGCAGGCTTTTCAATGGCATGGTGCACCCCATCCTGCCCTACACCATTCGCGGTGTACTCTGGTATCAGGGCGAGTCAAACACGGGCAACGCCAGCCTTTACCGCACCTCGTTTCCGTTGCTCATCCAGGACTGGCGGCAGCATTGGCAGCAGGGCGATTTCCCCTTCTACTTCTGCCAGCTCGCCAACTACCGACCGAAGACGGACCAGCCCGGTGAGAGCGTTTGGGCCGATCTTCGCGAGGCACAGGCCAAGACGCTCGCCATGCCAAACACCGGCATGGCCGTGCTCATCGATACCGGCGAATCCGAGGATATCCATCCGCAGACCAAGCAGATCGCCGGTGAACGCCTCGCCAAGATCGCGCTCGCGAAAACCTATGGCCGCAATGTCGTGCCTTCAGGTCCGCTTTACACCTCGATGAAAATCGAAGGCAGCGCCATCCGACTGAGCTTTGATCACCTCGGCGGCGGACTCGTCGCCAAGAAACTGCCCGCGACTTACGACGTGATGCGCAAGGCCGGTAAAACCGCGCCGCTGGTGCGCAGCAGCCCGCAGAGCCAGCTCGAAGGTTTCGCCATCTGCGGTCCCGACAAGAAGTGGGTCTGGGCCGAAGCGAAGATCGAGGGCGACACCGTACTAGTATCCGCCAAACAAGTGGTCGCCCCCATCGCGGTGCGCTACGGATGGTCCGACAACCCGACGTGCAATCTCTACAACGCCGCCGACCTTCCCGCTCAGCCATTCCGCACGGATGATCCTATCTCAATCACCGAAAAGAATACCCGCCCTTAGCTGCCTCAAAACATCATGAAACAGATCGTTCTCTCCCTTCTTCTTTTCTCCAGCCTGACCGCGCATCTTGCTGCGGCCGACCTTTTCGACCCATCCAACCTCGCTGCGTGGTGCATTGTGCCGTTTGATGCGGCGAAGCGTTCTCCTGAAGTCCGAGCTGAAATGGTGGCAAAAATGGGGCTCAAAAAAGTCGCCTATGACTGGCGGCCCGAGCATGTGGTGGAGTTTGAACGGGAGATCCTCGCGTATCAAAAGCACGGCATCGAGATGTTCGCGTTCTGGGGCATGCATGACGAGGCGTTCCGACTGTTTGAGATGTACAAGCTCCATCCGCAGCTCTGGGTCATGATGCGCGGCACCGGCGATACACAGGAGGCGCAGGTCAAATCTGCCGCTGAAAGTCTGCTGCCCATTTTAGCCAAAGCGAAAACGATCGGCAGCCAAGTCGGCATCTACAATCACGGCGGCTGGGGCGGCGAGCCGGAAAACATGGTCGCTGTGTGCGATTACCTGAAAAAGAATCACGGTACCGACAACATCGGCATCATCTACAACCTGCACCACGGCCACAGCCATCTCGATCGCCTAACCAAAGCCATCGAAGCGATGAAACCGCATCTCCTCTGCCTCAACCTCAACGGCATGGACATCGCGGGCGACACGAAGGGCCGCAAAATTCTTCCGCTTGGTGTTGGCACGCAGGATGTGAAGGTGCTGCGCCAGATTCGCGCCAGCGGTTACAGCGGGCCGATTGGCATCCTCAATCACACCAATGAAGACGCCGAAGATCGCCTGCTCGACAACCTCGACGGCTTGAAGTGGCTCGTGCCGCAGCTCGATGACAACGAACCGGGTGCGAAGCCAAAGTATCGGACGTGGAGTGAAAAGCCAGAGGTCAGAGTTCAGAAGTCAGAGGTCAGCAAAGCGGAAACTGTGGCGTCCTTGACCGAGAAGTTTGGAAAGGCGCTGAAGGGCGGTTGGGTGGTCGATGGAGATGCGGAATATGCGAAACTGCCAATCACGGTGGAGTGCCGCGCTAAGCTGGATAACCAACAGGGATACAATATCCTTGTCGCGTCCGAGATGAAATCATCCGCCACGCATTGGGAACTCTACACGCATGCGGGTCGCGGCACGCTGGCGCTTTTCATGCCGGGACGCGGCGGCGACTTCGATTCGAAAGTCGATGTCTGTGACGGCCAGTGGCACGACTTCCTCGCCAGCATCGACGACAAGAGCGTCATCCTCTGGATCGACGGCAAACAAGTGTTTGAAAAGCCTGTGCAGCCGCTGAAAGGCACGCCAACAGCCGGCGGCATCGCTTTCGGCAGTCTTGTGGATCACTCCATCGGCTGCGCTGGCCTCATCGACGACGTGCGGCTTGCCCGCGGTGTCATGAAGCCACGCAAAGGCAACGCACCCCGCCTGCGCATGGACAACACCCTCGGCCTTTGGGACTTCGACAACCTCGGCGATCTACTCCCGCCACCTGCACCAAAAGCAGCTGAGTTCAAACCCGACTTCCCACCGCTCAACAAGGACGATAACCAGCACTGGCAGGAGTTCGTGAACCGCGAGCGCACCTTCGACTTCTACGGCAAGCAGGCCTTGCAATTCATGAAGCAGAAGCCGCTCCCCGAAATCATCCCAGCCTTCCCCGGCATGGACGGCGGCCAGCAAGGCCACTGGGGCAATCAAAACGATCAAGTAACTTGGAAAGACGGGCGCTGGTCAGCAAGTGATCTAGGGAGTGTCTTCTGCGGCGTCTTCAAAGGCGCAGGTGTGACGGTCAACAAAGGCGTGTGCGTCCGCTTCGATGACAAAGCTGCCGTCTTTGACCCCGAGCGCATGGCGTGGCGTTTGGAATGGTCAGGAGGCTTCCTCAAGCTCAACGACAACCGCCACGGCTTCATGGCAGGTGCACCGATGGATGGCAAAGTCATCTCCAAACAGGAAAAGAAGCTTTCCGGCAGCTACCGTGGCTTTTTTCGCCGCGCTAATGAGGTCGATATTGTCAGCAGCGAGATGCCATTACCTGCTCCAGGCCCCGCACAATGGCCTCAATGGATCGAAACCAAAGGTGAACTCGGTACGCAGACGCCTTTTGCAACAGATCGCCTCACGATCCCGTTCGAGAATCCGTATGGCACATTGTTCTTCATCACGGCGCACGATTTCTTCAGCGATGGCACCGCCGCCGTCGCCACGATGACTGGCGAGGTGTGGCTGGTGAAAGGCATCGACGAGAAGTTGGAGAAGCTGCGCTGGAAACGCTTTGCCACGGGCCTGCATCAGCCATTGGGCATGAAGATCGTAAAAGACAAGCTCTACGTCCTCGGTCGTGACCAGATCACCTGCTTGCACGATCTGAATGGCGATGACGAAGCCGACTTCTACGAGTGCGTCACGAACGCCATGCAGACCTCGCCTGGCGGTCATGATTTCATCGTCGGACTCGAAACCGATCCAGAAGGCCACTGGTATTTCGCGTCCGGCAATCAAGGATTGTGCCGCATCACGGGGCGTGACCAACTCGACGTGCTCGGCACCGGTTTCCGCAATCCCAACGGCCTCGGCATCTCAGCGGATGGCCGTTTCATCACCACCAGCGTTCAGGAGGGTGATTGGACACCTGCAACGTCCATCTGCCAGATCGAACTCGATCACAATCTCGGGGCGCACTTCGGTGCTGGCGGCCCAAAAGACGGCAAGCCACCCGAACCCGTGCTCATGTACATGCCGCGTGGCGAGGACAACAGCGCAAGCAGCCAGGTCTTTATCACCAGCGACAAATGGGCCTCGCTCAAAGGCGACAACAATCTCATTCATCTCTCCTCAGGTGGCGGCAGCGCGTGGCTGATGATGCGGCAGAACGTCAAAGGTCGCTGGCAGGCGGCAGCAGTCAAAATCAGCGGCAATTTCGATTCCGGCCCACAGTGCGCCCGCTTCAATCCGAACGACGGCCACCTCTACGTGAACGGCATGCAAGGCTGGGGCAGTTACACGCCCAAAGACGGCTGTTTCCAACGTGTGCGCTTCACCGGTGGCGATAAACCCGTGCCGGTGGGGTTTGAAGCCCGCGACAACGGCGTGCTGATTCGTTTCAACCAGCCCGTGAAGAACACTGATGCCACAGCGTGCTTCGCGCAGTGCTGGAACTATAAATACGGGCCGCAATACGGCTCGCCCGAGTATTCCGTGAAGTATGCCGACACACCCGGCCATGATCCGCTCGAGGTCCGCAGCGTGCAGAAGCTCGATGAAGGCAAGACGCTCTTCCTCGAAATTCCGCAGATCGTCACCGCCAGCCAGATTCATCTCCATCTGAGCACCGGCCACGACCTCTTCCTCACCGCGCATGCTTTGGCCGAACCCTTCACGGACTTCCCCGGCTACTCCAAGATCGCCAAAACCAACCACGCCGCCCAAATCGGCCTTGAAGCGCCAAAAGCTAGTAAACCCAACCCTTGGGCCAAAGGCGAAGGTGGTCGCAAACTCGTCATCGAAGCCGCTTTGGGCCTGCAATACATGCAAAAGCAACTCAAGGCCAAAGCGGGTGAGAAACTCACGCTCATCTTCAAAAACCCCGACGTGGTCCCACACAACTGGTTGCTCGCCAAACCCGGCTCGCTGCAACGCCTGGGTGAGAAATGCAATCTCATGATCGCCGATCCGCAGGGCATGCAAAAGCACTACGTACCCGAAAGCGACGACGTGATCGCCTACACCGACATGACGAATCCGAAAGGCGAGTTCACCATTCACATCATTGCCCCCAAAGACAAAGGCAATTACCCCTACCTCTGCACCTTCCCCGGTCACTGGATGGTCATGAACGGGGTTCTCAAAGTGGAGTAGCTCCTAGCTTTTGATCGCTCACCGATTCAATTCATCGCAATAAAAACGGAGCACCTTGAGAGTGCTCCGTTTGTATAAACAAGAGAGGTTAACGCTTACTTTGCAGCCAGGGGCGCTACCACAGCACCTGCGGCCACTTTGCTCGTTGGAACGATCTTCCAGAGTGCTCCGCGTTCGCTGGTGTAGGGATCGACGGGGCCACCGTAGTTCGCTGTGGCGTGGGTCAAGTAGATGGTGCCATCAGGGCCGGTGCCGGAACCTGTTGGACGGAGGCCGTCGGCCATGTCCAGCATTTCTTGCATCTGCCATTTTCCGCCATCTTGCTTCATGCCCCAGACCTTACCACTGCCCCAGTCAGCGGCGAAATAGACGCCATCCAACTCAGGATAAGCCGTGCCGCGAGAGATCCCCAGATTGATCACGCAGATGCCTTGATCGACGTGGCTGTACTCGGCGATCGGTGGCACGCCGACCTTCGGGAAGCCTTCGGGATCCGTCGAGGTCTCAGTACCATCAGCATTCTTCTTCAAGATCATCGGGAACGGATGGCTGCCGCACATGAACTTCCAGCCATAGTTTTCGCCACCCTTGCTGCTGGCAGGCTGCATATTGATCTCTTCCCAATGGTTTTGACCAATGTCAGCGATGAACAGGTCGCCTGTCTTCGCATCAAAACTGAAGGTCCATGGATTCCGCAGACCGAACGCCCAGATCTCTGGCTTGGCTTTGGGATGCACTTTCGAAAAGGCCTCTTCACTGACGCCAAAGAGCGTCATTTGTTGCAGCGGAGTGATGAATGGATTGTCCTTCGGCACATCGTAGGCGCGATCACCCGAGGATTTGTTCACGTCGATCCGCAGCATCTTGCCGAGGTAAGTGTGTAAATCCTGACCTACGTTGATCACGTCCCCTTCCCAGCCGCCGTCACCGACGCCGATGTAGAGATAACCATCTGGGCCAAAGGCAATCTGGCCGCCATGATGATTGCAATACGGGAAGTCGATCTGCATGATGATCTTCACGCTCTCAGGGTCCAAGCGGTCAGGATTGCTCTTCGAAACCTTGTATTCCGCGATCATGGTCGCGCCATTGAACCAAAGGTCAGCGTAGGCGATGTAAACCTTGCCATTGCTTTTAAAGTCTGGGTGAAAGGCCATGCTAAACATGCCCAACTCCAGGAAAGATGAGATCGTTTTGTCTTTCAGATCCAGAAACGGCTTCTTCAGCTTCTTACCATCCTTGATGACTTGGATCACGCCTGGACGCTCCACCACAAACACGCGGCCCGTGCCGTCATTAGGAGCAGCGACGCTGACAGGGTCCACGAGATCATCAGCCACCTTCACGAGGCTGATCGCCACATTCCCTGGCAGTTTGCCACCGGGTTGAGCAGGTTTGGTTTCAGCAGAACGCGCACCTGTCAAAAGGGCGGTGAGAGTCAGGAGGGTGAGGATGGGTTTCATGAGGTTGAGTCAAAAGAGACGCACAAACGTACGCTCAAATCATCCTAACGATTTCACCGCACTGCTGACAAGCTCGAAATAATTCAAAGTCCCCTTACGCAAGATCCTCCATGAAGGCTTCTCGGAAGCTCCATGGAGGATCGTGTGAATTCGATTGAGGATGAATGAACTTAATTGCCCAAATTCTTCACGCCATTGACGCGTGAGTTCACTCGCAGGCGCAGGCCATTGAGTTGAATAAAGCCCGTGGCATCGTCCTGATTGTAAGCCTTCGTTGGGTCGGCTTCCATCGTCGCGATGTGTGGATTGTAGAGACTGAATTGGGACTGGCGACCTGCGGCGTGGATTCCGCCTTTGTAGAGCTTCACACGCACGGTGCCGGAGACATTCTTTTGGCTCTCGGTGACCAGAGACTGCAGCAGGAGACGCTCTGGCGCATACCAGAAGCCATTGTACACCAGCTTGGCGTACTCCGGGATCAGACCGTCACGCAGATGCATCACTTCACGGTCCATCGTCAGAGACTCGATCTGGCGATGTGCGAAGTGCAGGATCGCTCCGCCGGGAGTCTCATACACGCCACGGCTTTTCATGCCGACAAAACGATTCTCCACCATGTCCACACGGCCGACGCCATGCTTACCACCGAGCTTATTCAGCGCCTTCATGACCTGAAGCGGATTCATCGGCTTGCTATTCACGGCCACGCAATTGCCCTTTTCAAAGTCCAACACCACATACTCCGCTTTATCTGGAGCATCTTCAGGGAAAACGGAAAGTGTGGTGAAATAGTCGCGATACTTCACGTCACCTGCATTGAACCATGGGTCCTCAAGGATGCCGGCCTCATAGCTAATATGCAGAAGATTACGATCCATGGAGAATGGCTTCTTGGTGCTGGCATGCACGGGGATCTTCTTCTCATCGCAATAAGCGATCATTTCTGCACGGCCAGGGAATTGGCTGCGGAAACGCTCATCACGCCATGGGGCGATGATTTCCAGATCAGGCGCCAAAGCCGCCGTGGTCAGTTCAAAGCGCACTTGGTCGTTGCCTTTGCCTGTCGCACCGTGGGCGATGGCTGTCGCACCTTCGGCCTTGGCGATCTCCACCATGCGCTTGGCGATCAACGGACGTGCAATACTCGTCCCGAGAAAGTATTGACCCTCATAGATCGCCCCAGCTTGCATCATGGGAAAGATGAAATCTTTGGCGAACTCTTCCTGCAGGTCATCCACATAGATCTTCGAAGCACCCGTCTTCTTAGCCTTTGCGTTCAAGCCTTTGAGCTCATCGTCCTGACCGATATTGGCACAGAAGGCGATGACTTCAGCATTGTAGGTTTCTTTGATCCAGGAAAGCAGGACGGAGGTGTCAAGGCCGCCGGAATAGGCGAGGACGATTTTCTTATTCATAAGGGATTCAGTAAAGGGAGAATTGAGGATAAACAGAAGCAGCCATTTGTCGAATAAAGAGGTGCACCGACCCCAGCTCATGCATTTTAGGCTTTCCAACAGAACCCGCATCGGACTAAATTCTCAGCATGTCCCCATCTACCTGGCATCTCATCAAAGCGGCGACCAACGAAGAATACGGCCCGCTTTCCCATGAAGCACTGATCGGACTCGCGGCCGAGGCGAAAATTTCCTCCATGGACAAACTGTCGAATGACGACCGGCAGACCTGGCGCAGAGCCCCGATGGTGCGTGAACTTCAGATGGACTGGCTCATCCAGATGCCCGACCTGTATCTTTACGGCCCCACAAATGTCTCCACCATCCAGGAATTCCTAGCCACAGGTGATATTGACGAAAGTGTGAGCCTTATCAATTGTGTGGACGGCAGTGAATCCCGTCTGCGTGATCTAGCCTTTTTCAAGGTTAGTCCCCAGCAAGTGCGCAGCGTCAGTTCCACCAATAACGGCACCCAATGGCCCGATCTGAACAAGGGCAATGCCGACGCCATGCTCCAGCAGCGCGTCAAATTTCTGGAAAAGCAAGTGATGGAATACCAGCGCAGCCTCGACGAGTGGCAGCGCGCCTGCAGCCTCCTCAAGCAACAATTCATCGAAGCTACGGGACGCGAACCACTCTAGGCTGACCTAGTCTTCAACGTCTAAGCTAGCGGCAATCCCAACAAACGACGACGGAGCATCTCCAGAGCAGCTTGGCTACTGAGGAGTTTAAAGCGATCGCGGGTGCCGGGGTAATAGTAGCGCTTGACGAGTGTGGCTGCCGTCTTGGAAGCCAAGCTGATAAAGACCGTTCCAACCGGCTTTTCGTCCGAGCCACCCGTCGGCCCAGCAACGCCCGTTAGAGCTAAAGCATGATCAGCGCCCGAAGTGGCCAGTGCGCCTTCAGCCATGGCTTTTGCGACAGGCTCACTGACAGCTCCATAGTCCGCTAAGAACTGCGCAGAGACACCGAGATGCTTTTGCTTGGCCTCATTCGCATAGGTGACAAAGCCATGTCCAAAAACACGCGATGATCCGCTCACATCCGTGATGCGGCTGGCCATGTAACCGCCCGTGCAAGACTCGGCAGTAGCGAGGGTCTCTCCTCGCTCTAACAGGGTCTGAACGAGCACTTCCTCAATGATCCGACGATCCTCAGAAACGATGCAAGAACCGAGGTGCTCACGGACGATGGCGGCCCCGGTATCGACCGGCTCAACAGCACCGGAAAGACGGACATCGACATCGCCATTACGGATGCAGTAACCGAGCGTCAGTCCGGCAATGGCTTCGAGTTTTTTCTCGACTTTTTCGACGATATCAGACTCACCCACACCCGTGACTTTAAGATATAAAACACGACGATCAGCTCCGTCTGGCAGCATGGCGCGCAGGCGTGGCTCCACGAGTGTTTCCATCATGGGCTTCAGCTCACGCGGCGGTCCGGGAAGCAGGAAAAAATGCGTGTTCCAACCTCGGCTATGGCTTAACTCAGCCGGGAAATAGAGCCCCGGGGCTGTGCCAAATGGATTGTCCATGACCATGGCTCCGCGTGGCACCATAGCCTGTTTGAGGTTGGCGGCGGACATGCTGCGATTCCTCTTAGCAAAGAAAGCTTCCAGGTGAGATTGGATGCCTTCATTGAGCTCCATGGGCAGGCCCAAGAGTTCAGCAATCGACTCACGCGTGAGATCATCACTGGTCGGCCCAAGACCACCGGAGACGAGCACCACGTCTGAGCGTGAGGCCGCCTCAGCCATGGCCTCTTTGATGGCGGCACCATCTGATACGACGAGGTGACGTGACACCATGAGTCCGAGAGCGGCGATCTGCTGCCCAAGCCAGGCAGCGTTGGTGTTGATGGTGTCGCCGAGCAGGAGTTCGTCTCCCGTATTCACTAGTTCGATGCGCATGAGTTCTAAAAGTTACTTTAATTGTGTCCAGGGGCCCTGATTCAGGACAAGTTCAGGCACTAGAGTCTTCCAGCGCTCATCCCCATCTTGGATCATCTTTCTTACGCTTGCACTGGAGTGAAAGAGACAGTCTTCCAGTCCATCTTGAATGATGTGAACACTGCTGGTGTCCAGCAGGTAATGAAGCAAATGCTGCTGTTCTGCACTCACTCTGGCCTCAGCCGCCGTGCGGACCTTACCGGTCATCGGATCACCTACCGGGTAGACATACAGCCTTACTTTATTGCGGAACAGACGGCCAAAGGCTTCCAGCAGTCCACCTTCCAAGTCCGTATACCAGCGCTCATTGAACAACTCTTCGAACAAAGGCAGACCCAAAACAATCCCGACCGGTTGCTGCGTATGGCGGGAAAGAAAGGCGCTTAATCGGTGAAACTCGGCATACTTGGAAATGAGCACATTCTTTCCCAAAGACTGAAGCACACTAGCACGCGCCAGGAAGTTATCGTACTCGACGGAACAGTCGTCCATGCAGAGTAGATTATGCATGGTGATTTCACAGATCTCCATGTGCTCTTCGGCCTCGGCACCAAAGTCCTCAGCAAAGGCTTTTCGCCCTTGATCCAGCATGTCTAGATTGAGCCGAGTGATCGGGTCAAAGGTACCGCGACTGAGAAAAACAGATTTTTTATACAGCACGTCAGACGCCTGAAGAATCTCGCCATCCGCACCAAAGAGCGCAGCGTCCGCCAAATCACTGCGCACGAGTTCCAGCGCTACGAGGCGATCCTGAAATACCGACGATGAAAAGGCCGGACCAGTGAAATCGATCATGTCAATTTCCACACGCCGGCGGGAAAGTTCATCCATCAGGCTGCGCAGAAAAATCGGTAATTGTTCGCGCAGGTGAAAGGCCCCATAGATGAGATTCACACCGAGAATACCGAGAGCTTCAGATTGCCGCTGGTTCGTGACGTCAAGCAGACGCACGTGCATTTGGATGTCATGAAAAGGCCCCTTGGGTTCGGTTTGAAAACGCAGTCCCATCCAGCCATGGCACTCCTCCTTGGTATCCCGAAACCCGCGCGCCCTGACCGTATTCGCTAGAGCAAAAAAGGTCGTGTTTTCTCCGCGCTTGGCAGCCAGACGCTCATGGACGATCTGATACTCATGATCCAGCATCGCCACCATGCGCTGACGAGAGACATAGCGGGCGCTTTTCCCATAAATCTCGTCACTGAAAGTCATGTCGTAAGCCGACATCGACTTAGCCACCGTTCCTGAAGCACCGCCTGCACGGAAAAACCAGTTTGCAATCTCCTGCCCTGCCCCAATCTCAGCAAAGGTGCCGTAAACACGATGAGCTAGATTAAGTTTAAGCGCTTTTTCGAGAGTGCCTGGGCGATCGCTGGTGAATCCGTTCATGACTAAGGACTCTTAGACTACGCGAGAGATCAAGTTCTGGAAGTGAAGAATGCGTCAGAATGGGCCCAAGGTCTTTCTCACTGAGCAGGCAGTCACTTACCTCAGAAAATTCTGCCTCATCATTTCATCTTTTGCATTGACGCCGCGCCTGGAGTCTGGAAACATAGACGCCCGTCGCCCGACCAGCGTGCGGACACAGTTTTGGTGAGGTGGCTGAGTGGTCGAAAGCACATCTTTGCTAAAGATGCGTAGCCTTAACAGCTACCGAGGGTTCGAATCCCTCCCTCACCGCCATTGTTTCTGAGCGACTCAACTGGAGTCACTCTTTCAGCCAAGCCTCGTAGTTTGCATGGATCAGACAGTCCTCACCGAGTGCTTCTTTTAGCGGATCGATCTCTTGACCACTGTAGCCTAAATGCAGATGCCTGCGCCAGCCCTCGGCATGCTCAAATCTGCCGGAAAGCTCACCGACCTTCTTTGAGGCCTCATCCATGCTGATGAGGTAGGAATCCATGCCCTGACTGACATCCAGCCAATGCTTCTGACTGACATGGGCTGCCAAAGCCGCGCGCTTTTGATTCTGAACGCTGGCCGTATTCACATAAGAACCAGCGTGAAGGCGTTTCCGCAAAGGATCACAAAGGCCGTGTGGCATGGCATGATAAACCGTCACGTCATGCAGGTAAGGCTCGCGTTGTGGCTCGCAGATGAAATTAGGGATGCCATGCGCAAACGCGGCCGTGCAAGCTAGGCGACAGGCATTTTGATGGTCCTCCATGTAATCTGAGGGGGAGTGTGTCAGCACGATACTCGCCTTTGCCGCCCGCACCACCGAGGCCACCTGCCGCAGCAATGGCACACTGTAAATCAGTTCTAAATCGTCACAGATCGGCGGATAAAAGGTCGCTTCAAGAATCTCTGCTGCTGCTGTCGCCTCTGCCAATCGCGCGCGGGCCGTGGTCGGCCCATCCATCTGAACGCTGCCTCCGTTGCCTGAACAAAGATTCATGTAATGGACATCCCAGCCTCGTTTTTGCAGCTGCAGCAAGGTGCCAGCAGCCACGAATTCAATATCGTCAGGATGAGCAAAGAGGGCGAGAACGGATGGCATGATGGCTAACTACGTTCTGCATTCAGACATCCTTCAGCTTTTGAGCGCGACTATTCGTAGCAGCAATGATAAAACCACGCATTTATGTTGTCACGGCTACTTCCTCTTCTCCTAACTGCCTTCGCCGTCGAAGCACGCGAGCCCTGGACGACCTCCAGAATTCAAGGCTCACCCGAGCCAGCGAAGCCTTTCGTCGCAGAGACGATCCTGAGCCAACACAGCTTCACCGAGGCCCTAGAAATCGTAGGCTTAGCGGAACAAATCGTGATCATCGAAAACGCGGGAAAGATCTGGAGCCTGCCAACAGACCTGTCAGCAAGCACGAAAGATCTCGTGATCGATCTCAAAGCCAAGCACCCTCAGCTTGATCATGCCTACGGCATCGCCTTTCACCCGAAGTGGCGTGAAAACAAAGAGGTCTTTATCAC
>Ga0164294_10003382_pt1 | contig 14188 bp, 12 predicted proteins | sample GEODES005metaG_FD_111479 | JGI IMG/M metagenome (GOLD analysis project Ga0164294, IMG submission 111479) | Oligotrophic lake water microbial communities from Sparkling Lake, Wisconsin, USA - GEODES005 metaG | ecosystem: Environmental > Aquatic > Freshwater > Lake | place: USA: Sparkling Lake...
CCCACGAAAGAGGGCGCACGCATCGGCGGTGAGCGCAAAGCTGCCTCGTGGCCCGTCGGCGTGGACCACCTCAAGGTGCTCGCCACCGAACTCGCGAACGCGCGCGTGCTCGCACCATGAGCCCTGAGTCGCGCGCGGCCCTCGCCGCCTTGATCCGAGCGGAGATGCCCGACCTCCCCGTCGAGGCCCACGACGCCGCCACCGGGCACCCCTTGTGTGTGGTCGGCTTCGGCCCCGACGAGGTCTTCGCGGCCACGGAGGCGATGATCACGACCGAGGTGACCATGGGGGCGCGCACGCGCGCCTTCGAGGCCACCTGGGCCGCGCGGTGCGGCCGCGCCCACGGGGTCATGGTCAACAGCGGCTCCTCCGCGAACCTCCTGCTCCTCGCGGCGCTCGTCGAGACCGGCCGGCTCTCCCCCGGCGACGAGGTCCTCGTCCCCGCCGTCGGCTGGTCCACGAGCCTCTTCCCCGTCGCCCAGGTGGGCCTCGTCCCCGTGATCGTGGACGTAGATCCCCGCACCCTGTGTATGGACCCGGCCAGCGCCGCCGCCGCGCGCACCCCGCGCACCCGCGCCGTGCTCGCCGTCCACCTCCTCGGCCAGGCCACCGAGATGGCCGCTTACGACGACCTGATCGTCCTCGAGGACGCCTGCGGCGCGCACGGCGCCACGATCGACGGGCGCCCCGTGGGCGGCGTCGGCCTGGGCGGCACGTTCAGCTTCTTCTTTTCGCACCACATCACCACCATCGAGGGTGGGATCATCGTCACGGACGACACCGCGCTGGCGGACGCGATGCGCTCCCTCCGCGCGCACGGCTGGGTCCGCGAGCGCTCCGACCGCGCCGCGCTCGAGGCCGCGTCGCCCGAGATCGACCCTCGCTTCCTCTTCGTCTCGCCCGGCTACAACCTGCGCCCCACCGAGCTCGCAGCGGCCTTCGGGCTCGTGCAGGACCGCCGGCTGGACGCCTGGGTGGCCCGCCGCCGCGCGAACCACTCCGACTGGTGCGCGCGCCTCGCCGGGGTGCGCGGCCTGACGGTGTTCCCCGAGGCGCCCGGCACGACCCACGCCGGCTTCGCCTTCCCGATGCTCGTCGAGGGCGACCGCGCCCGCTGCATGGCCGCCCTCGAGGCCCGCGGCATCGCGACGCGCCCGATCTCCGGCTCCAACCTCGCGCGGCAGCCCGCCTTCTCGCGCGTGCCCGCCCTGACGCCCGTCCCGCTCCCCGTGGCGGACGCCGTGCATACCCGCGGATTCTTCGTCGGTAATTCCCACGCCTTCGGCGCCGAGCACGGCGTCCGGCTCGCCGCGGCGCTGGCCGCCTGGAGCGCGTCTTGAGCAGCGTCCTCACCCCCGGCTCCGCCCAGCGCATCGTCATCACGGGCGGCGCCGGCTTCGTCGGCTGCGTGCTGGTCCCGCACCTGTTGGCCGAGGGCTACCGCGTCCACGTGGTGGACTCCCTCCGCTTCGGCGGCGATGGGCTCCTGCCCAACTTCATCCATCCGAACTTCAGCTTCGCCGAGGCGGACGTGCTGGACGCGCCGCGGATGCGGAAGGAGCTCTCGGGCGCAGACGCCGTCGTCCACCTCGCTGCGATGGTCGGCTACCCGATCTGCAAGAAGCTCCCGGACGAGGCCCGCCGCACCAACGTCGGCGGCGCCGCGGTCGTGATCGGGGAGATGCCCGCCGACGCCGGGCTCATCTACTTCTCGACCGGCTCGAACTATGGCGAGGTGGTCGGCGTGTGCGACGAGGACACGCCGCTCAACCCCCTCTCCCTCTACGGCGAGACGAAGACGAAGGCCGAGATGATGTGCATGGAGCGGCCGAACTCGGTTGCCCTCCGCTTCGCCACCGCCTTCGGCCTCTCCCCGCGCATGCGCCTCGATCTGATGATCAACGACTTCACCTATCAGGCGTTGGTCAACCGCTATCTCCTGGTGTACGAACGCCACTTCCGCCGCACATTCATCCACGTGCGCGACATGGCGCGCGTGGTGCCGCACCTCCTCCGCAACTGGGAGGGCGCGCGTGACCGCCGCCTCAACGTCGGGCACGAGTCGATGAACTTCACCAAGGAGGAGCTCGCGAACCACCTGATGAAGAAGCTCGACTTCCAGCTCTACTTCGCCAACGTGGGCTCGGACGAGGACAAGCGCGACTATGAGGTCAGCTACGCCCGGATCCGCGCGCTTGGCTTCTCGCTCGACGTCGACATCCATCGCGGGCTCGACGAGCTGCTGAACGGCCTCCGCATGATCCGCATCCGAAATCCCTACAGCAATGTCTGACGCGACCCATGCGTGAGCTGGAGGGCGCGCGCGTCCTGGTCACCGGGGCGAACGGCTTCTTCGGCCGGCACCTGGTGGAGGCCCTCGCCGCGGCAGGCGCCACCCCCCTCCCCGTCGGTCGGCACGACGCCGACCTGCGCGAGGGCGCCGAGGTGCGCGCCCTCTTCGCCCGCCTCGGCCCCGACCACGTCGTCCACGCCGCCGTCACCGGTGGCGGCATCGGTTGGATGCGCGCGCACCCCGCGGACGCGTTCACCGACAACGTCCGGATGACCACCGAGGTCCTCGACGCCGCCTGGCGCGCCGGGGTGCGGCGCTTCTGCGGCGTGTCCTCCGCCTGCGCCTACGCGGTGGACGCCGCGCAGCCCATGCGGGAAGAGGTCCTCTACGCGGGCCTCCCCGAACCGACCAACGGCCCGTACGGCCACGCCAAGCGGGCGATGATGGTCCAGGGCGCGGCCTACGCGGAGCAGCACGGCTTCGACTGCGTCTTCGCCGTCCCCACCAACCTCTACGGCCCGGGCGAGTCCACCGACCTCGGCCGCGCCCACGTCGTCGGGGCGCTCCTGCGACGCTTCGAGGAGGCCCGCCGCACCGGCGCCCCCGAGGTGCTCTGCTGGGGCACCGGCCGCGCCACCCGCGACCTGCTGCACGCGCGCGACGCCGCCGCGGGTGTCCTGGCCCTGCTCGCGCGCGGCGCCGGGCCCGGGCCCGTCAACCTCGGCAGCGGAGAGGAGCGTACCATCGCCGAGATCGCGCAGGCCATCGCGGACGCCGTCGGATATCGCGGTACCATACGCTGGGACGCCGCCCAGCCGGACGGTATGCCCCGCAAGGTCCTCGACATCACGCGGGCGCGCGCTGTGCTGGATTGGTCGCCCCGCATCGCCCTCCCCGAGGGCCTCCTGGAGATGGTCGCGTGGTTCCGTGGTTCCTCCTCCTCACAGGCTGCCTCGAACGGGTGACCGGAGAGGACGTCCCTCTCGACCCCCGCTTCTACGAGGGCAAGCAGGACGGTGACGCCAAGCCGCCGACCGACCCCAACGCGGGCGGCACGGGGGACGGCCCCTACGTCGGCTACGAGGGGGACACCTGGAAGCTGGTCGGTGAGGTCCGCGGCGACGAGCCCGGCCCCATCCAGATCGACCTGAACGAGCCCGACGAAGGCGCCCCCGGCGGGGTCAAACGCGCCGGCGCCCTGCACATCTTCGAGTTCGGCACCTTCGAGGTGAACGTCCCGAAGACGGTCAAGACCCTCCGCCTCCAGGCCTTCCAGGACCCCACGGTGAACGGGCCCGACGAGTCCGACCCCTTCGCGGAGACCTCGGTCGACCTCACCGACGGCCCGCCGAAGGAGCTCATCCTCCAGCTCGTGAAGGGCGCGCGCGGCCAGACCGCGGTCGGCACCGGCGCCCCCGGCTCCCCCGGCGGCGATCCCTCCGGCGGTGGCGGCGGCGGCACCGGCGGCCAGCCCTCCCCCGGCGCCCCGCCCAACGGCCTCAAATTCCCCGACGGCCCCACGGTCGTGCTCGCCGGCACGGTCACGGCCTCGCGCGACCTGCCCGTCATCATCGACTTCTTCCACGCCAACGGCGAGGGCGCCGGCGGCCGCAGCTACCTCGGGAAGCTGATCGTCTCCGCCGGGCCCTGGAAGCAGGAGTTTCCCGCCGGGTACGGCGCGGTCGAGGTAGAGGCCTACCAGGACCTCACCGGCGACTCCCGCACGGGCGACGACCCCGCCGGCCGCCTCGAGGGCACGATCACCCTCGGCGACAGCGATGTCGCCGGCGTGAGCCTCATCATCCCCTGACGCCACCGCCGCCGCCGTTGAGAACCCGCCGCGCATCGTGTATACCGGTCGGCCAGCCCCGTAGGGAGTGACCCCGGATGACGATCGTTGGCCTCGCGCTGCTCCTCGCCGCCCCCGCGCGGGCGGTCGCACCCAGCGCGGTGGGTGACCTCACGATCACGGAGTTCCAGGCGGACCCCCTCGCGGTTCCCCAATACTACGGCGAGTGGTTCGAGCTCTACAACACCACGGCCGGCCCGCTCGACCTCAACGGGCTCACCATCACCAACTCCGCCGGCCGCAGCATCGAGGTGTCGACCGCGACCGTCATCGCCGCGGGCGACTACCTCGTCTTCGGCGTCGGCCAGAACAGGGACCCCGACTCCGCCACCTTCAACGGCAACGTGGCGGTCGACGTCGTCTACACCCTCGGCACCGACGCCAGCGGCTTCAACCTCGACCTCGCGGCGGACTCCCTCACCCTCGTGTTCGACGGCCTCACCCTCGACACCGTCGAGTGGACCTCCGCCTGGCCCACCGCCGCGAACTACGCGCACGCCGCCAGCCTCAACGCCTTCGACCAGGAGTGGGCGAACGACTTCGCGGTGAACTGGTGTTCGTCCGCCAACCTCATCAGCGAGTCGCGCGGCATGTACGGCTCCGCCGGCGTCGCGAACGAGTACTGCGGAGACAACGCCGGCTCCGACAACGATGGGGACGGCTGGTCCGAACGCGAGGGCGACTGCCGCGACGATGACGCGACCATCCACCCCGGCGCGCTCGACGGGAACGACGGCGTGCCCGAGTCCGCGGGCGGCGGCGGGGACGCAAACGACGACGCCGACTGCGACAACGTCCGCGATGACGGCGTCACGGACGACGACGGCGACAGCTACTCCGAGGCCGACGGCGACTGTGACGACGCCGACCCCACCCGCTCCCCCGGCGCGGTCGAGCTCGCGGACGGTATCGACACCAACTGCAACGGCTGCCTGGACGACATCGACGCTGACGGAGACAGCTTCGGCTACTCCCCCGGCGAGCGCTGCGGGGAGGACTGCTCGCCCTCCCTCTCCACGAGCGACGACACGACGCTCCCCATCGACGGGGACCCCGACGTGTACCCCGGCGCACCCGAGCGCCCCTACGACGGCTACGACCAGGACTGCGACGGCGCCGACCTCTGCGACGTGGACGGCGACACGTTCGAGGACGCCCGCTGCGGCGCCTGCACCGACGACTGCGACTGTGACGACGAGGACGCCTCGGTAAACCCCGGCGCCCCCGAGCTCGAGGACGACCGCATCGACAACGACTGCGACGGCGCGGTCGACATCCCCGATCGCGACGGGGACGGCGTGAGCGTCGAGTCCGGCGACTGTATGGACCTCGACGACCCCGCCCTCATCGAGACCTCCGCCCGCGTCTACCCCGCGCACGACGGCTTGCCGGCCGCCACCGAGGTCTGCGGGGACCTCCTCGACAACGACTGCGACGGCTTCTACGACAACCTGCCCGAGTGTACGAACCCGGCGTCCTATGCTCAGGTTCGCGGCGGCGGATTATGCGGGGTCTCCCCCGCGGCGGGCGGCTCCGGCGCGCTCGCGCTCGGGGCGCTGGCGGGGCTGATCGCGGCGGCGCGGCGCCGGGCGGGGGCGGTCCGATGATCCCGCTCCTCGTCGCGCTCCTCGCGCACGCCTTCGCGCAGGACACGGTGGACGGCCAGGATCCCACCTTCGACTTCGAGCTGTTTCGTCCGCACGCGGATCTGTACGGGTACGGCGCCACCCAAGGCGCCGCCACGCTCGGACACCTCCAGCTCGGGATGGGCGCCTGGGTCAGCTACAGCGACGACCCCGTGGTGCTCGTCGACGCCGCCGGGAACCGCATCTCCGTGAGCGGCGCGGCGGCGGAGGAGGACGGCGACGGCCTCGTCGACACGCGCCTCACGTCGACCTTCCAGGTCGGGATGGGCTTCACGCGGTACGCGAGCCTCACGGTCGACGTTCCGCTCGTCCTCGTGAACGACGGCTGGAGCCTCGCCTCCCTCGACTCCCCCGCCGTAGCCGCGGCTCCAGGCGGCGGCGGCGGCCTCGGCGACATCGTGGTCCAGCCCAAGTTCGCCGTGTTGCACCGCGACACCTCCCCGGTGGGCCTCGCGGTGGCCGTGCCGGTGGGGCTCCCCACCGGCGCCCAGCGCGACTTCCTCGGCGAGCGCGGCGTCACCGTCACGCCGACGATCGCCTTCGAGGTCTCCGACAAGCCCGTCAACACGCGAGCCCATGTCTTCCGCGCCGCGGTGAACGCCGGATATCGCGTGCGGAACGCGGCCCGGCTCCGGGACGTGCGCGTCGGCAACGCCTTCGAGTACGCCGCCGCGATCGGCGTCCACCCCGTCGCCCCGCTCGAGATCACCGCCGAGCTCCACGGCGCCTCCTTCGGGGGGCGCGCCGCCCAGAACCCGGCCGAGGCCCTCCTCGGCGCGAAGCTGCTCTTCGGGCCCTTGTTCGCGCTGAACCTAGGCGGCGGCGTGGGCCTCTTCGGCGGCATCGGCGCCCCCGATTACCGCGTGTACGGCGGCTTCACCGTCGCCCCCTCCTTCGACCCCGTGTCCCGGGACTCCGACGGCGACAAGCTCACCGACGGTCTCGACAAGTGCCCCAAGGTCCCTGAGGATCTCGACCGCTACCAGGACGGGGACGGCTGCCCCGAGGCCGACAACGACGCCGACGGCCGCGATGACGCCACCGACGCCTGCCCGGACGACCCCGAGGACGACGACGGCTTCCTCGACAACGACGGCTGCCCCGACGTAGACAACGACAAGGACGGCATCCCCGACGCCAAGGACCGCTGCGCCGACAAGGCCGAGACGGTCAACGGCAACCTCGACGAGGACGGCTGCCCGGACGACGAGGCCGTTGGCGACATCGACCAGGACGGCTTCGCCGACGACATCGACCGCTGCCCCTACGACCCCGAGGATCTCAATTCCTTCGAGGACGAGGACGGCTGCCCCGACGAGCGCCTCAAGAACGCGCGCATCGTCGTCACCAACGAAGCGATCAAGATCAAGGAAGTCATCTACTTCGACACCGGAAAGGCCTCAATCCAGTCGCGCAGCTACGACCTCCTCGACGAGCTCGGCCGCGTGATCGCGGAGCACCCCGAGCTCAGGAAGATCCGGATCGAAGGCCACACGGACGCCGTCGGCAACGACCTCTCCAACCTCAAGCTGTCGCAGGCGCGCGCCGAGAGCGTGGCCGCCTACCTGCGGAGCAAGGGGATCGAGGGAAGCCGCCTGGACGCCGCCGGGTTCGGTGAGATGCGCCCGATCGCCTCCAACGATACCGAAGACGGGCGCGCGCAGAACCGCCGCGTCGAGTTCATCATCGTCGACCGCGACTAGCCCGAAGGACCCCCTCCCATGCGTACGCTGCTCCTCTTCGCCCTCCTCCCGACCCTGGCCTGGGCCGGCGCCCGCGGCTCCAACTCCGAGAAGGGGGGGAAGCTCGGCGCGAACTACTGGTCCCCGGCGTCGGCCATCGACGGCAAGATGGAGACCGCCTGGCTGGTGCCCGGCGAGAGCCCCAACCGCGGCGAGTGGATCGAGATCGACGTTCCCCGTGGCGAGGTCGACAAGCTGGCCATCTTCCCCGGCTTCAACAAGACCGAGGAGACCTGGGGCGACTACCCCCGCGTCAAGCAGATGCGGGTCGACATCTTCGCGCTGGACGACGACCAGGTCGCCAAGCAGGTCGGCTCGACCACGATCGACGTCGCCGACAAGCGCGAGTGGCAGACCTTCGACCTCACCGACGCGAAGATCGACGCCGGCCTCTTCGGCGGCCGCGTCCGCATCTCCATCATCGACATCCACGACGGCGAGGACTACCCCAACCTCGGGATCTCCGAGATCCTCGTCCAGATGAAGGAGTTCGACGCGAAGGTGAAGGTCACCGCGCTCAACGAGGGCGACCCCTCCGGAGCCGCCGCGATGCTCGACGAGGACCCGAAGACCGTCGCCAAGCTCCCCGGCACCTCCGCCACGATGACGCTCGAGAGCTCCGGCTTCGGCATCTCCAGCATCAACTTCCTCGCCGCGAAGGACCACTCCCGTCCGAAGACGGTCGAGATCACCGCCGCCAACCAGACGATCACGACGGTGCTCCCCGAGAAGGCGACCGACCCGCAGATCGCGCTCGTCCCCGGCTTCAACGGCTACACGGGCGGCGCGTTCGGGGCCATCGAGGTCAAGATCGTCGACGTGTACCCCGGCAAGATCCCCGAGATCGGCATCAGCGAGCTCAAGGCCCGCGCCACGAACTACGAAGCGATCTGACCCCGTCGGGTCCGGCTTCGCCCGCACGAAGGGCCCCCTCGGGGGGGCCCTTCGTCCGTTTTGAGGATCTTTTTTTCGTTCATCGCTGTCTCGTCTTGGGGGCCGTGGCGCGCGTCGTCCCCGGGCGCCGCCTCACCCCGTCCCGGCGCCGGCACGGACCCCAAAAACGAAGAGGGGCCCGCCGAAGCGAGCCCCTCTCGTGTGCGCGGGCCGAGCGGCCCGCGCGCCCGGACTACTGGGCGGCGGGGGCCGCGGCGTCCGTGGTGGCGACAGCGGCGGCCTCGCCACCGATGGTCACGTCCACCGTGGAGGTGAGCGTGCCGGCGGTGGCGGTGATGGTGGCCGTGCCGGCCGCAACGCCGGTGACGGTGCCGTCGGCCGCGACGGTCGCGACGGTGTCGGCGCTGGAGGACCAGGTCACGGTCTCACCGGCCACGACGAGCTCGCCGGCCTTGACGGTCGCGGTGAGCTGGGCGGTCTGGCCGACGGGCCAGGCGGAACCGGCGGTGTAGCCGGCGATCTCGACCTTGTCCGGGAGGGCGACGACGAACGTGTAGGAGGCCTTGACCTCGCCGATCGCCGCGGCCACGGTGGCCTCGCCGTTCGCGACGGGGGCGATCTTCTTGCCCTCGAGCTTGGCGACGGCGTCGGGCGTGACGGTCCAGGTGAGCTCGGGCTGGGGCTCGATGGCCTTGCCCTCGGCGTCGAGGACGGTCGCCTTGAGGTAGTCGACCTGGTCGAGCTTGTTGACGGTGACCTTCGCGTCGCCGTCGAACTTGATGGAGGCGGGGGTCGGGGCGCAGCCCACGAAGAGAGCGAGGAGAGCAACCATGGTAGTTTCCGTGACCTTTGGGGATTCGCACCCCGGATGAAGCAAGTAGATGCGCCGCTTCTAGCGGTTCGGAAGGACGTTCTCCACGGAGCCATCCGAAAGCGGGCGCACTCTACTCCATTGGTAAAAGAATGCAAGACCTCGGGACGAAGATCTTTAACGGCCGCTGCACGAGGCGCGCATTCCCGGCGGGGTACACTACAGGCGGACAGACTCCCCTCTCCTCGGAAAAGCCCGTTGGCCACGCCCGCGTCCGAGCCGCAGCGCTTCGGCAAGTACCAGATCGTCGAGCGCCTCGCCGCCGGCGGCAAGGCCGGAGGCTTCAAGGCCCGACTCGACGGCATCGGCGGATTCCACCGTACCTTCGCCATCAAGCGCATCCTCCCGCACCTCACGACGAACCCGGAATTCGTGGACATGCTGGTGGACGAGGCGAAGGTCGCCGGCCTCCTCTCGCACGCCAACATCGTGCAGATCCTCGACCTCGGCTCGATCGACCAGCAGTACTACATCGCGATGGAGTACGTTCACGGCCGCGATCTCGGTCAACTCCTCGCGCGGTGCACCGAGAAGGGCATCACCCTCCCCGTGCCGCACGCGGTCTACGTACTCCTCGAGATGCTCAAGGGCCTCGAGTACGCGCACAACCGGCAGGTCATGCGCGGCGGGCGCCCGGTGCCGCTCAACATCGTCCACCGCGACATCTCGCCCGCGAACGTGCTCGTCAGCTACCAGGGCGAGGTCAAGCTCACCGACTTCGGCATCGCCAAGGCCTCGGTGAAGGCGCTGGAGACGATGTCCGGCGTGGTGAAGGGGCGCTTCGACTACATGAGCCCCGAGCAAGCCTCGGGCGGCGAGCTCGACCAGCGGTCCGACCTCTACTCGGCCGGCATCGTGCTCTACGAGGTCCTGACCGGGCGGCACCCCTTCCGCCAGCCCGGTGAGCTCGCGACGCTCGAGGCGATCCGCCGCGGCAGCTACGAGCCGCCCAGCTACGTCAATCCGGACGTGCCCTATGCGCTTGACCTCGTGGTCGAGCAGGCCCTCAGGGCCAACCCCGGCGAGCGCTTCGCCAGCGCGACCGCCTTCAAGGACGCGCTGGACCGCTTCTTCCACGACGCCGGCTTCATCTTCTCCGCGTCCACCCTCGCGGCTTTCCTCAAGGGCCTCTTCCCGGAGAGCGAGAACCGTGGCCCGTCCAGCGGCCCCTCCCTCGCGCAGCCTCGCGCCGCCGCCCGCCCCGCGCGCGAGGAGGCCGACGACATCGTGCTGGACGACGAGTACTCGTCCGCATCGACCGGCGGCCGGAAGCGCGTCGGTGCCCTCCCCACGGCGGACAGCACCCTCGAGGACGCCGTCGGCCTCCTGCGATCCATGCCCGACGCCGGTCAGTCCGGCGCCTTCGGCCCGGTCGCCGGCCTCGCCGACGAGTCCACGCTCATCCGCCCCGTGCCCGGCGTCGATCCGCGCGAATGGTCCGAGGCGGCCACCGCGCTGCGCCCCGACCCGACGCAGAAGGAGCAACCGGCCCGCGGCGGCAACTTCAACCTCGCCACGCCGCGATCGGCGCCCACGGGGTCCGCGGCCTCCGCTTCTTCAGCGTCCGCGCACGGCGGTGCGCCCACGACGCCGCTCATGGGCCCGGCCCCCTCCACCTCCCCCCGCTTCCCGAGTCCCAGCGCCATTCCTGGGCCCTCCGCGCGCCCGCTCGAAGCCGCGGGTGCCCGCGCCCCCGATCGCGAGCCCCGCCCGATGGACGAGCCCCGCGTCCGGCTTGTCGCGCGCACCCCCGCGCACATCCATCTGCTCTACGTCGCGCTCGCGCTGCTGGCGGCCGTCGTGGGCCTCGGCGTCGGGGTCTTCGCGGGCTCGGCGCGCGGCGGGGGAGCCCCCGAGGAGCCTCCGGTCCTCAAGCTCGATCCCATCGTGCAGATCCACTTCCCCGCGGGCGCCGCGGTGACGCTGGACGGCCGCGCCGTCCCCGGCACCTCCCCCGTCACCACCACGCTCGCCGCCGGCCGCCCCGCGCTCGTGCGCGTCTCCGGCGCCGGGCTCACCCCCGCCGAGAGCCAGCTCACGCTCGACTACAACCAGATGCGTGTCCTCGACTTCGTGACGATCGACCTCAAGAAGAAGGAACCCTGACGTGGATTCCGTAGCTCGGCGCCGCTCGGCGCCCCTGGCCGCGCTCGCGGCGTTGCGTCCGAAGCAATGGGCGAAGAACGTTCTCATGCTCCCGGCGATCATCTTCTCCGAAGCGATCCGCAACCCGATGGAGTGGATGCACCTCGGCGTCGCCTTCTTCGCCTTCTCCCTCCTCGCGAGCACCGGGTACATCTTCAACGACTGGCGCGACATCGAGGCCGATCGCCGGCACCCGAAGAAGCGGTTCCGCCCCCTCGCCAGCGGTGAGCTCACGGAGACCGCCGGGTGGGCCCTGATGGCCTTCACCTTCGCCTCCGCGCTCGGCCTCGCGTGGATGGTGAGCCCTTCGTTCTTCGTCGTGTCGCTGCTCTACTTCGCGACGACGCTGTCCTACTCGGTCTACTTCAAGCACATCGTCATCCTCGACGTCATGTTCCTCGCCGCCTGCTACCTCTGGCGCCCGGTGGCCGGTGCGGTGGCGATCGGCGTGGCGATCTCGCCCTGGCTGCTCCTCTGCACCGCGTTCCTCGCGCTCTTCCTCGGCTTCAACAAGCGCCGCGGCGAGATCATGCTGCTCGAGGGCGTCGGAGGCACCCGTAAGAGCCTCGACGAGTACAGCCCGGCGATGCTCTCCGAGTTCCAGGCGATCACGACGAGCGGCACGATCATCAGCTACGCGCTCTACACCGTCCTCGGCTCGCCGACGGACTGGTTGCTGCTGACGCTCCCCTTCGTGCTCTTCGGGATCTTCCGGTACATCTACCTGATGGATCAGAAGGGAGAAGGCGCCGCCCCGGACGAGACCCTCCTGCGCGACCGCCCCATTCTCTTCACCTGCGTGCTCTACCTCATCGTCGCCGTCGCGGTCCTCGGCTTCGCGCCCCGCGCGGACCGCCACCCCACCGGGGCCATCGAGCGCGCAACCGCCGCGCCCTGAGCGCTACTGCGGCGCGTCCAGCAGCAGCTCGCCGAGGGGCCACCCTTCCCGCTCCGGGGCAGACGCGAGCACGGTCGTGGGCTCGCCGGTGTCGGCGTCCCAGAAGACCACGGCGAAGGGCAGCTCGTCACTGCTCCGCGCGGCCGACGCGGGCAGACACGCCTCGTAGCTGCCGCCCCGCCAGGAGGGCCGCATCACTGCCTCCCAGGGCCCGGCCGTCGGCGCGCCCCCGAGCAGCGGCAGGCTTACGGCCGAGGCGTCGATGCGGACGGTGAGGGTGTCCTCGGGGCCCGGCGTGTCGTCGCGGACGCGGCCCGCCACGCAGAGGCGGTCGGAGGTCCAGGTGGCGGCGACGCTGAAGCTGCCGTCCCGCGGGCCGTCCCAGCCGTCGGCGCCCGACTGGAGCTGCCACGGGGCGTCCACCACGAGCGGCGCGGCGCCGGGCCAGTCCGTCAGGGCTCCGTCGGGCGTGACGCTCCGGGCGAGGGCATGCACGCGCGCCCGCCCGCGGAAGGTCCGATGGACGACGGTGTCCGCCTCTCCCGTGCCTCCGCGCACCCAGTACACGCCCAGGAGGCGTTCGAGCCCCGTTGCTAGGGGTACCCCCTCGGTCGCCCCCTCTTGCGGCAGGAAGAGCCGCAGGGTGCCGTTCTCGAGGGCCACTCGAAAGCCGTTCCCGGGGCCGGGGTGGTTCAGGGGCAGCTCCGGGGCCACCCCGGGCCCGCAGCGGCCCTCCTTCATCCCGCAGACGCGCAGGCCCGCGGCCGTCTCCAACCACACCGACCGCTGGAAGACGGCGAGGAGGCGCGGCGCGGCGCCCGCGTCGAACACCACCCGCTCCCCGGACACCCGGTCGGCCACGCTGAAGCCCGCCTCACCGACCTCCACGCTCCAGACGCGGCGCCCGTCGTACACCTGCGCCCCCTCGGCGATCCGCACGTCGAGCTGATCGCGCGAGTTTCGCCGCAGGCCCAACAGGAGGGAGAGCGGGGTGCCGTCGCGTTGCTCGGCGAGGACGGAGAGCTCGCTCGGGAGCACGGCGCCACGCGAGGGGACGAGGGGACCACACGCTGGGAGCGCGGCCAGGAGGAGGACCGCCGCCCGCGCGCGCGGGGGCGTCACTCCCGGCAGGCAGCGGCGCAGAGGGCCGCGACGTCGGGGAGGTCGAAGATGGTGCGGCCGTAGCGGGCGTGGACGACGCGGCCGTTCCGCCCGACGACGAACTCGGCGGGGAGCTGGTCGACGCCGCCTTCGGGACGGCCGCGGCCGAGCCCGAGGGACGAGGCCGCGGCGCGGATCCCCGCGGGGCGCAGGCCGAGAAGCGAGCGCCCGAGGCCCCGATCGCGGCCGACGCCCCAGGCGACGAAGCGGGCGTCCGTCTCCTCGACGACGATGGGGAAGAGGACGTGCTCGCGGGGCACGTAGTCGCGCGCCAGGGTCAGATCGCAGCGCGTGAAGGCCACGAGGCCCACGCCGGCGGTGTCGAGCGTCACGAGGGCCTTCTGGGCCTCGACCACGGCGGCACGCGCGAGCCCACCCGAGAGCGAGCGCAGGAACAACACCACCAGCGGACGCCCGCCGGTCTGCACGGGGAGCCCGAAGACCGGCTGGACGCGGAACGGCGGCGCGAGATCACCCGGGCGGAGCATGGCTTCCTGGGGGAGCACAGTCGGTCCCGTCGGTGATGGCGCGCTCCATGCGGCGCTGGCCGTCCAGCCAGAGCTCCGCGATGTCGGCGTCGAGGCCGGCGCGCTCGATCTCCTGCTTGAGCAGAGCGAGGCGCCGCCGGAACTGCCCGGCGTTGATCCGAAGCGGGCGGTGGAGGCTGGGGATCGGCCGGCCGCCGTACG
>Ga0164294_10003385_pt1 | contig 14175 bp, 7 predicted proteins | sample GEODES005metaG_FD_111479 | JGI IMG/M metagenome (GOLD analysis project Ga0164294, IMG submission 111479) | Oligotrophic lake water microbial communities from Sparkling Lake, Wisconsin, USA - GEODES005 metaG | ecosystem: Environmental > Aquatic > Freshwater > Lake | place: USA: Sparkling Lake...
ATCGGCTTCTACATCATGCAGCTCGAAGCGATGCTTCGTCAACTGACGATGCACCAGCAGCTGCTGCATGAGCAGATGCAGTCGGCGACGGTGTCAAACCAGCAGCGAACGCTGCAGCTACAGCAAGAGTCGTACCAGGCCCAGTGCGCCGGCAACCAGTTGTGGCTCCAGCAATGTCACGTGCGCCAGCAGGAGCTGATGCATGCGGTGCACTATTATCAGCGCTTGTGGCAGGCGGACTGCACGAGCGTCACTGGCACGCTCGGGTACGTGAAGCAGATCCTCGACGTGCTTCGATGGCTCGATCAGCAAGGGCGCGAGTTCCAGCAAACGCCCACGCTCCACCATGGCGGAGACGCGAGCCAGCCTCCGACCTTTCTCGAGCAGACGCTGCAGCAGGTGTGCGCGATCCCAGGCATCACTACGAAGCCACCCGCTGGGGTGGCGCGCACCCAGCTTCCTCAACCGGGCTTTGAGGGCGCTGGGATGGGCGCTGGGAATCCGCCGCCACCACCTCCTTCAAAGTCTCTCGTACCGCAACAGCCGCCCCCGCAGTGGATGCCTTTCGGAGGGGGTGCGCCTCCGCCGCCGCGCTCGCAGTCACCGGGAGCTCCACCGCCGCCCTCGCATCTCCCGAGCTCCTCCGGCCCGCCGCAATCGTCGCTTTGTCCGCCGCCGCCGCCGCCGCCGCCCGCAGCGGCAGCAGCGAGAGCAGGCGAGTCGTCGGGCTCGTCATGGTCTGGTTCGTCAATCTCACCCGCCCGTGGCAGCATGGCCACGCCAGCCGAGCCGTCAGGCGCCGTCGGCAGCAGCACTTGCGACGCTGCTGCCATGAAGGGCGCATCCTTCCCTAACTGCACCGGAGGGGGGGACACGATGGCGGCGGGCGGCGGTGCGCCAGCTTCGTCAGCTTCGTCAGCGTCGTCAACCCCTGTGGGCATGACGTCACTCTCGGCGGGTTCGTCAGCGTCGTCAGTGTCGTCAACCCCCATGGGCACGGGGCCACTCTCGGCGCACGCCGACACTGCCAGCCTTGATCCTCGGTGCGACGCCAACACATCGCAACACATCGTGGCGCGCATACGAAAAGGATTCAGGCGGCTTGAGCCAGGACTCGCGCTCGATGACGACTCGTCTGATGAGGACGACGGCCATCCACTTCACACGCCGATTCTCAACGGCCGCGCGGCATCTTCTAGCGCCACGCCCCTCGACGAAACCGTGCGCTCAACGGGATGGGCGGCCTGAAGCCATAGCAACACTACACGCCACACTATTCACTGGCGCCGTTGCTGCCAGCAGCGCCGCTGCCCGCCGCAGGGCCTCACGTCCAACTGGCGAGCACGTACCCCATGATGGCCACATCGCTCTTCCGCTGGGGGCAAAGCCTCCGCTCGCCCCCGTTGACATCCCAGCGAAAGCTAAGCGAAAACACCGTGCGTCCGCATTGGCCAGCCAGCCGCAGCGAGCGGAGGACCCTCCGGCCGCCTGGTCGCCATCCGGCATCCGCGATCTCTGGGCTCTGCCACGCCAGTCTTGGGGGAGACTCAGTCTCGAGTATGAGACTGGAGCTCAGCATTGCAGCAGCCCACCAGGAGCAGGAGGCCCTCTTTAAAAAAGGAATAAAACAGTGAAACCGGGCTATAACCCGACTCATAACTGGGCCCCTGTCTTGACCGGAGGACCGTTGACCGACCGTCTTGTAAGATGTACGATTTCTCATCGCTTTGAGGCTCGTATTATTGTGGGACATCTTCTAGAGTCAAGAGAGTAGACCAGTTTGGTCAATGTGCACTGTCGGTGGTCGTTGACGCACTCCCAGCCCCCACGCCACGTGGCGTGCTCGCCGAGCGAGGCCGTGGAGACGCACCGGCTTGGCTCGCGAAAACGTTCGCGTTCTTGCTGCTCTTATTGGCCGCCGTGCCGCGTGCTGAGAGGGGCCGGCAACTTTCAGGGCTTCTGCCCGGACCTCGAGCCGATTGCTGACGTCGAGGGCTCGCGATGCCTCGTTGGGAGTCTAGTGCCGAGGGGGAGGGCGAAGGGGCTGCAGCCAGCGCACGTTCTGTCGCCGTCCTGCGTGGGCTCTCTCGACCCTGGACTCTCTCAGTATAAGAGGTATGGATGAAGATGTGGAATGGACTGCCGCGCACGTGCCGTCTGTCCACGGGTTTCAAGGAGCCGCCCAAGCCAACCATGACACTCAGGAAGTATTTCCCTGACATAGGGAGCATGTAGGTGACCTTGTGCCTGCCATTGCCGCAATTTTCGATGTCGATCTTCTGTTCATGAACGGCAGGAGACACCGTCACCGTGAGTGGCAGATGATGCTTCGCGGTGATGTTACCCGCCTCGTCTCGGGCGTCAACGAAGAACGACGCTGGCGCCATTGAGTACCCTCCACGCGTACCGTCGCCACGCGCCACACAGTGCGAAGGGGAAGGTATGCCATGTGCCACGTCGTACTGAATCGGCGCCCCTCCAATCAGCACGAGGTTTGCTCCATCCGTCATGGAGATTTCGAGCGTCTGCTTTTCTGTGGCCATCGGAGTGAAGTGGACCTCGTACGAGCCGTCTCGGCGATCGTAGACAACCAGCCCGCGAGTCGGCACATCTTTGGGATGAAACGGCACAGCACGCGCCGAATGCACACACTCGCCAGGCGTACGTACGGACGCGCGCACTTCGTGGCTGCCGTTCGTGCACACGTTACCAAACTTGTCGCGCAGCGTGGCCACGATGATGATGCGCTCACCAGCTGGCAAAGGCTTGGACAGATCGAGCATGTGAGCGTATGTGCTATTCTCTGGGTCTGGTGAGAGAGGGTGCACGAGCAAGGGGTAGGTGCCATGCGGCAAGCCGACTTGCTCGCCTTTGACCCACGCAGTCACGCGGTACCATCCTGCGACCCTGAGAGAGAATGAGAACGTGGCTCCTAGGCGAGGCACCAGCATATCGATCTCCTCCTGGGTTTTGCACAGCTCAACGCCTATGATGGGCATCTCATGTGCCTTTGTATGCAGGTCGATGGTAACGGGCGTGCCGCTCTCGTCCATGCCACCCGGGCAGAGCGTTGGGATGATAGGCTCAACCGTGAGCCGAGTATGCGTCTGCAGTGCCTCCGGGCTTGGTGATATTGGATTGAGGCATCGGTCGCGGAGCAGAAGCTGCCCACTCACCTCCTCGCCTGCAGTCACCTCCCCGAGCTGTTCAGCAAGCCCCACGATTTCGGTGTGCCTCGGGCTGATTAAGGCTCCGGACACGTAGACGGGATACGGCGACTCCTCGAGCTCTGTCTTTCCATAGCGAATGTAAACGTCGTACTCTCCCCCTTGCTTGATGCAGAAGCGGACCAAGTGCGCACCAGGCTCAACAGGAGGAGGTGGCTCCTCGTCTTTGAAGGGGTCCTTCTCTCCATCGCCTGCAGTAAGCGGTGCCTCTTCTGACTTGTGCGCACGAGGCCTTTTTCCGTCTCCATAATACTTTTGAATGATCGCATCGGGTGGCATCAGAGGCCCCGTTGGACGCTCGGGGACCTTGCGAGCAAAGCTTTTTTGCAAAGGCGTCTTATTCTGCGCCATCGTCGAGCCCTTCGGCATCGCGTGCCCGGGGGTCGCATCCGATTGACGCATGCTCTGCTCGGTATCCTCCGTGCTCTTGGCCGTCTGCTTTGTATTATCGTGGCCACCGCGGAAACCCCTCGTCCACGGTGCAGGTGGTTCTTCGCCTCTGCGCAAGATCGCCACACGCAGGTGACCAAAGAGGCTCTTGCTAATGTCGCAAGGCCCCGGCTCACAGCCCATGAATTCCGAAGGCCGGAGCAGAAAGCTGGCCCAATCACCAGCGATAGCCGCTCGTGTTCCTTTTCCGTGCACGCGCGCCGTCGCTGGACCCCCAGCGGGGGGTATGATGAGCACTGGATACGGAGTCTTAGCGACGGGCTCGCCATCCTCGCCCTCGATGTGCAGCATGTAGCTGCCAGCCTTCCCTCGGTAGTAAACCGTGTACACGCCATCGTTCGCCTCGGCCTCTGGCTCACGGGGCTCGACCCAGGCTTCGCCATCGGGCAGGCCATCGGGCAGGCCATCGGGCAGGCCTTCGGGCAGGTCCGTCTTGGGCTTATCTGCGTCGGGAGAGGTCCAGCCCTCGCGCGCGCGGAGACGCACGGTCCACGTATTGATTTCGCGGTTGCAGCGGTTTCCGAAACGATCGTTCGCCGTCAGCCTAAAGCGTCCGATGGTGCGTTCGGGCGTGCACGCGGGCCTGTCGTGAAACGGGGCCTTGCTGCCCATGGCGATGGCGATGTCGCTCGCAGCCATGAGCCTCCTCTTGTGATCGTTTGCAAGGCGATCCCGTTCGATCGCGGATGTCACCATGCGAGCGTCGACGTGCTGCTGCGGCTCCTCGAGGACTCGGCAAGAATGCGAGTCCACTGTCGAGTGCCTGACGATCACAGAGAGCGGGTCCAGTCCCATCTCCACATTCTCTCCTTCTCGGCGGCTCCTGATGACGCCGCTTGGAATCAAGTCACCGCAAAGGTAGGCTGCTGCCACGTAACGTCCTGCCTTCTCGCGCAGGAACTCCGCCTCGTGCACGCCCCTACCTTTGTAATGGCAATTCTCCATGTCCGTCCATGTATCGCCGGCCGCGACCTTGGATGGAGCTGGCGATTCTGGATCGGTCGCAGGGGGGAAACCATTAGCCAGCGCTTCCAGCTTCGGCATCGCCGCGAGCTTCTGGCGTCGAAGCTCCTCGTCCGTCTCGACGAGCGTCAGCTTTGCGCTGACCATGCCTCTGGCCTTCACTGATGTGGCGTTAAGGAATCTGTCCCGTGTCAGCACGCTCACGCAAATGATCTCGCCTGAGCGCACCATCAGGAGTTCAGCCTCTCTGTCTCTGGCAGCGAGGCTGGAAGCAGGCGCAGGCGCAAGCGCAGGCGCAGACGCAGCCACAGGCGCAGGTTCCATCTCGACAACCGTGCTGGCAACCATGGCGTCAACACGAGCTTGCGCCTCCTGCTTGGGCGCACGTAATCGCACCTTGCACTGATTGAGAGCTGCTACAGACGGAAGCACAGTAAACACGAAAGGTGGGTGCTCGATGGGCGGGCACTCCAGCACGACGTCGCCAGTAGTGGAGTAATTGCGATCCGTGGCCAGTATTTTCGTGCGCGTCGCCACCATAGTAATATGCACACCGAATTTGCCTGACTTCTCCAAGGCGCCGATTTCAACCTCATGCATGCTCATGCGCTCTCCCGTAATAGGAGGGACGACCAACTTCGTGGCACGCACGATCTGCAAGTTGGCACTGCTCGAGCTGCTGCTCCCAGCGAGCAAGTCACTGTAAAGTGCTCGCGTGTCACTCTTGCCTTCGGCGGCAGAACTTAACTCGCCATCCACGATTGCATCGGAAAGGCGAAACATTTTCACGTGTACCTCTCTCCGGAGCTCGGTGGGTGAAGCCTGAGGAGCGTTTGCATCCAGACGTATGGTAATGGCAGGAGCCACTTCGCCGGCCTCCATTATCTTCTTTCCGCCACGCATCGTCGCTGAAATGCGACCTTCCCAGCGTGGTTTCGGCCCACGGCTCGACCGTGGTGGGCCCTCGGCCACGGCGTCAGGGGGCTGCCATCGTCCGCCTTGGGCCATGTCGGCGCTGCGGGAGGGCGTCAGCGTAGAGAGTCAGACCGCCGCGCCCACAGCGCACCCCAGGCCGAGCCAATTGGGTTCCTATGCGTGCTGTGCGCGCATGCGGTCGTTACAGGGTGACACTTGAAAAAACAACGGTAACTCTTACGGGTACCCCAACTCTCCCTACAACGTACACTGCGGCGCGTCTTTACCGGAGTTCAAGTTCAAGTTCTGAACTTGAACTTGGCTGCGCAGCCTAACATCTGTTGGCGTCGTCTGAACAGGTGTGTTCTTTTGAACCTTTGAAAACACCCGGGGAGCCGGGAAACATGGGACAGACACACGAATCTATTCATTTCCAATACTTCTAGGTACTTCTAGCGTTCTAGGTACTTCTAGGAAGCGGAGATACACAAACAACCGAACCGACTCATGCACATACCGGCACTAAATACGCACGCGCACGACTAGCGCACGACCGGGCAGCCCGGACCGGAGCCCAGTACGGGGTCGAAGTACGGGGTTATCAGAACCCTGGATGCGAAGACGCAGGGAAGAGCCCAGCGATGGCTTGGCTGTTGCCGTGTTGGTATGTGTGTGTGTGTCGTGGCTGGCTATAGGCTGGCTAGACACGCTCGGGCGAATCCGACGTCAAGTCGGAAGCAGAGACCGTGGTCACGCTCGGGTAGGTCGCGTCCTTGCCCTTCGCCCGGTACGACAGGCGAACACCCCTCGGGCTAAAGCTCGCCGTGAAGTGGATCGTGCCCTTGGGGGAGAGTGCCTGCTTAAACTCGTGGCTCTTCTTCCCGTCGAGTACGCTGAGGGAGACGACGCACTCACCGATCTTGTCGTCCGTTGAGTCGAACATGCCGGCATCCTTGTCCATGACGGTCACCGAGAGACTCTCACTGCATACGAGCGCCGCGCTCGTGCGTTCGCTGATCACGATCGACTCTTCCCATTTGGGCGTGACTGTCTTCTCCTTGACACTCGAACGGACTTCCACGTCCAAAAATTGGAAGATGACGTACGGATCACTCTTGCCGTTCAGGTCCTTGGCCTTCAGTCCACTCGCCGAGTGGAGCTTGACTGAAAGCTGACCGAGCGGGGCAGCCTTCTTCTCCATACTCGCCTGCCTCTTCATCTTCTTCTTCTCTTTGGCGTGCTCCTTGATCAACGCGTCCATCTCAGACTGCTGGAACTTGTGAATGATCGTGTTGAAGGTGACAATGAAGATGAGGCATATGAGCATCGGAAGGAAGACGTTCAACCCTATGCGCACCAGGCCCAGGTTGTGGTTCACCTTGGGGCACACGACGTCGGAGAGCGCCGTGGCCTCCTCGCAGTCCGGATAGAGGACGGTGAGCGCCTCGACGTCATCCGGAGTGAGGCATGGCTTCGGGTTGTTCTGGGTGAACGCCTCCATGAGCGAGTTGCGAACGGGGTAGCCGAGCTGACCGATATCCACGCCGTCGATACCCGAAGCCGCACCAGGGGGGATGCCGGCCATCACGCCCCCCCAGATGCTGCTGAGCGAGCATACGCCGCCCCTCGAGAGACGCCCACCGCTCGAGAGGAATGCTTGGTACGAGTTCTCCCCGTTGGGCGCGGTGTTGTAGTTGGCCATCGGCTGGTAGTAGTTCTGGGGTAGGTAGTCCGGATGCCCGAGGCCAAAGAAATGGCCCGTCTCGTGCAGGATGGCGGCCTCGAAGTCGGCGCAGTCCCAGCACGGGAGCAGCACGATGTACGTGATGAGCGGCGGCGAGATGACGAACGTGCACGCGATCGCCAAGACCAGCGGGTTGAGCTCTGCCAAGTCCTCCATCGCCGCAAAAAGGCGCTCCTTGATCGTGATGTTGCCGTCACCGTTGCGGTCGAGGGCGTGGATGCGCGGGTTGTCGGGGCCTGGCGACGGCTGCCAGATGCCGACGAAGCGCGAGATGACACTCAGGATTGAGAAGATAACGAACGCGCCCCCCGCGGCGAATAATAGCCAGGTGATGGCAATCACGAGGGCGCGCGCGTCCGATGGGCGGCCGAAGCTGTGCTTCCAGCGGTGGATGTGCGAGCAGAAGTACGAGTCGAGGTACCAGCACAGGTCCTTGCCGCCGAGCAGGCCGCTCGTCGCGATGCTCATCGTCCCCGCATGCACCGAGATGAATGTGCGTCCAAAGTAGTTCGGCGAGCCGTTCGCGTTGAGGGTGAAGGGCCGCTCGCCGTTGGTGTAGTAGAAATTGGTTGTGGCGTGTGAGATGCTGAGCGCGGTCGCCACGGCAATGTCGCCGCCCTGGGCGTTCTCGTTCGGCTTAATCGCTGTCACCCAAATCTCAGCGAGGGGACAACCACCGTGGGACGGTAGGTCGGGCGCCTGGTGGAGACGAGCGGGGTACGGCACCTGCGGGTAGTTTGGGTAAAGCTTGTCGCACTCCTGGGTCACATCGATGAATTTGATGAAGCGGTTGTTGCCCGCCCAGTTGTTGAATGCCCTGTTCACGGCCGCCCTGTAGCCCGGACAATCAACAAGATCGAAGCCCCACGGATCCTCGTTGAAGAGCGGGTCGAGCGCAGCGCACAGGGTCGGGTCCCAAGCCCATGTGATGCCACCGCCAAGGCCCATCATCGTTTCTCTCACGTTGGACGTATTCGGAGTTCCCGCAGCACCCGTGCGCCCTTGGGGATTGTAGCTCCATAGGTGTCCAAGCTGGCCAAATTGCCAGTGCCTCACATGGCTGCCATACGCGCCGCCTCTCATCATCGTGACGATGTCCATGATGCCGACACCATAAGTAGCCTGCGACGTCGTCACCCAACCCACCACAGGTGTGAGCGACGAGACGAGCAGAACGCGCTGCAGCATTGCGAGGGCCAGATCGTCCAAACAAAGACGAAACGGCCAAAAATAATCAACTCTGATCGTTCTCAGTCTGATCAAGTTGGTAGTTGCAGACATTGCATGCAGCGCATGTTGAGGGCAGCGCAACCCATCTTCTTCGAGAGAAGGGAGCCTCGTCGGCCGGCTGGTGCAATGTATACGAGTGAACATATCGACTACAACTAGTATCTCAAATTGTTTATTATCATGTCGGAATATGAAGGGATCGAATGCGGGCTTCACCCGACCGTCATCGTGCGGTGCCCGTGACAGTGTCCCCACACCTACGTACCTCGTACGCGCAGCTGACGACTGGTCTCCTAACATAATAACTCTGTAGCATGGACACGATGATGGGCCAGCGCGGCTGCCATGGCGGCTGCTCGTCGCTCGAATGGCCGACCGCGTCCCAGGGTGCCGTGCTCGGCAATCGCTCACCTGGTCTTCCGCTCGCTGCCACGGCGAAAGAGCGCACCTCCAACCTCGCCGCCTGCGCTGGTGGTGTGCCCTCGTCCCGCGCCGTTCTCGCCTGAGTACTCGTCACCTGACCCCTCGTTTGAGAGCGCAAAGGGGCGGCGCCCATCGCCCGCGTCGCGCGCGAGCGAAGTCTTCCACGCCTGCGCCGCTTGATCTGCCCACGGGTTCGTCGACAGCGTCGGTCCGCCCGGCTCGGCGCTTGTGGACGAGAGCTCGTTGACGAGACGCACGGTTCGTGGCGCGTCGTTGTCTGGCACCACCGGCAGCGTCGGCGCGTCCGTGGCAAGCACGATCGGGTGGCAGGTGCTACAGAGGCGCACAGGCTCCTTGATCGCGAACTTGGCGATGGGCGCTCGACGGGCGGAGCACGTTCCACATACGGTGGTTCCGCAGTGGCGGCAGTGGTGTCGCCGCCGAGTCGCTGTGAATGGCTCACGGCAGAGCATGCAGAGTGCGGAGACGTGGTCGGGCACCCAGAGGGGCGGATGCGAGATCGCCTCGAGGAGCTGCACTCGCTGCGCCGCCCCCTGCCAACTCGCGAGGTCGAGGGGCGTCTGGCCGGCCGCGTTGACGATGTTGAGCGACGCGCCTGCGCGCACGAGCTCGCACGCGAGCGGCACGTTGCCGCAGAGCACTGCCTTGTGCAACGGCGTCTCCAGGCGTGAATCTCGCAGCCCGAGCTTCGCGCCCGCACCAAGCAGCGCCTGTACGGCGGCGGTGCTCTCAAAAGCCGAGCTCACAGCCAACAGGTGGAGGGGCGCCTCGCGACGCACGTTGAGCGCGTTCACGTCGGCGCGCGCGCGCAGCAGCGCGTTGATGAGCGGCAGCCGCACGCTGGCCGCGCACGCCACGTGTAGCGGCGAATTGCCCTTGTGCGAGGCTGAATTGACTGAGGCGCCCGCGTCCAGCAGCAGCTCGCACAGCTGCAGTGTGGCCGCCGCTGCCGCTCGCAGGGCGGTCGGGTCGTGGTCGCCGGCTCCTAGCCTGTCGCGCGAGGGCAGCGGCAGCGCGCCGGTGGCCGCGAGCGCGTGTAGCAGGGTTGAGCCGTCCGTCGGATCTGGATCGATGACGTCGAGGTCGGTGCTCCAACGGTTGAGCAGCAGCATCGCGAGCTGCACGCGCATCGACGGCGGCACACTTGCGGCCGCACACAGGGTTCGCAGCAGCCCCTCGCCCTTAGTCGAGAAGCTTGCATTCGGCTTTGAGCTGCTGGGCGATGAAGGAGGCACGCCCTTGAGATTCTGCATCATGGGGGTCGGCGCCACTTCGACCCCGGGAGGTAGCGGGACTGTGAGCGGCTGAGGGCGCACGATCCCGTCGGTGATGGTGCCGGTGCTCTCGTCGCCAGCGGCCTCGCCGGACATCTCGCCCTCCTCTCCCTCCTCCAAAGGGGGCGGCGTGAGCGCGCGCTCTCCCGCTTGCATGGCAGCGAGCGCCGCAAGTGCCGCCTCACGCCCACTCGAATACTTGACTGGCTCTGGAGGTGGCGAGACAAGGGGCGCCTCGCCTGCGCGCGCCGCCGCGAGCGCCGCGAGCGCCGCCTCTCTCCCCGACAGGAACTTGCGTGCTGGGCTGCTTTGCGCCGGCGAGGGCGGGGCGGCCTTTTGCGCCGGCGAGGGAGGGGGAGCCCTCGGGAGTTCGCGGCGGGAGCACAGGGGTCCATGAGCAGAGCCATCGGACAACTTACACCGTGCGCAACAGTACAGGCCCCACGACGCCTCAAAGAAGCAGCCGTTGGTCGCACACTTTCGTGCGCCGTCTGCTGCGACGGCATGGGGGTCATGCGCACTCGGCGAGGCAGGGGGCTCCTGGGGCGAGTTGAGCGCGCTTGCCATGCTCGAGGACGACGGCCTCTCTGAAGTCGCCGGCGGCGGCCACCCCGGCGATCTCGGAGGCGATCTCGGAATGCCCTCGTTATCCCATTCGATCTCGCCGGCGATCTCGCCCGATCTCGGAATGCCCTCGTTATCCCATTCGATCTCGCCGGCGATCTCGCCCGCGTCCGCCGACGGCGCCGCGCCGTCCGCCGCGAAGGGTGCGGTCGACGAGGCTGCTGCTGCGGCGGCGGCATCGGCGTCATCGGCGTCATCGGCGGCATCGGTGGGGGCGGCCGCGGCCGATCGGGCGGGAGCGGCGGCGGCGGGCACTGGCGAAGGCGGGCGCATGGCGCGTAGGTAGCGCGCACGGCGCTCGTACTGCTCGAGCAGTTGCACGTACACCTTGTGCTCCGCCTCGTTAGTCAAGTCGGCGATGGCGCCTTTGAGCACACGCGATGCGCGCTCATACAGCGTCGCCGCCTCCTTCCGACTGGAGTGGTCGGCGTGGATGGCGGCGTTGCCCAGCGCCACGCCACCGGTGAGCCCATCGACCGCGGTCGCCCCATGGTCGAGGAGCAGCTCGACAAGTTCAAACAGGCCGCGGGTGAGCGCAATCAGCAAAGGCGCCTCGCCGCGCGCGTTGACGGCGCTCAGTTCCGTCCCGAGCCCGACGAGCCGTTGGCAAAAGCTCAGGTCGCCGCTTCGCACGGCAGCATGCACGAGCGTATCCCCCTGCCGGTTGGAGCCGCGCGCGCACCCCCCGAGCTCGATGATGGCCTCTAGCAGCGCGCGCGGCGCTCCCGCCCAGCCGGCACGGTCGAGGGGCGTGCAGCCCTCACTATCCGCGTCATTGATGTCGGCGCCGCGCTCGACGAGCCACGCCAGCACCGCCTCGCAGTGGGACGCGGATCGGATGTGCATCGCGGCTGCGTGGAGCACACTGCTGCCGGGCTCCAGCCCCGAGGCGCTGAGCACGCCGAGTCCACGCACACTCGGACCAGTCGAGCTCGGCAGCGGGTCGGACTCGGCGCCCAACTCGGCGCCTCGCTCGGCGCCCAACTCGGCGCCTCGTCGCAGCAGCATGGAGGCGACGTCCCACCGAGCCACCGACGCCGGGTTGCACCAGAGCGCCGCCTCGAGCACGCTGCACCGGGGCCCGCCGTCGGCGCCCTCGGCCGCGGCCTCCGCTGGCGCTGACCCGGTCGCTGAGCCCGCGGGCGCGGGCACGTGCAGCTGCAGCGCGCTCGGGCCGGCGCGCTCAGCCACGGCCTCGATCACAGCCAAGGAGGCACCGGAACAGCGCACGGCCTCGACGAGGGGCCGTGCGTAACGGCACTCGAAGAGCGTGGCGCCAAGCTGCGCGGGCAGCTCGCTGAAGCTCGCCGTCTGCGTCACCGCGTCGAAGTTCCGCAGGACGTAGCCTTCGATGAGCTTGGCGAGATGAGTCGCCTCCACATGGATCGCGTGAAGCAGCCGGCCCGGCGCGATCGAGGGCGAGAGGTCCTCGAGCAGCCGCGCCTCGCAGCGCTGCATGAGTTGTGGCAGTGCGTAGCGCTCGGCCGCGCGGTGGACGTCGAAGATCTCCGTTTCGCTCAGGGAGGTGCTCATTTCGCCGACGTACGCAAATGTGAGCACCGCCTCGATGGTCGCGGCCGACGTGTCGGCCGGAAGCTTGACGACTCGCGGCGGCGCCAGATTGGCTGGGGTGGATGCCGGCGAGGATGGTGGCGCAGCTGCATCCGATTCTGGCTCCGCGAGCAGCTCGTCCAGCAGCTTCGGGCACCGGAGGTGCAGCACGAGCGAATGGGCGAAGATTGAGTGGCCCTCTTGCTGACCAAGAAGTGGATCGTGATTAATCAATTTGAGGTCGGCGCACGTAGGGGACAGCAAGAGCGATGCCACGCCACGCGCGAACTCAGCGTCGAGGGACTTGCATCCGCAAGCTAGAGTTCGGGACATTTCTCGTCGACTCTACACTACTGAGGCACAAGAAGTCGGAGTTGCCGCCCCAAAGCGCTCGTTTTTCGGTGTGAATATTCACACTTGTGCGCGAGTCGCCGACAATACCTCCTGGCGCAGCGGCAGCTCGCTCTCGCGCTCGATGCGCCAACGCGGCCTGACAGCACGAAAGGCCTCGAGGACTTCGAGCCTATCTAGCCACTTGGTGACCGAGGCAAGCTCCATCGACCGGCTCGGCGCGAGCTCGAGGCTCCTATAGAAGCTGAGCGGCCGTTGCAGGCGCCACGCCGTGTAGCCGAGCCGCCGCCGCTCGCCGCGCGCACCGCCGACGGTAAAGGCACCATACTCGAGGGCACGCGGCACGTGGAGCGGCCGCGGCGGCTCCGAGGTGGCAGCGGCGGTGGCACTCCCACGGGCGGTCTTGGCCTCCGCGGCAGCCCCATCGAGGTGCGCATCGAGCGCGTGCACGAGTTGCGCGAGAAAGGGCCAGTGCTCTGCGAAGAGGCCGCGGAACAGCGGGTCGAGCGTCGCTGGTACCTCATCAGATGCTAGGAATGCACCGGAGATGGTGTCACCTGGAGTCGCGTCGTGGCGGCGGCAAGGCAGGTTTGGAAAGGCCGGGTCTGTGGCATGGCCATGCAATCTCTCCATCCAGCGGACGACGTTCGGTGCCCCCCCAAAGAGCGCCTCGCGCGAGTGTGGGTCGCGGTACAGATGGGCCCAAAGTGGCCCGTAGAGTGAGAAGTCGCCCCTGCACGGCCGATCGCCGAGCAGGAAGGCGTGCGAGGCCGCGCCGAAATGGCCCTCCAGCGCCGAGATCAGCGTGGTCGAGTAGCGCTCGGCGCCTGCTCGCGTCGCCTCGCTTTGCACGCCCTGCACCGTGCGGAAGCTCTGCATCTTCGAGGCGAACGGTGCGACGAGCCGCGCCGAGATGGCGGCGGGCAGAAGCGGGAAGGCGCAGCGTCCAAACTCGCGCGTGGCCCAGGCAGCGTTCTCGGCGTCGTTCCATCTGTGGTGCAACGCGAGCATTGGTAGCCATTCATCGGCGTGCAGCTCGATCATGAGCGATGCCAGCTGCTGCGCCGCCCCAGACGGCTTCGTGATTGGCTGTGGGTGCTGCGACTCGATCTCGTCGCAGATAACGGCAGAGTCCTGCCGCCATTCGCCATTTCCAAGCCGCACCGTGGGCATGATGAGTCTGCCGACACTTGGCTTGATGCGAGCCAGCAGCTGCAGCGCCGATGGTGTCGCGTCAGTGAACGGGATGCCCTTATACGCCAGCAACGCGCGCACCTTGGCCGTGTATGGCGACGCGAGCCAGCCAAAAAGAGTGCAGCCGGCAAAACGCTCATCGGGTGTCTGTAATCCACCACGGCGGTGGGTGACCGCTCGGCTGACACGAGGCACCGACATGGGGTAA
>Ga0164294_10003386_pt1 | contig 14175 bp, 12 predicted proteins | sample GEODES005metaG_FD_111479 | JGI IMG/M metagenome (GOLD analysis project Ga0164294, IMG submission 111479) | Oligotrophic lake water microbial communities from Sparkling Lake, Wisconsin, USA - GEODES005 metaG | ecosystem: Environmental > Aquatic > Freshwater > Lake | place: USA: Sparkling Lake...
AGCAGGAGCCGTGAAGTGCTTCTCCAGCGACACGTAGCCCACGCTCACCGCCGCCATCACCACCGCCAGCGCGATCGCCGGACCATAGTCGCGCCCGGTGTTCTTGAGGTTGAAGACATGGCGGATCGCCACTCCGGTCAGCCCCAGCAGCGCCAGCACCAGCCACGGTCGCTCGGCGCCGTAGGTCATCGGATAATGGTGGCTGATCATGATGAACAGCACCGGCAGCGTCATGTAATTGTTGTGAAGCGAGCGCTGCTTGCCCGCCTTGCCCAGCGCCGGATCGGGCGTCCGCCCCGCCACCAGCGCGGCCACGACCTTGCGCTGATTGGGGATGATCACGAAGAAGACGTTGGCGACCATCACCGTGCCGATCATCGCGCCGATCTGCAGATAGGCGGCGCGCGAATTGAGCACTTCCGTCAGCCCGTAAGCCGCCGCCACCAGCACGGCGAACCACACCACACCGAACAGCAGGCCGCGATCGATCAGCTTCGTCTTGCACAGCTCGTTATAGACCAGCCACCCGCCGACCAGCGCGCCCAGGCTGATGCCAATCGCCTGAAGCTCCGTGAGCGATGCCTTGTCGCTGTCGATCAGATAGGTCCGCGCCCCGAAATAATAGATTAGCACGAACAGCGAGAAGCCGCTCATCCAAGTGGAGTAGGCTTCCCATTTGAACCAGTGTAGCTCCGGCGGCATCTTCTCGGGCGCCACCTGATATTTCTGGTTGTGATAGAAACCGCCGCCGTGGACCGCCCACAATTCGCCCGACGCCTCGCCCTCCTTCGGGGGCTTCAGATGCATGTCGAGCCACACGAAATAGAAGGACGCGCCGATCCAGGCGACGCCGGTCGTCACGTGCAGCCAGCGCAGGCCAAGGTTAAGCCAGGCGGCGAGATCGAAGGTCATAGGACCACCCCCTGTGCTCCGGCGCAGGCCGGAGCGTTGCGGGGCTGGGCCGGTACTTCGCTATCCAACGCTCCGGCCTTCGCCGGAGCACAGCGGGGGATGAGGCGAGCGATCATGTCAGGTCCATCAGGCGAAGGTGGACGATCTTCCCGATCTCGGCGAGCGCGGCCGCGATCTCCTGCCCTTCGGTATGTTCGAGCCGTTGCTCCATCGCAGCGAGGATGCCCGCCTTGTCGGTCAGCCGCACGCAGATGATGAAGGGAAAGCCGAAGCGGCTGCGGTAGCGCGTGTTGAGATCGTGGAAGCGATCATATTCGGCCTGGCTCAGCCGATCGAGCCCGGCCGAGGCCTGCTCGGCATTGGACGCTTCGGTCAGCGTCTTGTCGACCGCTGCCTTGCTCGCGAGTTCGGGGTGGGCGCGCAGCAGCTTGATCTGGTCGTGCTGGTCGGCCTCCGCGACGATATCCGCCATCGCCGCCTCGAACGCCGCGATGCTCGCAAACGGGCGGCACTTCTCCGCATCCTTCACGATCCACGGGCTATGTTCGAACAGGAAGCCGTAGCGGCCGATGAAATCGGCGTCGGTCAGCGCATTGATCTCGTCGATTGTCACGAATGGCTCCCCTCGATCGAGACGTGGGCGGAGACCACCTTCCAGCCTTCACCGTCGAAGCGGACCCATGTCTGGCTCTGGCGGCCCCGGCGGGGGTCGTTCTCGCGGGCGAACTCGGCGTTGACGATCGCCAGATCGGTGTCGAACGTTGCGATTTCGACGCGGGTCAGCCTGCGCTGCGGCGATCCCCCCCGGCCTTTGCGGAATTCGCGGATCTCGTCGATGCCGTACAGCACTTCGCCGACGCCGTAGCGGACGGTGGTATCGGCATGGTGGAACAGCGCGTCCATCGCCGCGACATCGTCCGCCATCAGCGCGGCTTCATAGGCATCGAAGGCGAGGCGCACCGCCGCGACGGTATAGGGATCGTTGAAGATCATCGTGCCACGCCTTTTCCGTCATCCCCGCGGAGGCGGGGATCCATATGCGCTGGCGCTGCGCTTCTTTCCCCAGTGCTGCGACTATGGATTCCCGCCTTCGCGGGAATGACGATGAAATGGGGGATCATGCCGGATACATCTCCATCCAGTGGTGCGCGATGTCGATCCGCCGCGCGACCCAGGCGTCGCCGCTCGCGATGACATGATCGAGGAAGCGGGCGACGGCGCGCGCCCGTGCGGGCTTGCCGGCGATGCGCCCGTGGAGGCCGACCGACATCATCCGCCCGCCCTCGTCGCGCAGCTGGTCGAACGTATCGCGCAGATAGTGGAAGAATTGATCGGGCTCGGTGAAGCCGTTGAGCGCGACGAACTTCATGTCGTTGGCATCGAGCGTGTAGGGCACGATCAGCTGCCGGCCGGCCCAATAGGGAAGATCGTCGGCATAGCTGTCGGCGTCATAGACGAACCCGCCTTCCTCGGCGACGAGGCGCGCGGTGTTGGGCGAGGTGCGGCCCTGATACCAGCCGAGCGGGCGGCTGCCGGTGAGCTTCGTGTGCAGCGCGATCGCCTCGGCGATGTGGGCGCGCTCGACCTCCTCGGGGACATACTGGTAGTCGATCCAGCGGAGCCCATGGCTGGCGATCTCCCAATCGGCGGCGAGCATTGCTGCGACCGCCTCGGGGTTCGTCTCCATCGCCTTGGCGACACCGAAGACCGTGACGGGCAGGCCCCGCTCGGTGAAGATCCGGTGCAGCCGCCAGAAGCCCGCCCGGCTGCCATATTCGTAGAGGCTCTCCATCGCCATCGCGCGATCGGCATGGCTGGCGGCGCCAACCATCTCCGACAGGAAGGCCTCGGAGCCCTTGTCGCCGTTGAGGACGCTGTTCTCGGCGCCCTCCTCGTAATTGATCACGACCTGCACCGCGACGCGTGCGCCATTCGGCCAGCGCGCGTCGGGCGGGCTCGCGCCATAGCCGACGAGATCGCGGCTCATCCCCACGCCTCCAGCGCGGCATCGACGCCCGCACCGGCCGACAGCGCAAAGCCTTCGCCGCGCAGGACCGTCTCCAGCCCCGCCAGCGTGTGCAGCACCTTATGCCGCCGCGCATTGTAGCCCATCGCGCCGATCCGCCAGATCCGCCCGGCGAGCGGACCGAAGGCGGAGCCGATCTCGATCTCCCACTCTTCGCGCATCCGCGTCCGCACGCGCTCGCCATCCACGCCGTCGGGGATGAGGACGCCGGTGACGTTGGTCATGCGATAGCGATCGTCGCCGAACACCGTCAGGGCCATCGCGCGCAGCCCCGCCGTCACCGCGCGGCCCGCCGCGGCATGGCGCGCGAAGCGATGGTCGAGCCCCTCGCCCAGGCACACCCGCGCGCACTCCCGCGCGCCGTAGAGCATCGTCGTCGCCTCGGTATGGTGGTTGAGGCGCTTGTCCGACCAATAATCCATGATCATCGCGAGATCGAAATAGTTGGAGCCGATCCGCCGTTCGCGCCCCTGAACCAGATCGTCGCGGGCGATACCGCGCTCGGTATGGCGGCGCGCGAAGATACGTTCGGCGGCCGCTTCGGAGATGGTGATCGGTGCCGATCCCGAAGGCCCGCCCAAACACTTCTGCAGACCGCCGGTGACGACATCGACATCCCAGGCATCCGCCTCGATCGCCATGCCCCCGATCGTGGCGGTGGCATCGACATAGGAGAGCGCGCCGAGTTCGCGGCACAGCACCCCCAGTCCGGCGAGCGGCTGCGCCATCGTCGTCGAGGTATCGCCATGCACCGTCGCGATCACGCGCGGTCCGAACGCCTCCGCCGCCACCCGGATCGCCTCCAGCGACACCACCTCGCCCCAGGGCGCATCCACCGTCTCGACAATCGCGCCGATGCGATCAAGGATCTCGGTCAGCAGCAGCCCGAAGCGGCCGAAGTTGACGACCAGCACCTTGTTACCCGGCGCGACGAGGCTGACCAGCGCCGCCTCGATCCCGGCGCGCGCCGTCCCGTCGACGAGGAAGGTCCAGCGGTTTTCGGTGCCGAAGATCGGGCGATAGAGCGCCATCACCTCGTTCATCGCGCCCGTCATCTCGGGATCGAACTGGCCGAGCAGGTCCGCCGCCATCGCGCGCAGCACGCGGGGGTGGGCATTGACCGGACCGGGGCCCATCAGCAGCCGCTGCGGCGGATCGATCTCGCCAAAGAAATCGGACGGCAGATCAGGCAAGCGCTCGCTCCTCGAGAAGGTCGATGAAGTGGCCGAGCACGTCAAGCGCGGTGTCGGCATCCGAGACCGACACGCTCTCAGCGGGGTTGTGGCTGATCCCGCCCGGCGAGCGGAGGAACAACATCACGACCGGCGCGAGCGCGGCGATGACCATCGTATCATGTCCTGCGCCGGACACCAGCTGCTTGGGAGGCTGCCCGGCGCGGGCGAGGGCAGCGTCCATCAGCGCCATCAGGCCGGGGTCGCAGGGGGTGGCGGGCAGGTCCTGCACCTGCTCGATACGGAGATCGACGCGTCGCCGATCGGCAATCGCCGCGATCTCGTCGCGAATGTCCTCGGCCGCCTGATTGCGCGCCCGTTCGTCGCCCGAGCGGACATCGATCGAGAATGCGACCTCGCCCGGCACGACGTTGACTGCCCCCGGCGCGACCGTCAGCCGCCCCACGGTGGCCACGACATCGCCGCCTGCCGCCAATGCTTCCCGCTCGACCGCGAGGACCATCTCGGCCGCGGCGGGCAGCGCATCGCGACGCAGACCCATCGAAGTGGTTCCCGCATGGCCCGCGGTGCCAGTGACGGTTGCCTGAAAGCGCAGCTGTGCGGCGATGCCGGTAACGACACCCACCGCCAGCCCCTCGGCCTCCAGCACCGGGCCTTGCTCGATATGGGGCTCGACGAAGGCGAGGATTTCGGAAGGGACGCGTCGCGCCTCCAGATAGTCGTCACCCCTGACCTGATCCGGGGTCCATCCCTCGCCCTGCCCCGAAGCGTGCGGTGCCTGCCGTTCGCTGGATCCCGGAACAAGTCCGGGATGACGGAAGGCGGAGAGCGCGGCGCCAAGCCCTATGCCATCGCGATCCGTTACCTCCAGCGCCTCGGCAGCAAGCGTCCCCGCCACCGCCCGACTGCACAGCATCGACGCCGGAAAGCGCGATCCCTCCTCATCGCCGAACGCATAGATCTCGATCGCGAACGGCAAGCGCCGCCCGGCAAGCCGCGCCACGACCTCGATCGCGAGCATCACCCCGAGCGGCCCATCGTAGCGCCCGGCATCGCGCACACTGTCGACATGGCTGCCGAAAACGAGCGCGGGCGCGCCTTCGCTTGCCCCTTCATAGCGGCCGATGAGATTGGCGGCAGGATCGAGCCGCACGCGCATGCCCGCCTCGACCATCCAAGCGCCGATCGCGGTCAGCGCCGCCTTGTGCGCCGATGTCAGATAGCCGCGAAACAGCCCATCCGGCGTATCGCTATACGGTGCCACACCAAGTTCGTCGCACCTCGCGACTGCCCGCGCGCCGCCGCTCAGCATGCCACCACCGCACCGTCGCTGCGGGGATCGGTCGCACCTTCCAGGCGGCCGTCGGGGTGACGGATGATCGCGCCCGCATGGCCCATCGTCGCGGTCAGGCCACCGACACGCTCGACTTGGTGACCCGCCGCCGCCAGCCCGACATAAAGCTCGGGCGCGAAGCCGTCTTCGATCTTCAGGCTGGTGCTGTCCTCGCCCCATGTCCGCCCGAGCAGCCAGCGCGGCCGCGCGATTGCGTCGGCCAGGTCCACGCCCATCGCATAGCGCGTGAAGAGCGCCGCCTGCGTCTGCGGCTGCCCCTCGCCGCCCATCGTGCCATAGGCCATCACGCGGCCGTCCTCGAACCGCGCCAGCGCCGGATTGAGCGTGTGGAACGGCTTGCGGCCGGGGCGCAGCGCATTCCAGCCACCCTCGGCGAGGCGGAAAGAGCTTCCACGGTTCTGCCAGGTGATGCCCGTGCGCGGCAGCACGAGGCCCGATCCGAACTCGAAATAGGTCGACTGGATGCAGCTCACCACCTGCCCGCGCGCATCGGCGGCGGCGAACCAGCAGGTGTCGCCCCATTGCGACGGTTGCGGCCACGGCAGCGCGGTTGCCGGATCGATCCGCGCCGCCATCGCATCGAGCGCGTCCGCATCGTCGAGCAGCGCCTGGGCATCGGCCTCCGCATAAAACGGGTCGCCGCAATGCCGGTCGCGCCACAGGAACGCCTGCTTGGTCGCCTCGACGAGCCCGTGGACATGCCCGAAGCTGTCGGGCGCCCCGCCGCTTAGGCGATCGTAGAGCGCGAGGATCAACAGCGAGGCGATCCCCTGCGTCGGCGGCGCATGATTGTAGAGCTCGGCGCCCCGGATCGGGACATGGAGCGGCTCGGTGCGCCGGGCACGATGCGCCGCGAGATCGCCGCCGGAGACCGGGCTTCCGAGGTCCGCCAGATCGGCCGCGATGTCCGCCGCCAGCGCGCCGCGATAGAAACCGTCGAGGCCATCGCCCGCCAGTCGCCGCAGCGTTTCGGCCAGCCTCGGCTGAGAGAGCATATCGCCCTCGGCAAGCGGACGCCCGCCCGGCTCGAACGTCTCGGCCCAGAGGCCCGGCTGCGACCGCAGCTCAGCCCCCTTGGCAGCACCGATCGCGGCACCGCCTGCGGTCACCGCAACACCGTCCTCGGCATGACGGATCGCATCGGCCAGCAGGCGCGCGAGCGGCAGTCCGCTGCCATGACGCTCCAGCGCCAGGCCCCAGCCGGAGATGGTCCCCGCCACCGTGTTCGCCGCCAGCGGCCCACGCCAGGGGATCGCGGGCAGCCCCGCATAAAGGCTAAGATCGGCCGCCGCAGCCGCCCCGCCACACGCCTCGATCGCCTCGACGCGGCCATCGGGCTGCGCGATCAGCCAGAAGCCGTCACCGCCGATCCCGGTCATGTGCGGATAGACCACCGCCAGCGCCGCCGCGACCGCCACGCACGCTTCCACCGCCGTGCCACCTTCGCGCAGCACCGACGCGCCCGCCTCGCTCGCCAGCCAGTGCGGCGCGGTGACCATCCCCGTCATCGCAAGCCCACCAGCCCATCGCGTTCGAGTTGCACGGCAAAGGCGAGCAGCGCCTCCTCACCCCCACGCGGCCCCACGATCTGGATGCCCATAGGCAGACCCGAAGGATGCCGCATCGGTGCCGAGACGATCGGCACGCCGGCAAGGCTCAGCGGCTGCGTCAGCACGCCGAGATGGGCCCGCGCGGGCAGTTCCTTGCCGTCGATCACGATCGTCTGCTGATCGAACAGGGGCGCACAGACCGGCGTCGTCGGGCAGACCAGATAATCGACCGTATCGAACAGCCGATCGAAGCGCGCCCGGTAGCGCCGCCGCACCGCGAGCGCCTCGATATAGGGCTTGGCGGCGAGCAACGTGCCCGCCAGCAGCCGATCGCGGGTCGCCGGGTCATAATCGTCCCACGCGGTCTCCAGCGCCGCTTCGTGGAGCGCACCCGCCTCCGCCGCCGTGATCACATAGGCTGCCGACCGCGCCTGCTCCGCCTCGGGCAGGTTCACCTCGACGACATCGCCGTACGCCGCGCAGAAGGCGTCGAGCCGTTCGATCATCCCGGCATCGGCGTTGCGGCGGAACCAGCCGGTGAGCACGCCGATCCGGGGTCTGGCGGACGGTGGAGGCGCGGTGCGCACTTCGTCGCGCACGCAATCGAACGTCGCCGCGAGTTCGGCCGCGGTCCGCGTCATCACCCCCGGCTGATCGAGCGAGGTCGAGAAGGGATACATGCCCGCGTGCGTGATCCGCCCGTCGCCGGGCCGCAGCCCCCACAGCCCGCAGAAGGCCGCCGGCACGCGGATCGATCCGTTGGTGTCCGATCCCAGCGCGACGGCCACGAAGCCCGCCGCGACCGCCGCTGCCGTGCCGCCCGAAGATCCCCCGGCGATCCGATCCGGGGCGATCGGATTCCGCGTGTCGCCGAAATGGGCGTTGCGGGTGACGAAGCCATAGGCGAATTCGTCCATGTTGAGCGTGCCGATCAGCACCGCGCCCGCGGCCTCCAGCCGCCGGACGAGCGGGGCGTCACCTTCGGCGGGCGGAGCATATTCGCGGCTCTTCGAGCCCGCCGTCGTCGGTAGCCCCGCAACGTCGAACAGATCCTTGACCGCGAAGGGTATTCCGAACAGCGATCCGCGGCGCGGGCCTGCATCCAGCCGGTTCGCCGTCTCGATGGCGCGGTCGCTCAGGACGCGGGTGAAAGCATTGAACGCGCCGTTGCGCGCCGCGATGTCCGCCAGAGCGGTCTCTACCGCCTGCCCGGCCGAAACGCTGGAAGCCACCGCCGCGGAAGCGTCCGGCGTCCGCACGCCTTCCTGCTCGATGGGCGCGGCATCCGATTTTCGGAGGGTTTCGATGTGCAGGCCAAGCTGCCGTGTCGCCTCCAGCACACCCGCACTGCTTCGGTCGGGTCCGCTCCCAGACTTGTTTTCCGAACCCTCGATCGAAGTCACGTACCCATCACCGCCAGCGTTGCGCGCCGATCAGCGCGGCGCGAACCAGCGATGATGGCATGACGCCCGGAATTCGCCAACGGATATTGCGGCGCAGCAAGAGCTCGCATCCACCGAGAGTGGGCCTATTTGAACGGCTCGACGAACTCGATCTGGACGCCGCGGGTCGAGGCGGGGGTGAGGAAGTTGCACCGGAAATCGCCGGCGCCCTTGATCGGCTCGGGCTCCAGCATGCGCATGCCCTGGCTTTCGGCCCAGCGGGTGACCTCGGCGATGCTGTCGACTTCGAAGGCGAAGTGGTGGACGCCACCGCCGCCCTTGTTGAAGCGCTGGAGCGGGCCGCCGGTCGGCACGACCAGTTCGACGGCAGTGCCGCCGTCGCCCGGCGTCGCGAAGATGCACCAGCACTGCCAGGGCTCGACGAAGCCGCGATAGTCCTCGACCAGCCCCATCGTCGCCATCAGCGCATCGGCGTCCTCGAAATCGGGCGCGACGATGCCGACGTGATGGATCTTGTACTTATTGAACATGCAGGCTCTCCAGCCGGGCCAGTTCTTCGGCCAGCCGTTCGGCGAGCCAAGGGGTGAGCAAGGCGGTCCCGCGCCGGTTCAGGTGGGCAAGGTCGCTATAGTCGAGCGGATCATGCCCAAGCTGATCCGCCTCCCAGATCGGCCCGATCGCCTCGAAGAAGCTCCTGTCGGTGAAATGCTCGTCGGCCTCGAAGGGCGGTACGCGCAGGAAGGCGACGGCAACATGCTTTTCGCCGGCGAGTGCGGCGATCCGGCGGCTATACGCGCGCTCGACCGCATAACGACGATCCAAAGTCAGATATTTGAGCTTGATGTCGGGGCTGCCCTTGCCATTCGCAGCGGCCCGCTCGGCAAGCGCCGTCGCCGGATCCATTGCCTTGGTGCGGTCCACCAGATTGCCGTCTGCCGAGAGGAAACTCTGCGTCGGATCGAAACCGCGCGCGCTGTAGATCGCCGGATCGAAGCGCGGGCTCAGCTGGAAGGCATAAGGCCACAGGCCCTGCAGGAAGAAGGCCAGGTGGCGATAGGGGACGGTCAGCAGATTCTCGACGTAGTTGGGATTGTAGATGACGGGCGCGCCCGCGATCGAGGCGTCGTTGCCCAGGAAGCGGAAACCCGGGTGGCTGATCACCGCTTCGGGGCTGCCGGAGAGTACGATCAGCTTGACGTCCGAGCGGCTGTTCAGGAGTTGCCGCACGATCGTCCAATGGAGATCGCGGCCTTCCTCGGGCAGTCCGAAATTGACGATATGGACCGGCCGGCCGAGCTTCGCCGAGACCAACGCGCTCAATTCCGGCGCCCGCGCGCTCGCCTCCATCCGCGAGCTGCCGATCATCGCGACGTCGATCGGGGTCGGATCGAAATGGATGCGCTCGTAGATCCAGCGCGAGCGGAACAGGATCGTGCCATCGCCCTGCTGCCACTGGTAGTAAGTGTTCACCGGCAGCGCGACGAGCGCGGCGGCACAGAGCGCGAGCCCAACCAAGATTCCGGCGATCAGGCGCCAGGCCGTCGCGGGACTCAGGGCCAGCGCTTCGGGCGGGGGAGAGGCGGGTTTCTTCGCCATGTCAGAAGTTGAAATAGACGAACTGCGTCGTCCCCCGCGCTATGAAGGTCATGCCGATCAGAAACACCGCACCGATTGCGATCGACCAGAGCAGGCTCGGTCTCCATTCGAAGGCGATCGGCGCGCGGTCGGTCTTCCGCCACTTCGCCCATTCCAGCGCGGGCACGGCCTTGTCCATGATCTGCTGGGCGTTCGGTAGCAGATAGACGAACAGGAAGCCCGCGATCAGCAGCGGATAGAGCCCCCATGCGCCGAGCGGGGTCAGCACCGGCCATTGCTCCCAGCCGCCTCCGTTGAGCCCGATCATCCCCGCGAACAACCGCCCGGTCGTCGGCAAATCGGGTGAGCGGAAGGGAATGCTAGCCACCGCGAAGGCGAGCGTCGTCGCCAGCATCGCGGTCAGGCGGCGCCAGGCGTGATGGTCGGCATCCTTGCGCATCTTGCGCTTGCGCTTGAAATCGGCCCACGCCTCGTTGGTGCACATGTAGACGCCGTGCATCGCGCCGAAGAGCAGGAAGGTCCAGCTCGCGCCGTGCCACACGCCGATGATCAGCATCGACAGCATCGTCGGCGCCAGCGTCGCGACGAGCATCGCAGACTTCTCGCCGAGATCACGATCGACCGCGAAGCGCGCCAGCGGCACCGCCAGCGGCGAGAAGATATAGGTCTGGACGAAACGGCCGAGCGTGATGTGCCAGCGACGCCAGAGCTCGACGACGCTGCGCGAGCGGAACGGCGAGAAGAAGTTCAGGGGCAGCAGCAGCCCGAACATGCGCGCGACGCCGATCGCCATGTCCGAATAGCCCGAAAAATCGAAGTAGATCTGTAGCGTATAGCCGAACGCCGCGCCCCAGGCCGCGGCGGCCGTCGGATGCGCGCCGGTCGTGGCGGCGGTGAAGATCGGCCCGGTCCAGAGAGCAAAGCTGTCGGCGATCACCGTCTTCTTGAAGAGGCCCAGTGCGAAAAGGCACAGGCCGAACAGCAGATCGGCAGGCACCTTGCGCGCGATCGGCCGCTCCGCCAGCTGCGGCACCATCTCGCGGCTGAGGCTGATCGGGCCGGACAGCAATTGCGGGAAAAACAGGATGAAGGCGAAGTAATGGAGCGCCTTGGGCGGCTCGATCCGCCCGCGCCACAGATCGACGAGGTGGCCAATCTGCTGGAAGGTGTAGAAGGAGATCGCCAGCGGCAGCGCCATCTGCGCGAGGCGAATGTCGATCCCCAGCGCATCGGACACGCCCTGCGACATCGCCGGCGCATATTTGTACCAGACGAGGATCGCGAGATTGGCGATCACGCCCAGCCACAACCACCATTTCGCCACCGACCGCTCCGAGCGTGCGATGGCGACGCCGATCAGATAATTGGCCAGCACCGATCCCAGCAGCAGCGGAAGGTAATGGACCGAGCTTCGCGCATAGAAGCCGATCGTCATCACGATCAGGAACGGCAACCGCAGCGGATGCAGCCGAGTCAACGCCAGAAGATAGTAGATCGCGAGCGTGAACGGCAGGAAGCCGAACAGGAAAAGCTCCGAATTGAAGCTCATGCCGAGCGTTCGACCGCGATCGGCAGGTCGGGCGCCTCGTAGCTTGCAAGATCGAGGCTCCAGTCGCTGGCGCCGTCTTCGCGTTCGGCGATCTTGGTGAAGCCCAGCTTCCCAAAATGCTCGGCGACCATCCCGTTCTTCTTGGTCGGCAGATAATGGCCGGTCAGCGTCGTCGCCCCTTCCGCCTTCGCCGCCGCCGCGACCTCGGCCAGCACCTGATGCTCGACCCCGCGCCCGAGCACGCGGCAGCTCATCAGCCAGGTGTCGCACGACCAGGTGTCGCCGCCCTTGTCGAACAGGATGACCGAGATCATGCCATTGTCGCCGAACTTGTCGGCGAGGCGAACCTGAAGCGTATATTTGGACGGATCGGCCTCAAAGGCCTGGATATCGTCCTCGCCGTAGCGGCGCGTCGTCAGGTTGAACTGGTTCGATTTGTTGGTGAGCTGCGCGATGCGGGCGCGGCCGGTGGCATCGAACGGGATCGCCGTCATCACCATTTCGAGTGAAGCGAGATAGTCGGCAAGGTTGGTGACCGACGCCGACGAGCGCTGCCGCTCTGCGTTCGCGGCATAATAATCCGCCCGCTTGCGATCCTCGTCCGAGAAGGACACCGCCTCGAAATAGCCGGCGCGTGCGACGAGGCCGGGATAATCGGCCGGGTCCTCGCCCGCCTCGGGCACGGCGACCTCGGGCAATTCGCGGCGCACCAGCGCGCGTTCGACCGGATTGTCGTCGAGGAAGACGAGGCTGTCGGTGCCGATGTTGAGCGTCGCGGCGATGTCGCGGATGTTGCCCGCCTTGTCGTTCCAGTTGGCGACGAAGGCGGCGATATGGCCTTCCTTCAGCAGCATTTCGGTATGCTCGCGGAAGGGAAGCAGCGCATTGGCCTCCTCATTCTTCGAGCAGACCGCCAGGATCACGCCGCGCTGGCGGAGTTCCAGCGCCAGTTGCTGGATCGCGGTGAAGGCCTCGCCGGTGCCCGATCCGTTGCCGAGCGCGATGCCTTCCAGCCCGTCATCGCCGATCACGCCACCCCAGAGCGTATTGTCGAGATCGAGGATCAGCGCCTTGCGCGACTTGCCCCGCGCCGCCGCGATCGTGCGGCAGAGGTGATCGGCGTAGAGCGGGGTCGCCTCCAGCGCGAAGGGGAATTTGGCGCCGTGCCACTCGCGCGGATCGTTCCAGCGCGCGAGGCCGACGGTGGCGGCAATGTAGGCGACGTCGACGATCAGATCGCCGTCCATCAGGATGCTGTCGAGCCGCCGGTTATATTCCTCGATCATCGCGCGCGACGATCCGGCGACGCGGCGATCGAAATTGCCGAACAGGGGGTCGGTCGAGGGCACCAGCGTCTGGAAGATGCACGCCGCACCGATCCGGCCGCGGATACCGTCGCGCAGCAGGATCATCTGGTCGATCGCCGCCTGGACGGCGCTTTCCGCCCCACCCTCGCTCAGTTCGGACAGATGCAGGCCCAGCGCGCGCGGATCGAGCGACAGCAGAACGTAATCGACAGAGCCCGCCGCGAAGCCGATCGACGGATCGAGCACCGCCTGCGTGACCAGCCCGTACGGCGCCTTCTCCAACGAAAGCAGGATGCTGTGGCGCAGCCCCGTCGCCTCCAGCGCATCGGCGATGTGATCGAGCGTGTGCGAGCCGACGAGGCCAAGCCGGATCGGCAGGAAGCTGGTCGCCGCCGCAATCGCATCGCGTTTCGCCGCGACGACGCGGCCCAGCTGGCCGAGCTGGCTCACGTCCATTGCGGTCGCGGCGAGGCGGCGCAACGTCGCCTCGTCGGGGTCGACCGTCTTGAACGACCGGACGGTGGCACGGAAATCGGCTCCCGGGGCGAGCAGCCACGGCATCAGCTTCGCGGAGTCGATCCCCTCGCCCATCGGACTGTTCAGCCGAGCTTGGCGGTAAGCGCGTCGACGAGTTCGCCGGTATTCTTGAAACCCTCGATCTCACCGGTCGAGAAGCGGACCTTGAATGCCTTCTCCACCGCCGCGATGAAGCGGACGTGGCTCAGGGAGTCCCACTCCTCGATGTCGTCGGCGCTCAGATCGTCCGAATAAGCGAGGTCGTCCTCGTCGAACACGTCCTCCATCAACGGCACGAGCTTCTCGATGATCTGGTCGCGGTCCACGGGGCAATTCCTTTCGATCTCAGGCCGCTTAGAGCCCAATCTTTTCGAAGTCGTCAATCGGCGAGGGGCGGCCGATAGCTGCGGATCGAGCGCACCAGACCCCGCGCTCCAGGAGCGAAGCGCAATGTCACGCGGTGCGGTCCGTTGACGAGCCCCGTCGCCAGCACATGGCGCACTTCCTGCCTGCCCATCCCCAGGTCGGTTGCCGGCTCGTCACGGCAGACGAAATGGCGATCCCAGGCTATCCGGAAATCATTGGCGATGGGCCGCCCGCTGAATTTGTAGGCGTCGGGGATCGCCCAATCCTGACTTGCGATGCGAATCTCTCCCGACCGCGCCGTGAAGTCGTGCCTCGCATCACCTTCCCCCTCGAAACCGCGAAGAGAGCTGTAGACGCGGAATCGAAAATCATCCTGCTTCGGCGAAAGATCCGTGACGATCGC
>Ga0164294_10003387_pt1 | contig 14172 bp, 13 predicted proteins | sample GEODES005metaG_FD_111479 | JGI IMG/M metagenome (GOLD analysis project Ga0164294, IMG submission 111479) | Oligotrophic lake water microbial communities from Sparkling Lake, Wisconsin, USA - GEODES005 metaG | ecosystem: Environmental > Aquatic > Freshwater > Lake | place: USA: Sparkling Lake...
CGTCCCTCCAGTTGTCACTCCTGCAGTTGTTGCTGTGCGCAGGGTAACTATATCTGACGACAATAGACCAGCTACTGCTCAGCCATGTGCCAGTAAGCACAGCACAGCTCACCTTCCAGCTGCCATCATCTCGTCGGGTGTCATAGTCAGGAACAAGAAAAGTTCCCATGTTTATACAGCTACAGCAGCGGCGAACAGGTTGTCGGGCATAATGTCCAAGAGGATGACATCCCAGCAGCAGCAGGGTCAAACGGTGCGTTTGAGACAGGCATCCGTAAGGTTCCCATCCCCTCGCCGTCCAAAGTCGGCACCCCTGACAGCTCTACACGAGAGAGAACTGGTTGTCCAGAAGCCCATTGATCCCATCGACCCCGCCGACAAGCGTCTACAGAGGGACGAATTCTCTCGCATCATGCTGGAACAGCTGCTTGATAAATTCAGTAAGATCAAGCCGAAGCAAGAGGAGGTAGCACTGGTCGAGACTAAAGCGTTGGCTGTAGAGAAAGTGAGGGACACCACCGTCAGCGTGGCGAGTCTGAGTCTTGATGGGCTGGACCTGGAGCTACAGCTGCTGCTGAACAACCGACACAATGGCAGCGAAGAGAACCGACACAATGGCAACGGGCCGGGTGTTCCGATCACTTCACCGCGCACCAAGTACCTGGCCGGCTGCATGAAGAACAACCTCAACCCGCGTGCCTCACTGGTGCTCCGCAAACACATGTCCAAGCGCCTCGAGCTGCAGCACCATGGGTTCGGCGATAAGATGGGCAAGCTACTGGCCGAGTGCTTGGTCAACTTGCCATTCATCGAGTCTATTAACATCGCGGACAACATGCTGACCGATGTGGGGATGGGACCTATAATTCTGGCCGCAGTGAATATCTCCTCCCTATTGGAACTCAACTTGTCCCAGAACGAGATCGGACCGGTATCTGCGAAGGCCCTCTTCGATTATCTGATCAACGCGTCGTGTACACTGGAGAGACTCATATTGAACAGCGCTGATGTCGATGACTACGGGTGTGAGCGCTTCGTGGAGGCCATCAAAGACAACAAGTCTCTTCTGGAACTGGAGCTGTCTCACAACAAGATCGGGTCCGCTGAGAATTTGAACACCGTCATGCCTGACCTGGTCACTGGTGGAGAGGCGTTGGCGGACCTGCTGCGATCCGAGCACTGCCACCTCCAGTCGCTCAAACTGGATTGGAACATGATTCGGATGGAAGGAGCGATCCATATCGCTAATTCCATCGCTTCCAACAAGACGCTCACTTTCCTGGATCTGTCTTACAACTCGTTGAGCACTCAAGGAGGAAGTAAGTTACGTTATCTATAGTACACTGTATGATATTCACTTGTTGTATTCTCTAGTCACTCATTACCTCGCACTGCAATAGTTGCCATAGGAGTATCTATTTTGGAGAATAAAACCCTCCAGACGCTAATCCTTGCCTGCAACCAACTCGATGCCATCGCTTGCATCACCATATCAGCCGGGGTGATGGAGAACAGAGGCTTGAGGAGGGTGGTCTTGGACGGGAACCCGATTGGGGAGCAGGTAGGGAAGAAGGATGTGACATCCGTTGTTAGCTGCTGCTGCAGCTGATTCATTGCTGTCTATGTATCATCATCAGCATCATCATACGATAATGCTGATGATACATGGTATGGTGTTCACTAACGGTCAGTCAGTCAGTCACTGAGGCAATGTTAATGCTTTAGGGTATGCGCGCTCTCATGATGATCCCCGGCGTAGCGGGTAACAGAGTGAAGGTCACTGCCGATAACTGTAACATCAGCATCCGCGACCCCAAGTGTTGGTTCGACTTCGACAAAATGATTGGGGACTACGAGCTGGATATGACCCTAGGCTTCGACCGAGCGATAGCGATGCTGCTACTGCACATGATAGCGGGACATCACAGGTAAGATCTCGCACCATTGCAGCAGCACCATTAGCTCCTTAGACCATCGTATCTTGTTCTTCTTTGATGTCAGCCTCGTCTTCACCAAGTTCACACACGAGCAAGTAATACGGGGGAAGCAAGTGCGGTCCCGGGAGATAAGGCTGGTGCAGATCATGTCCGTTGAACGCAGCCTGTACTTTAATGAAAAGCAGCGCAAGATAGTGGAGGGGCTACAGCGACTCAAGGACACAGCGATGGACATTGACCTCGCAGTGAAGCTGTTCGAAGAAGTGGACGCGGATGGGAGCGGTGAGATGGCATCCCATGTCCGATCAGTGTTCAACCATCCATCATGACTTATCATGACTGTGCTTGTAGGCGATCTTGACATTAATGAGCTCACAGTCTTGTTCTTCAAGATGGGCATGGACTTGATCCCGCGGCGGGTGCAGGAGCTCATGGTGCAGTTCGATGTCGACCAGGGAGGATCCATCGAGTTCAACGATTACCTGCTGATGCTCAATGCCATCAGCAAGGACGCAGATGACCGCATCAAGGAGATCAACGAGTGCCCTATCATGGCGCTGAAGTCGAACAACTCCCACCAAAAGGAGCAACAGTACTTGCCGCCTCGCCAGGGTAAGCTAAAGATTTCAGTCATCAACAGCTTCGAGAAGAAGAAACGCTATCGGGTGGTGTCGTCGGCCGATAAGGACTATATCCAGGAGATGATGAAGGACGTGCAAGGAGCCACAGCTGTGAAGATGATCAACAACAGCTTGACCGGATCGAAGCTGCGAATAGGTACGTCTAATGTACTGTATCAAATAAGAGGAGGACAGACAGGTCACGTGAGTTACTACATGTACTATACTCATCAGACGAAGCGATGTCCATAGCGGATCGTTTACTCGCAGAAAATGGTGACAAAGTGATGGCTATCCGTAAGCTGATTCTACAGATGAACGACATCGAAGACACCCGGCACCTGATCATGTCCCTTCTCGGGGGCAGTCGCACCGACCTGCTGCGGTTGAAGAAGGAGTTCGGGGTGGCTCTGCGACCTATCCTCGGCAACCCCAACGGATACTACATCTTGAACATGACCAAGCCAATCGACCGTATCTGCATCGAGCGATTACTCGAGATTAGCATGACCAATGCCTCGCGACGAGCAGAAGCGAGCAAAATAGCTCCTGGTAGAGTGGGAGACTTATCTCAGCATGGAAACTGGAGCTCTTTCCGCAATGAGCGATGGAATGGTAAGGGACATTGCATGCTGTACCTGGAATGGGCTACGCAGTGCTACAGTGCCACATTCTAAATCGTACTCTATCCCTTCGTGTCGTGTAGGAGCTCCTTACGTCATGTCCCCAGCATTCACCATCCCTAGCATGCCCACCAGCGGTGTATTGGAGTTCGACTTCAGCGGCGGTGTGAGGCCTGACATGGACTCGGTGGCTGTGAGCGATTTGCGAGTGGTGAAGATATTGATGAACCACGGGATATTAGAGCCCAAACAAGTCCCGTACGCGCTGCATAAGCTCCACCAGTACAAGAAAGGGCTGGAACCAACTGTACGCTGCGATGGGACTACTTTCTACGAGGTGCCGATCGCAAGGAGTAGGCAGATAGGACTGGCGGTGGAGGATTTCTATCAGCATTTGCCTGCACGGAGCAAGCAACACATCGATAGCGAAGCGAAGGAAGCAAGCACCGAATTGGATTTTTTAGGGAGACTGGTCGTGTTGTTTGAGAGAGACCCGTACCCCATTCCACTGCGGCTTTCCGATTTTCCCATCGATGGCGAAGCGTTGGGTCCGATTCCATTCGAAATAGGTGATGCTAGTTTCAGCTTGTATCCTGACAGCACTTCTGCTTATGTCATATATCTCGAAATCATCTGATAGTGCATGAGTCTTCTGCTTTGGTTGTTACTATTCATTCGCAGGAGCTCTGGGGGGTGCAGCGCCCATGAAGGGACGGAAGGGACAGGTGCAGCTGAGTGCTAAAAGCTCCACCCCTAAAGAGGAGGATGAGTCTAAATCATCATCCGAGTCCGACAGCGACTCCATCACCATCGGGTCTCAAGCTTTTCCGCAGGAGTTGACAGCCAGGAGGAGGGCGCCAGGCGGCGAGGCGAACACGACGCTGGGGAAGATGATCGATCAGAAGCGCTCCATCGTGTGTAGGAGGCGACAGAAGGAGAACTTGGCTTTTCTCAAGGTGCGCTTTATCTGGTGGTTCCTCCTTTCCTCTGACTGATCATCTCTCTATCTCCTCTCTTTCTCTCTCCCACCATCCGTCTTTTGTGTCTCGGTAGAATCAATTCGACATGGTACAAGGCGATGAGTTCCTGGACAAACTGCGTGCTTTCTTCGATTCACCGGTCGTGCAGCCGGGAGCAAAGGCGCATCGTATCATCGATTTGCTGCAAGAAATCTTTTCTCGATCGTGGTTATGGGCTCGACAGCTGTCGTTGATAGTGGAATGCTTTGCCCTGCATGGCTACTTCAAGAAGACCAAGTTCCACGGCACGTACAGAGTAGATCTGGTGGTGGCTCTGTTCGCGAGGTTGATAGATATTCATAACTTCGAAGTCGTGGTAAGTGAGTGAGCCAAAAACACTTAGTTTGTAGAGAGGCGTGACAATGATGAGCTATCTGTTTCGTTGTTTTTTCTCTTCTTTAGTTGATGGTGTTGTCGCCCTACGAAATAGCGTGTCTTAACTGTCGCCTGGGATGGTTGAATCTCTACAATCCGTGCAAGCCAGAGGGATCGTGGGAGCTGGACATGTCTCATCGGGAGGAGCGAGTGATCTGCAAAACATTGTGCTGCCTCGCTGCGAGTGAACCGGGCGACAACTGGGTCTTCCAGTGCTTCCGCTGGATGAGAAGTATGCCGTCGATGCCCGGATGGGAGCTTACCCAGCCCTGGCTAACTGAGGAGGGCATGCCGGTGCGAGGGCTGGTGTCGATCACGTACTACTCAGGAGAGGGGAAGAACAGACATGGCTGCCGACCATTCGTCAACTATCGCAAATCGTTTCTAAATTTAGTGCTGATCAATGAAACTGATATTGTGGGTTATCCTGACGACCCCTCTGCGGTATTACCCGGTGATAAAGCCTTTGCGAAGAATAAAGAGCAGTGGGCAACTTATTTGTGCCCGCAAGTGGCAGACCCGAAGCGGAGGAGAAAATAATTATTGCTGTTATTTTTCATAATTTACTCAGAATCATAAAGTAGTAGGGCAGAAATATTTTGGACGGTGTCAAAATCGTCATCTTTTTCCAGCCACACATTCGTTTTTGTCCCGGAACAGCTGCAGTTGACAAAGTCACAATTTTTTTATTGCGCGCACGCTGACGATAACAACAATTGAGCATCCAGTTTGAAGCTCTTCAATAGACTGCACGAAAGCGAACTTATCGAATCATTATCCACTTACAATATAATTATCATCAAATCTATCATCTTCATCTTCTTCAGCAGAAAAGCATCAAAGTTAAGTTTACAGTGAGTCGTCTTATGTGTTTCCGCGAAAATCCCGCCTGGGGTTCACAGACCGTCATGTACAGTAATTTAAATTTGCTCAACTTAAGTTACCGGTAAACTTGTCATCACGATGCAGTGAAATCGAAAAGCCCACAGCACACTGCGAGATTGATCACCAGTAGACCTGCTGGTAATCGACCATGAGTTGGGTAGGTGCTTCTCCGACCATGTTCGGGGGAGGAGGAGGAGGTATACAGCAGCAGATAGTATCGCATCACGCTATGCCTGCCCACGTCATCTTGGAGACGGAGGAGGAAGACGACGAGGAGGAGGAGCACAGAGGAGAAATAGAAGATGAGCTACACGTTGGATATGATGGAGAAGGGCTGGTGGAACAAGAGGGGCTGTTGTTGTCTGAGGAAGATGTTGAAGTAGAAGAACAGCTTCTATCTGACGAATCAGAAGCAGCAGTCTTCGAAGAAAGAAGGGTCATAGACTCTACTGTGTTTGTCTCGAAAATACCACTTGCTCCGGATCCCATAGCTTTGGATGTAGATGCTGTGCCTGCTGCTGTCAAAGAGAACTTCGGACATCACGTGTTAATTACGAAGGGGAAATATGCCAACCATCTGGCCCGACTTGACAGGAGATGCCACCAGTCGAATCGCTACAGCTTGACTCTGCTGTCCGATGCTGCCGAGGAGCTAGGCCTAAAGAGCCCGAAGCTGACTGCCGCTAGCTTCGAGTCGCTGCCCCTGTGCGATCCGTCTGAGCTGCCCGCCACGCTGCAGGGAATGCGGACGAAGCTATTCACTCCCAAGTCTCCTTCCAGCAGGTCCAAGGTCACGCTACAGTCTAAGGTCAAAAAGAAGCCTCTCGACGGCGACGACAGCACGTAAGCAGCGAGAGTCAGACTACCGTCTCATCCACATAGAATAGATGGGATGATGATTATGATGACCCTCCTCATTAATACAGGAACAACTTATATTGGGTCGCGCGCTCGTCAATGGCGAAAGGTTATCCGCATGGATATGTGTGTCTGTGGTACGGCGGCCCGGACGTAACGTCCACCTCGGTGATAAAGGTGATCCCAGTGTGTCGGGACATCAGCAGCAACAGCAATAGTGACTTCATAGTGGGTGATCACTGCCTCCTACCGGCAATATCGAAGGAGAGCATGATCGAGGCCGGGAATTCCAGCAATGGTGGTAATAGAACTCATTCACTACTTCTGACATGACGACTCAAATTCCCCTAGGTGTTCTTCTCATGACCTCTCTTCCTCTATCTCTCTTCCACTGTACTGGTAGATCATGATGACTCGCTGCAGTGCTTACCCGCAATGAGATGCCAGCTTCAGCCCCTGGACTCGGAGGTCCTTGAGCAGCATCTGCAACCGTCGGTGGAGACGCATTTCATCGCCGCGCTGCTCGACTTCAGCGAGTGGGACGACTACAACAGAGACACCTATCTGTGGCCACAGAGCATCTTTAACCTACTGCTGGATAAGGCGGCTCTGCAGCGCTTCTTCCACAAGGCGGAGCACCACGTACTCCGTCTGACCGACCGCCCGTTGGTCGATGTGTTCCTGTTTCTGTTGCTGGCGGAGCGCTTGGGATGCATGGAGTGCTTCGATGATTACGTAGACAAGTACGTGCTCTATGGACAGTGTACCTTGGAGGTTGCGCAGCTATTTGACATCATCAAGAGTATCCGAGAGGACATTACTTCGTCGACGAGGAGGAGCTGTAGAGTGGGTGTGGACTATCAAGCTGACATACAGGAGGAGAAGGAGGCATATGTCCAGCCGAGTCAACCAATGCATCACAATGGCAAGGCGTTGCTCGACTACTGCACTTCCCCTGCCGAAGTCGTCGTTGCCACCACCCAACCTCATGATTCTTCGTCCTCAAACAGCTCCTATCAAGTCGCCATGGACTCGTATCTGGGGGCCGTCCAGCTGCTGCGAGAAAGGTATGTGCGCGTCGACCAGCTCGTCGAGGCGCCCAACATAGACATCGACATCTTCTCAAGTCGCTTCACCGCATACTGCGAAGCAACTGGGGTATCTCCTCTCTCCAACAACGATGATGATAACGACGATGACGATGACTTGAGCCCACTGGTCCGCTATCGGAGGCTGAAGACCATGGAAGAATTCATCGCATCGTCCCGCAGGAAGGGCTACGCACTCACAGCCCTGAGCACTGTGAAGCGCATAGTTGTCCATGCATCTAATGGCGAGCTGCTGCCTAGCTCGAGCTCCGCTGCAGATATGTCTCAACGACTGGACTTCAGAGACCTCAATAGAGCTGCTGATTCCTCCAATGCAGTAGTAGTAACAGGAATGGTTGATCAAGGAGAGGAGAGCAGCTGCTACAACGAAGCACTTGCTCTCGACGACTGTAGACCGATCCATCCGTCCAACCTGTTGGGAGGACACAGACATGCCGAAGGATCATCTCTTGTGTTCGAAACCGATCTTCCTACCGTGTCTAATATGTATGAACATCGCGGTGCATATGATGGAGGAGGAGGGATGTCATCCGGGGTCAACGATCGTACTGACTCATATGCTGCATTCTATGATTGCATGGAGACTCGCGAAGTTGATGACAGGGCTGATGAGCATGGAGATTTTCACTATGAGGGGACTCATAAAGATCAGTCGGAGGGTGATGTACAATTCAGTCAGCTCACTCGACCTCACCTCAGCATTTATTCTAGGGAGGTGATAGAGATCCTTGATGACGACGACAATGACAATGATAACTCTTCGGTGGTGTCACCAATTGTGATCGACCTGACCGGGAGTCGAAGCGTGACAGAGGAGGAGTTGCATGATGATGACGACGATGAGGAGGAGTTCCATGATGATGATGATGATGAGGAGGAGGAGGAGGAGGAGTTGTTACATGATGACGACGAGGAGGAGGAGTTCCATGATGATGATGATGAGGAGGAGGAGGAGTGCGCTCCGCTGAAGGATGCAAGCAATGCCCCCTCGATCCACACCCAACATCTCCCGATCGAGGAGCGTGATATCCCTCTCCACATCCAGTCGCCTGATGGTGTCTCGTCTCTCGAACACGATCAGAGTAATGAAGGGAGGACAGTGCTTGGTGGTGGTGATGGTGGTTGTAGTCTACAGCGTGATGGAGTGAAATTATGTGCTACCTCTTATAACTACCTTGGTAGCCAGCATCATGTGAAGAGTCTCCCAGCAGACCACGCTTCCTCAGCTGTTTCCCCCCTTGAGCTGCTACCCGGCTGTCTCCTCACTGCCGACCACATCACTCACAGCCTACCACATAGCTACCGCAGTGACACTACCACCCGCGGACAGGAGAAAGAGGAGGCACTGAGTCTTATCTGTGTCGATCGACCCGTCCAGTCACCTACTGCCCTACCCACGCACAGACCAACTAGAGCCCACCGCCGAGTAGTCGAGTCCGTGGTTATCTATCGAGGAGTCGACGAGCTGGAGGTTCCCATCGAGTTTTGCCGCATCTTCACTGTCCCTGACGACTTAGCTCTAGATGTGTTCCACTCCTGCGGAGGCCAAGTGGACAATGCCTTGCGCGTGATCGAAGAGAAGCTTCGCGGTGGAGGTGCTCATGCTCACGACGAGAGAGGAAAAGGCGCGACGACTAAAAAGGCGTTGATGAAGGAGATGCGAGAGTTGCATCTGACTCTGATTCGCCCTGCAGAGCTGGACATACTCCATCGAGTAGTCAACAAGTGAGACTCCTCCCCCTCTCCCTTTTTTACCGTATTGATGGTGTGCTCATCTATCATTCTATTGCTGTACAATCTAGGTATCACAACGACATGCGCAAAGTATTCTTGAAGTACAGCATGCTGGTGAAGACTGTGATCTCTGACCAGGAGCATCAGCTGCAGGTCGTCGATCAGCATCATCAACATCACCACCCGGTCGAGATGGAAGACGACCCGTACTTCTATCCGCTGGACCTTAAGGCGGCGTCGATACCGTTACCGAACAAAAGCAACAACAACAACAACAGCAGCAGCAACAATAACAACAACAGCAGCAGCAACAATAACAAAAGCAACAACAACAACAACTCCTCCTCCATACCGTTCTTCTTCTCACAGAACAGCATCGACAGCAGCAGTAGCCTGGGCATGGCGTCCCCTGATACCCCTTCTCCCGCGAAGAGGAGGACCATCAGCAGCGGTAGTGGCATACGATACCGTCTGCTGGGGGATGAGGACTCTTCTTCTCCCAAAGAGACTACTGCCCTACGATACTTGCGGAGGACCGTCAAAGACATCTGCGATATGTTCTTCGTGTTCTATCCCGGCCTGGACGAGGGACAGATCCCTCTACAGACTGCGTTCAACTCCGGGCTTTTCCAACAGTATCATCACTATCATAGTTACCGAACACTACTTGACAAGGGCCAGAGAACAACCGCTATTGCCCAGAAAGTGAAAGAGGTCAGGGCTCCTCGTAAGAGAACCTTCGACGGAAGCACAAAAGGCATCATCAAAAGAGATCCCTCACTCCCCTGCAGTTGGCCCGTCGATCTACCCTTGGCCGACCATGCCATGTACTTGATCAAGTATAGCAAAGACATCTGTCTCTGCTTCGGCATCAAAACGGTTCGTTCCCGCTGGGAGTCGTTGATGAATGTGTTGGTCATCAGTGCGGATGCCTACCACCGCGAGACCACCGTGTTGTCGAGTAAGCTGGAGCCGTTGACTGAGGACATGATCAGACAATCGAATGATGACAAAGTGGGCAACTTCGCAGGAGCCCTCATGGACTTTGCACACTGGGAGCTCAACAGCCTACCCCCTCTGAGCTTCCTGAGGAGATGGTACGTGTACCCGGACTTCGTGGTGCGCATGTTAAGACACGGTCCGACGTGGGCTACCTGGCGCAAGCAGGCGGAGCGCAACAAAAGAGGACTCAACATCTCGCGTCGCCTGGTATACTTCAACAGCCTGAAGGACGATTTCGACAAACTATCTGCAGCAGCTAAGGAGCAGCGATACGCTGTGTACAGCTTCCCGTGGGAGGACTGTACCTTCTCCTCTGATGGGTCGGCGTCCATTGGAGATCACTATCCTCAGGAAGCAAGAGAGGGGGCTAGTAAGGCGAAGAGAGAAGGTCTCGGTAGAAGGAGGAAGACATCACAGGCAGCTGCTTCATTGGTCGACAGGAACTCAGACATAGAGAGCTTTTCAGATGACGACTCTCCGAGTGGAGCTGTTGTCAGTGGAGGAGGAGGAGGACCATCCAAGAGACAGACCGGCTATCCGACGAACAGGAAGTCTAGTAGTAGCAGTAGTAGAGCAGGACGTAGTCAAAACAGCAGCCACAATGACTTCAGTTGCATCGGAACAATAGCAGCTGATTTCCCGACAGTGGGTAAAGGCGACAGCAGCGATAGCCCGGGAAGTCTTGGTAGCTACTACAACTTGTTCTGGTTGCCTAACTCCAACCTCCCTTGTATGTACTACGACGTGCCTGAGAATCGTCACTCGAAAGCATACATGGTGAAGCCATTTCACTGCTCAACGTATTACTACCCTTTCGACATTAGCTCCAAGACGAATATAGAGCCCTTCAGTGTGGAGCACCTCAAGCATCTGTCGTGCGATAGGACGGTCGACTTTACGAGAGCACTCATCCGCTTCGCACAAGCCATCAAAGCGCGATACCCTACCGAAGAAGAAGACCTCAGCTGTCAGTACTTCGATTGGCCTTTCTTCATTCTGAACATGGTCAACGAGCCGCAACAATGGAAGAATTGGCGATGCAAGGCCGAGCGAATCAGCAGAGGGGTATTCAGCCGATCCGATCAGTACTACCACGCCCTGCTCGATGACTACGACAGGTTGGCTCTGCTAGAGGACAAGGAACAACCCTTTTCTGTATCGACATCAACATCAACTTCAGTGGAAGCTCCAATGACTCTGAATGTAGACAGCTATCTGAATCTCTTTTGGCTACCGCGTTCCGAGCTGCCGTGTATCTACTATGATACCAAAGACAACCGATACAAGAAGGAGATCATGGTCCTGCCCATCTGCTGCAGTACCTACCACTACCCCACCAAGGTGTCAGGCACTGCAGTGTCCGCCTTGTCCAAGCAGCTATTGCGGGGATGTCGAGAAGATCGAACGCATGAATTTACCGAGGCATTGATTGATTTCGCACTCACCCAACTGACCAAGAAGAGCCAGCAGCAGCAGCAACAAGAACACCTCTACTTCGACGTGCCAAGCATCGATGATATCGCAGTGGGAGAGTCTCTCTTCGACTGGCCACCCTTCATCCTGAAGCTCATCAACTCCCCCAAGGAGTGGTATGTGTGGCGGAAAAAGGCGGAGCGGGCGGGAGGGGACAGCAGTCGCAAGCGGTTGTACTATCGGGCGTTGTGCGAAGAACATGAAGCAATCGACATGGACACGTCTTCGTGAGTGAGAGGAAAAGATGTGCTTGTAGTATGCTGCTACTGCTGTTATTGTGTATTGCAGATCGCGCTGTGCTTTTAAAACATTTTGAATGTTGAGAGAGCATCTAACAGGAAGGACGGTAAGTTAAGTTTATGCTGAGGACGTGTTGTGGACTTGTGGAAGAGTGCACAATACACATGGTGGTGGTGGTGGTGGTCAAGGGGTCAATGGGTAGAGGGTTGCTGCCCATATACAAATAAGAGGGGTCGGCTCACACAGAGCTGCTGCTGCTGCTACGACTCTCGTTGTCAGATGCTGCCAGAGCAGCTTCTAGCATGTAGCGCCGATAGCGATGCATGCTCCGCACAGTGGCTCGTAACGACACATACTCGTTGCTGCCATTGGGAGCCGTCATGTCGTCACTGTCGATGGTGACAGCATGGTACCCAGTAGTCGTTGCCGTTGCAGCAGCATCGACACCACCTGCAGCAGTAGCCGCTGATCCGGGGATCGCATGGGGAGCGAAGTACGGATTCAATCTCCCTTCTGGATGGGCGGACAAGCGAACCAATTGCTCCACATCGCTGTCCTCAGCTAGCCGAATTAGTTGCAGAAACCTTTGGTGGTTCCTCACATCGCCGTCGCTGCTGCCTGACACTATCTGCTCGGGGCGCATGAGGAGGAGCATGGCGGACCTCTTGCACAGCGGACAGTGCACCGACTGCTTCAGCCACTCGTCGATGCATCCGAGGTGGAATAAGTGGCCGCAAGGGAGGGGCAGGCGCCTGCATAGCTGACCTTCTTCGATGCCGCACAGACATATAGAGCAATCACAGCTGCTGTAGGTCATTATCTTCTTCTCCTCCGCGGACTCCGACTGAGAAGGGGTAGCAGTGCTGTCATTGCTGCTGCTGCTTCGTTGACCCTCCTCCGCCCATTCCTGTAGCAACTGCTTCGAGAATACTACCGACCCTAACGCGTTCCGCTCGAATGCAGACATCCCTCTCAGGGACGGCAGGCCGGTATGCTCCTCTTGCAAGGTCATGTTCAGGATGAACTGGTCGGCCTGTTCGTTGTTCTCTCGATGATCGCTGTCCTGTCCGAAGGCTGTTGTCATGTGTCTCGCGATGTTCGACACCCCGTAGGTGATGCAGCACAGCGAGCAGATCAGCACCAGCAGCACGATCGTCTGTTTCACGAGGTCTAGGATGCTGCTGCTTCTAGGCGATACAGCTTTGAAGCAACTGAAGTCCTCCGACACCATGCTGAACCCACCGGTGCATTTCTGTTTGCCGGTAGACTTCACAGCACTCCCGAACAGGGTCCCCGCGCAGTCTTTGCGATATCAATAATGAATGATGATATATTATGTGCGACAACAGTGATGGCATGCAACATCATGTGGACACGCAACAGTGGATAGTTGTCAACACAGTACCTAGAAAGGCCTTGTCTCCATCTCGTCCTCCGCATATGCCTAGGTCGTCGCAAGACAGGATGCTCCCTCGTTCGAAGGCGTTGCAGCCACACAATGGCACGCGATGATCTCGTTCGGCGGTGTCATTGGGAGGGTAGTAGCGGATAACTACCGTAGATCGAGACAAGTTGGAATGGTCTCCTCCGCTGAGGTGGTTCACGTAGAAGGACTTGTCAAGGCGACTGCGGGTCATCATCGCATCATCATCATCATCGGACCGCAGCAGCAGTAGTACATCCACCTGCACCACTGTACCAGGCTGCTTGATGCCTGGCAACTGGGGCACTGGACATGAGATGTTCCCATACACCGAGGAGTGCGTCGCTGCGGTGCTGCCGATACCTCCTCCCCAAGAACACACCAATCGGAACAGGAAGTCCTTCCCGAAGGCCTCGCACGATAAGGACCCGTCCCAGCGGAGCACCAACTGGTCTCCGGGTGACAAACAGACCTCCATCGGACACGTGGACACGGTCACCGGACAGAACACCACCTCACTGCTGTTGCCGCTCTCCACCCACGACTGGTCGATCGTCTCCGCCTTGTAGCGATGGTAGCTGTTCTTAGCATGGGAGGAGTATGCCCCCAAGAGACCGATGAACAGGTAAGGCAGATCATTACTGACAGCTGTAGTGACGTAGCTGAATCTTATGGATCCATCGGAGTACATGGAGCTGATGAAGGTGACGAGAGGTCTCTGTGTCGTCAAGATGGACAGCTCGAAGAAGAGGACGTGGAACGCATCAGCATCTACTGCGAATAGCCGCTCATCTACAGGATCTCCTCGTTTCTGGAAGTAGTGCCAGATGCCACTGTTGCTGCTGGGGGTGAGTTGCGAGGTGGGGTTCCAATC
>Ga0164294_10003390_pt1 | contig 14168 bp, 11 predicted proteins | sample GEODES005metaG_FD_111479 | JGI IMG/M metagenome (GOLD analysis project Ga0164294, IMG submission 111479) | Oligotrophic lake water microbial communities from Sparkling Lake, Wisconsin, USA - GEODES005 metaG | ecosystem: Environmental > Aquatic > Freshwater > Lake | place: USA: Sparkling Lake...
CACAGGATGGCATCGTGCCCGATACAGCTGGAGTGACGCGTCAGAATACTGCCAATGGTTATAGACAAGCGCCAAACATGGCTCGAGTTCCTAGCCGGCCATCTGCTGTAGCTCCCGTAGCGGCGACAGCGGGTAGCGCTGGCGCAAGTACCTCAGAAATAAACGCTTCTGGCGTAGCTGGCCAAGCAGTGCCGACTATTCCACTTCAGGAGCCGCAGATAGTGCCGCCGACTGAAGCTAATCGGCGTTAATAAAAAGAGAGATACTCTAAAAACGGATTATCCGCATTACAAGACGTAGCGCGATAAGTCTTCGTTAATGGCAAGTGCGCCTAATTTATCATCGACATAAGCGGCGTCGATGTTGACGTTGCTGCTCGTTTCATTGCTGGCTCCAAATGAAACCTCTTCAAGCAATTTTTCCATAACGGTGTAGAGACGACGAGCACCAATGTTTTCTGTTTTTTCATTCACTGAAAAAGCTATTTCTGCCAGACGGCGAATACCATCTTCAGCAAATTCAATGTGCACATTTTCAGTCGCCAATAAGGCTTGATATTGTCGCGTCAGGCAGGCATCGGTTGAGGTCAAAATACGCTCGAAATCAGCAATGGAAAGCGACTCTAGTTCGACGCGGATGGGAAAGCGGCCTTGTAGTTCTGGAATTAAATCGGAGGGCTTAGCCAGATGAAAAGCACCTGATGCAATGAATAAAATATGATCCGTTTTCACCATGCCATATTTGGTGTTGACGGTGGTGCCTTCGACTAAAGGTAACAAGTCGCGCTGCACGCCGGCGCGTGACACGTCGGCGCCTTGCACGCCACCACGAGCGGCAATTTTGTCGATTTCATCCAGAAAGACAATCCCATTTTGCTCAATATTGGTGATGGCTTTTTGTTTAAGCTCTTCTTCATTGACGAGTCGTGATGCTTCTTCATCGATGAGCATTTTCATGGCTTCGCCGATTTTCAGTTTGCGCGATTTTTTTCGCCCGTTTCCTAAACCTGAAAACATGGATTTAATTTGTTCGGTCATTTCTTCCATGCCGGGCGGCGCCATGATTTCCATTTGCGGACGTGTGTCAGCTAATTCGATCTCGACTTCGCGATCGTCGAGTGAGCCTTCGCGCAAGCGCTTGCGAAATGTTTGACGGGTAGCATTTTCATTTTTTTCTTCCGGGCTGGACGTTGCTGCAAAACCAAAGTCACGCGCCGGGGGAAGGAGTACATCAAGAATACGATCTTCAGCGGCGTCTTCCGCGCCAGCGCGAACTTTACGCATTTCTAATTCACGCGTTTGTTTGATACCGATTTCGGTGAGGTCGCGAATGATAGTGTCGACATCGCGGCCGACATAGCCGACTTCCGTAAATTTTGTCGCTTCGATTTTAATAAACGGTGCGTCTGCTAAGCGCGCCAATCGACGCGCAATTTCGGTTTTACCGACACCCGTCGGTCCGATCATTAAAATATTTTTTGGTGTGATCTCGTGACGTAAGGGATCAGGTACTTGTTGTCGACGCCAGCGATTGCGCAAAGCTATAGCGACGGCGCGTTTGGCATTCGCTTGACCGACGACATGTTTGTCGAGTTCGATCACAATTTCTTGCGGTGTAAGGTTCATGGATGCACCGTGCTTATTCTAGAGTCTCGATAGTGAGCGAGTGATTGGTATAAATGCAGAGTTGTGCAGCGATGGTCAGTGATTTTTTGATGATCTCAACCGGCGACAATTCGGTATTTTCTTGCAGAGCTTTGGCAGCGGATTGAGCATAGCTGCCACCGGAGCCAATCGCGCCGATACCATCTTCGGGTTCGAGTACATCGCCGTTGCCGGTGATGATAAGCGTGGACTCACGGTCTGCAACCAGTAGCATGGCCTCTAATCGGCGCAGCATGCGATCAGTACGCCAATCCTTGGCCAGCTCAACTGAGGAGCGCATTAAATTGCCTTGGTGTGCCTCTAGTTTGGATTCAAAGCGCTCAAGCAAGGTAAACGCATCGGCGGTACCGCCGGCAAATCCGGCTAAGACTTTGCCATGAAATAACTTGCGCACTTTGCGCGCCGAGCCTTTCATGACGATATTACCCAGAGTGACCTGGCCATCGCCACCGAGCGCGACCAGATTGCCGCGTCGTACGGAAAGTATAGTGGTGCCGTGAAATTGTTCCATGGTGTGTCGGAGTAAAAATCAAGCCCCGAACCACCGGTGGTCATCAGGGCTTTCGATAAATAATATGTAGTCGGCTAGCGCCACCGACCAGTTGTAATAGTCTGCCAACAAGAAAGCTGGTATCGCGACATTCTACAACTTTGCCTTGTGCTAGTTGTTGCAGTCCGGTGAGCCATGGTGCGGCGGCACTGAACTCAATCCTGCGTAAATGGCGGCTATCTAGAACCAGCTTAGGCGATTGCTGAGCGTACTCGCTTGTTTGCGCTAGCAGTTTGTCGATTGGCAATGAGATCAGAGTTGGTAGCGTAAACACAGGTGTTTGCTGTGCCGCCTTAGTTTGTGGTTGAGGCGAGGCGGGCGGCGACATTTCGTAGGTCACGCTGTAATCTACACAGGCTGCTTCATAGGCTTCATCGGCATTCATCAAGCGAAGTAACTCAATCAATAGCAGCCATCCGGCATCATCGCTGTCGCGCCTGCCAGGCTGTATGCATTCGCGAATTCTGCTAACTACGGCATCGCCGCTGCGGATAGAAATATCGCAGGAGGCTTTTTGCCAGCGTTTAAGTACGTCTAAAAAGCCAGCACACCCTGAAATGGTCATGTCCGTGATCGCAGCAAATTCCATCACAAAGTGATGATGACGCAATCCGATTTGCTGTAATTGTTCAAGAGCGGCTAGCGAGTCTTCCGTTAGCTTGCCACGAAAGCTGAGTACGGGCAGCTCGGGTTGTGACTGGTCTTGGTCAGAGTCTTGTGTTGAGGTTTGCCATTGCGGGGGCGAGGTTTCAAATTTTTTAGCGTAGGTGAGCGCGAGATGGTCAAAAAAATCTGATTGGTTTTCTGCGAGTGCCAAATCGAACAACATCCACCAGGCGAGCTGATGATCTTTGCTACCGCCATCAGTGCACGTAGCTTGCAGTAGTAGCGCTTTGGCTTCGTTGGATTGACCATTGGCAAACAATACGGCCGCTTCGTCCATGACGTGCGATAACGGAGTGAGCGCGGGCGCACCTTCAATAATGCTCTCGTGATGCGGTTGCAGTAAGGTGGGCGCTCCAAATTCGGCTACGATTTCTGATTCTATTGAATCAATTTTTTGTGAAGTTTCGCGAGCCTCATCAGCAGGCGTATTTTTACTTTGACGACTATCTGGCGTCGCTGTCTTTGTAAACAGTCCAAAAATTTTCACGAGATGAAATTGCCTGATGGGAGAATGAATTCGGATATGAAGGCGAGGTAGCCGCTGTGAACAACTGTGCGCGGCCACACTCTTGCGAATCATTACATCGCCATTGCAGGTGGATGTCAATCAGACAGTGAGCAATCATGACGGTTGCCTTGCCGATTTTATGGAATAGTGGATTGCAACGTGGCGTGAGTTACACGTTGCTTACGTTCAGCTACATTAAAAGCGTGTTCGAACACCAACTATCAAATTACGTCCGGGCTGTGGAATATAGTCTTTCAAGAGCGATGTTGAAAGGCGAATTTCTTCATTCAACAAATTGCGTGCAATCATGAACCAGGTTAAGTCAGTGGTTCCATAGCGTTGTGTATAAGACAGATTGGCATCGACGTTGGTATAGCCCTTAGTCGTCGTTTCATCTGAAACAGTCGAGCTGGCGATACGATTATGTGCGTCTCTATGAATCACCGATAGTGATGAACGCCATCGCGAATCTTGATATCCGGCATTCAGTCCGGTGCGGGTTGAAGGTTGCAAAGGTAGGTTGCCCAAATCATCGAGGGTGCCGCGCGAGCTATCCATAAACACGCGACCAAACCATCCTGTTTCATACAAGTTGTAGCTGAGTTCGGCTTCTATACCTTTGAGTGTAGCGTTCGCTTGTTTGAAATTGCGATCGCGTAAGACGCCATCGGGATCGAGGTTGATGCTGCCTATATTACCGTAAATAAAATTACTGACTTTATTTTGGTAGACGTTAGTTTTCCAGCGTAATTTGTCTTCTGTTTTTTGTAGCGACAATTCAAGATTGTTAGATGTTTCTTTCTTTAAAGAGGTGTCACCAACGTCGTAGGTTTCAGTCGGATGGTGGGCGCCATTCGAATATAACTCTTCAGCGGTAGGCGCGCGCTGCGCAAGTGATGCGGTAGCACCCAAACCATAGCCTGGAGTGAAGGCCCATAGTGCACCGGTTGAAAATGACCCCAGACTGTAAGAGCGATTGACACTGCCGTCGGGCTTGCGTGAAACGGATTCTAAGCGGCCGCCGATATTGATTCGGGTGGCGCCAAAATCGCGCTCTTCCAAAAAGAAGCCTGCAAAGGCGGTGGAATTTGTCCGTGGAACGGTCGGATCTGCGCCTTCAAGATTGGCGGCTTTGGTGGTGGCTTGCTCGGTTTGAACGCCTAGTTTGCCGCGCCAGCCAGCAACCGGTAAGTGGCTTAATTCCCAGCGCGTTTCGGTCGATTTGTTCGTAAAGCGAACATGAGGATCCGTGCCATTTTCTAGCTCGGTGTGCTTGTAATCTGTATTTCCAAATCGTATGCGCAGTGAATCGAAACCATCGAAAGGCGATTTAATCAGGCTGTCGGTATCGATACGCGTTCGGTTGAGATCAATGTTTGATCTTTCATCCGCACCATGAATTCCGTAAACCTTATCAAGCGTAGCTAAAGATAATCCGACATAACCCCAGTCCTTGATGAGTGAACCACCAAACCCCAGACTGCGTTCGCGATTACCAGAAAAACTTAATCGGCCGGTATCACCATCGCCGAACACGCTGCTGTTAACTGGAATACGGTAATCACTCGAGTGCAGCATGTTGCCATCAGCATGTAAACCTATACTGCCGGCAGAGCCATCAGCAGAGAAACTCCCTGCGACGCCGCGATCAACAGCGCTATAGCGCACTTCAGTTTCGCCGGTGGGCTTGGGTTCCAGCGTTTTCGCAATTCGATCGTTAACAATATTTACCAAGCCGCCAATGGCGCCTGAGCCATAGAGCAATGCGGCGGGTCCGCGTAGGATTTCAATTTGTCGCGCTGTTGAGCCTGAACTGGCTACGGCATGATCACTCGAGATGGAAGAAAGATCGCCACTACCCATACCATTCTCCAGCATCTTAATGCGCGGGCCATCGAGACCGCGAATGATAGGGCGTGAAGCGGCAGAGCTGAAACCAGATGTTGTGACACCCAATTCATTGCTTAGCGTTTGTCCAATAGAGTCTGCTAATTTGTCGCGAAGCTCATCACCTGAAATGACTTTTGCCGGGGCCAGAATCATGGCATTTTCGCTGCGACCAAACGGATCTGCGGTCACAATCACAGAATCAAGTTTTTTTATGGTGTCTTCAGCGTGAGCTGTAAGAGTTGCGCCCGCAAATGCACAAATAATGGCTTGCGCCATGTATGACTGACGTAAATTCATGTAGTTCTCCACTGATCAAACAAACGCCTGCGGCAAACCACCACAAGGTAAATATTTTTTAAAGTTGATTGATGCTTAGTGGTGAGCGGGAGGTGCTCGGGAAGAGAAGAGTGCGACGAAACGTTGTTGAAAGCCAAAGCGCATGAGGTTGGCCAAGATAAAGCTTGGCAGCGCTACAGCAGTAATTTGGAAAAAAGGGACGGTCAGGGTCGCGCCCAGTGTTCCTGCCTCAAGTAATGCGCAAGAGTGTCCCGCTTGTTGATGATCAAAACAGCCGCTGTAGGAGTTCAGGCTGTTATTGCTTGATAGGGCCTCGGTTTGTATCCCCGAGTGGCTAATTGCGTGGGTGTAACCTAGCCATTGCGCAAATAACAAGGAAAGCACTAGCCACAGAGCTACGCTTTTGTAGCTGGCTGACGGCTTTATGCTGAGATATGGATTCACGCTGGTTTTATTTTGATTACTTTTAAATGAAACCCAACTATATCATTCCACTACCCCAGTGCAATGTTTCTAGTCGCCGTAGAGCTTTTGCTTGAGTTCGCGCCGCTGCTGGGCCTCAAGAGACAGCGTTGCTGTTGGGCGTGCAAGTAAGCGCGGAATGCCGATCGCTTCACCGGTTTCTTCGCACCAACCGTAGTCACCTGCATCTATCGACTGTATCGACTGCTGTACTTTTTTTAGAAGTTTGCGCTCTCTGTCGCGAGTCCGTAACTCGAGCGCATGCTCTTCTTCAATAGTGGCGCGATCTGCGGGATCGGGCACAAGTACAGTTTCACGAAGATGTTCAGTGGTCTCGCCGGCGTTTCTGAGAAGATCTTTTTCTAGCTGCTGCAGACGGGCTTTAAAAAAAGCCAATTGCGCCGCATTCATGTAGTCCTTCTCGCCCATCTTGAGAAGCTGTTCCTCGGAGATGGGGGTACCGTCGCTGACGGCTGGCTTCAAAGTTTTTGTAGTGGTTGCCACGTAGCTTGCTTTCGTAACTTCTGATCTGTCAATTGTACCCAGCATGCCTGCGATTGCTTTTGCTGATGCGCAGGGCAGACGGGTTGTCTGCTCGGACTGTCTCACTATCCCCGGCAGGGGTGCCCGAGTCAAATCGGGCGCTATTGTAATCGCATTGTCGGCTGTACAGACAAGCTTTTCATATTTTTAATTCAATTGGCAAGTACAGCCACGTAAATCCTAGGAAAAACGGGCAGTGAGGTACCTTTTTTTGTGAACACTATGGCATTTATACCAGACATTGCTCCAGTCCCTCAGTGAATATGGGGCGTGGCAATGATTGACCTATGAAAACAATTTTGCTGCCACGGACTTCATCCGACGCCCATGGCGCACCAAGATCACTCCCCATGGTTTGATGCACTCCCTGGAAAATCACCTTTCGTGAGGATCCTTCCATCCACAGTATGCCTTTGTAGCGCAGCATTCGAGGGCCGTACATCTGTATCAGTTGACCAATAAAATCTTCTAGACGCGCCGGATCAAAAGCGCGGTTACTGCGGAAAACAAAGGCGGCGATGTCATCGGTATGACCACCCTTTTGGTGGTTTGCATGATGGTGTTTATGATCATGCCCATGGTCGTGATGATGATGTTCATGGTCGTGTTCACAATGATCATCGCAGTGATGTGCCTCTTCAGACTTTAGAAAATCCGGATCGATATCTAATTTGTCGTTCAGATTAAATCCGCGAATATCTAAAATCTCTGCAATCGGAGCATGACCGAAATCGGCGCGCCCTACAGGTGCGCGCGGATTAATTCGTCGTAGTCTGGTTTCAAGCAGGGTGAGTTGATCCTTGCTTACCAAATCAGATTTAGATAAGAACAGTCGATCAGCGAAACCAACTTGACGTTGAGCTTCCTCAAATTTATCGAGTTGCTGCATCGCGTTGCTAGCATCAACGATGGTAATTACGCCATCCAACAAATAGCTAGTAGCGATTTCTTCATCCATGAAAAACGTTTGTGCAACCGGGCCGGGGTTGGCAAGGCCGGTGGTTTCGATCACTACACGATCAAATTTAAGTTCGCCGCTGCGCTGCTTTTGTGCGAGCTGACCAAGTGCTGAAATTAAATCGCCGCGCACGGTGCAGCAAATGCAACCGTTGTTCATTTCAACGATTTGTTCGCGCGTGTCTTGCACCAAAATTTCATTATCGATATTTTCTTCGCCGAATTCATTTTCAATCACGGCGATACGCTGCCCGTGATCTTCGTGCAATAGACGGTTTAGTAGCGTGGTTTTGCCGGCACCTAAAAAACCGGTCAGTATCGTAGCGGGAATAAGAGCCATGGATTAATCTTGCTTTGCTGGTGAACCTAGTTGAGATGGATTGGGCGTGCCTGTTGCTGTCTGTTGTGGTTCATCGTAGCTCGTCGCAGCTAATAGTTAATCACGTGAGGTTTGCTTTTTCGCGCGTGGATGTGCGGCATCATACACTTGCGCTAAGCGCTGAAAATCTAACGATGTATACACCTGAGTTGATGCGATCGATGAATGGCCCAGCATCTCTTGCACAGCACGCAAATCCCCCGATGATTGCAATACATGTGACGCGAATGAATGCCTCAACATATGCGGATGTACGTCGGCGGGTATGCCCAGTGCTTGTGCGTGTGCTTTGATGCGTGTTTGTACTGCGCGAGCGCTTATCCGTTGTCCGCGCGCAGTAATAAACAACGCATGTGGATCACAGCTTGGTTTTTCACTGGTGACCGAAGCTCTGTGAGTTAGCCACTCTCGTATCGAGAGTAATGCGGCGCCACCCACGGGTACTGTGCGGCGCTTATTGCCTTTGCCGGTGACGGTGACTTCGCATCCGTCGAGATCTAGCCAGCCTAGTGACGAATGATCGCGGGTGTCTGAGTACTGAACATCAAGCCCGACTAATTCAGAAACGCGTAGCCCGCTTGAGTACAACAATTCAAACATGGCGTGATTGCAAAGTTGTTGAGTTATATCGGAGTCTGAAGCTTCAGATCCATCGACCTTCGCGTAGCTACCGCTGACTAATCTCACTGCGTCATCGACACCCAAAGCTTTCGGAAGAGCGCGTGCGCGCTTGGGTGCTTTAACGCCATCGGCGGGATTGACGGTGAGTTGATGGTGTACGGCCATCCAATTAAAAAATCCTCGCCATGCAGACAACTTGCGCGCAATCGAGCTGGGTGACAAACCGCGCGAATGCAATTGCGCAGCAAAGCGTCGAGTATCAAACGCCGTAATTTTGGATAGATATGGAATTTTCTTTTCAACGCATAGCGCACTCAATTGTTCGAGGTCGCGCTGATAACTATCTAAGGTGTGCTCAGATAACTTGCGTTGCGTTTGCAAGTGTTGCAGGTAGCTAGCGATATGCTGCTGATCTGCAGCGTTAAAGGGTGAGTTCTCTTTACTGTCCATGCACTGTGGCGCTGGCGATCTCGCCGATCAGCCGCAGAAAATGAGTATCCATGTCGGCTGTGAAGCGCGCGGGATCGGGTGAGCCCAGCACTAATAAGCCAAAGCATTCAGTAGTGCCTGGTGCGAGTAGTGGAATCAAGGCTACCGATTGAATTGTCGACGAATCGCTCAGCCATGCCACGCCAGGCTTATTGGCGGAAGGGCCGCAGTATGGATTGACTTGCTGAGCAGCGAGTGTTTTTGCTGCTTCTAAATCCGAGGCTTCCTGCCATTTCGCATCTAAGTCTATGGAGGCATCCCACACTCGCAAACTTGCCGCCGGAACTTTGAAGCAGTCGCTTAAGGTTTCCAGCGCCGACTCTGCGGGTTGATCTGAGCGTGCGGCCAGAAGTTTTAACGTCCATTCATGGATTTTCACCATGATGCCGTCATTATCTTTGGCATAACGCGACTGATTCACCAGTTGTAATTCGAGGTTACGGATTTTTTCGCGTAGCACTTCGACTTGGCGCTCTTGCAGTGAGACAGTGCGGCCACCGAGTGCGGTCGTCAGCTTAAAGCTGGCAATCAAGTCGGGATGATCTTCAAAAAAATTGGGATGATCTTCCAGATAGAGTGCAACGGCGTGGGCGTCTGTGGTAGCGGTCATGATGGCAGTCGGTGATCTCGAGTGAAATTCAGGAATTCCCGAATTGTATCTGGGTCTGAAACCGATGGCTTGAATAAAAAAAGGGCACCCTGAGGTGCCCACAAAACTACAGAGGAGATTAGATCGCAGAAAAAACCTGCAGACTCACAAACAGGCGATTCAAGACGTGATCAAGCGATTGCTCTATCCTGAATCAGCCTGCCTTTAACAGCATCAAAAAATGTGGCGAATACCTAAGTTAAGTGCTTTGTCGCCATAACCTGGCTCGGAATTATTTCCAACGGTGAGCAAGCTATTGGTTCCATTGTTAATACGTCCCCACGCCGCATACAGATTGGTGCGCTTGGACATGGTGTAGGTATAGCCCAAAGCTACTTGGTTTGCATTACCTGTCATGGTGTCGTCCCCATCTTTGTAGATGTAAGAAGCTATGAACGTGTGTTTGTTGAATGGCACCTGAGCTCCGATCAGATAATCTTGGCTCTTGCGACGAATAGGGGCGTATACCGCTTCATCGTTGTTAGTGACCGCGGCAAAAAGCTTGGCGACTTTCACATCCCAGTTGGCGGCGAGAATCCAGTTAGATATTTCATCTGTTTTCGTAGCCGCGCTGGTATCGGTATTTTTTCTTAGGTAGCCTAAACGGACATTCACAGGAGCGCCGCTGTAGTTGATGAAGGCGCCTAATTGGCGGCTTCTGACCACGCTGTCGACTTGTTCGCCAAAACCATAGGCTGCTTCAGCACTAAAGCCTGAAAACACAGGTGAGGTGTACTTCACGGCATTGTCCATGCGGATGTTTGAAGCTGGCATCAGCATGTTTTGTGCTGCGCCGGCCATACCTGCTGCGAAGGGGTCACCGACCAACATGGTCAAGAAGTAAGGCGTGTATTGGCGGCCCATCGTGACCGTATCCATATCGCTTTGTAAGCCAACAAAACTTTGACGAGCAAAAGCGGAATTGGCTTGATTAAAGCCGCCTTTGTCGGCAGCGATACCGGTTTCCAAAACAAATAGCGCTTTCATTCCGCCGCCCAGATCTTCGGTACCTTTAAAGCCTAAACGAGTGCCGGATTGAGCGCCGCTTGTTAATTTATTAATTGCTCCCTTTGCTGTTCCTGCAGAGGTTGGGCCAGTCGGGCCACCACTTTCCTGAACAAATCCCATATCCACAATTCCATACATCTCTATTGATTGTGCCTGAGCGGCACTGGCAAACGCGCCGGCCAACGCTAGCGCAACGAGTGATTTTTTCATTTTTGCATCCCCTTATCGAAGTTTTGTTGAGAATCCGCTCGGGTCGGATTGGGGCAACATTAATTTCTAAAATGAAAACACTCGTAACTTCGGTGCGCTTGAAAAAAAGCTTTCTGACAAAAAGAGACTTATTGATGAATGTTGTTGTTTTATTGGCACTAATCGACGTTGACGATGCCCCCACTCAAAGCGCAAAGTCTAGTTTTAATTTTGATAACACTGGGTCAGCGCGTTCCCAACTTCTTGCGTTAGAAAAGAGTTGTTGTGACTAACAGTCAGCAGTGGGCTAAACCTGCTTTTGACGTGCGCTCTGGCCGAAGTTTTCTAAGGCGCAGCTCTACTTATCATGGCCAATCGAGAGGAATTACTCATCATTCGCGCGGCTCGCGCGGGTAAAGCGCCAGCTCAGCTTGCACTGGGCAAGCGTTATCTATTTGGCGGCGGAGGCTTGCCGCAAAGTCATTCCACGGCCTTACATTGGTTGCAAAAAGCAGCGGAAAACAATCAGCCTGATGCGTGGTTATTAATTGGGGCCAATGTACCTTTCGACGTTGCTCATCAAGTGAAGGATCCTTTACGCGTCGCGTTCTGGTACGAACGTGCATTTGATGGGGGCATAGCCAAGGCCGGATTAGTGCTCGCCATGTTAGTTTTTTCTTGTTGGACTAGGGCCGAGCCATCGTTAAAACAGAAAGCCTTGCGGGCATTGCAAGCAGCGGCCGAGGCGGGATTGCCCGATGCACAATGGCTACTTGCGCAACAGTTAGGCATTCGTGAAACTGCGCGACAGACTAAGCCGCATGATGCGACGGCATCGGAAGGTAATCAATTGAATGCGGCTGTTGAGTGGGCAACTCGTGCAGCCAAAGGTGGAGTCATCGAAGCGCAATACGTGCTTGCTGATAGTGCTTGGGAATCTGGCGATTATTTAAAATTTTTACTCTGGGCCTTACCTTTGGCTCAAGACATCGAGCGTCGCGCCAGCGGACTAACCATTCGTCGCCAGCCCTGTAACAAGTTAGAAACCGAATTACTGAGTCGTTGCGCACAAGCGTTGCTAATGACATCGGATCCCAACAGTCGCTTGATCGAGCATTACTTGCGCGTGGCAGCTGAAGGAGGGCAAAGCAGGGCTCAACTCGCCTATGGTTTGTGGATTGCGCGTATGGATGAAAATGGTTTGCGATTAAGTAATGTCACTGGCGTAGCTCACTACAAAAAAGCTATTCGGTGGTTAACGATTGCGGCGGAACAAGGTGAAGAAAAAGCATCCTTTGCTTTGTCACGCGTATTTTTAAAGCCAGAATTTTCCCGTCGTAGCGTAGCGGAAGCGCGTAGATATTTAGAAATGGCCGCAAGTGGTGGTCACATGCGTTCACAATTAGAGATGGGTTTAATCGCGTGGCGACAGCGCCGCATTGATCCGCGTACAGATATTCGTGCCGTGTATTGGTTACTGAAGGCTGCTGCGCAAGGTAACGAAGAAGCGCAGAAGCTGTTGCATAAAATTGTTCCGCCGATTAGAAAAGCTGACTGGGCGAATGTCGCGAAGCGCGCATTCACGCGCGAGATGATGAGTCAGTATCCTTTCCTTGCGGCGCGAGTAGAACTTGGTTATTGGTTTGGTTTGACGCGAGCGGAGGCCTTGCTTATAGACGTACAAGAAGCCGACCATGGCCATTGTCTTGAAATTGATATACGAGAGCAGCATCCACGTAGTCGTCGACGGTTAATACTGATATTAACCAGTGAGCAAAGACAGGCGGTTGACTACGCTGCACGTGTATTTGATACCGTCGATGGATCGCCGATTGGCGCTGAAGGAAATTATCGACAGCGCATATATCGATTTCGCAGTTTGATGAGCGCGCGTCGAGAGCACAATCGAAACCGGGCATAGGGCAATTTGCTAAGGTAAGTTTCGAAGGCGAAAACTAAAAATTAAATATCGATACTGCCTTCAAACACACTAACCGCAGGACCGGTGAGCATGACAGCGTGATCACCGCCTTGCCATTCAATGACTAATTCTCCGCCGCGGGTCGAAACGCCGACAGGCGAATCGAGTTGACCAAGTTGGATACCGGCGACCACCGCTGCGCATGCACCAGTACCACAAGCAAGTGTCTCGCCTGCGCCCCTCTCAAATACACGTAGCTTCACATGCTGCCTATCAATAATTTGCATGAATCCGGCATTGACTCGATTTGGAAAACGCGGATGATTTTCAATCGCTGGACCATCAGTAGTAACAGGTGCTTGGTCGACATCGCGCACAATTTGTACTGCATGCGGATTACCCATAGAGAGCACCACTGTAGAAATCAGTTTGCCATTCACGTCTAAAGGCCAGACTGAAGCAGCATGTTCTTTGTTAGAGGTCAATCCGTTCGAATCAAAGGGGACATTTTTTGCATCAAATATGGGTGGGCCCATATCGACGGTGATACGTCCGTCATCCTCCAAGCGCGGAGTTATGACACCAGACATGGTCTCAACGCGAATTTCACGTCGATCAGTTAGTCCTTTGTCTACGACAAATTTCACAAAAGCGCGTGCTCCATTACCGCACTGCTCAACTTCACCCCCATCAGAATTAAAAATACGATAGCGAAAATCGACATCGGGAGTGGTAGGTTTTTCCACGACTAACATCTGATCTGCACCAATCCCAAAACGTCGGTCTGCAATGAGATGCCATTGATCGGGCGTGAGATTAACTGTCTGATTAATCGCATCGATGACGATGAAATCATTTCCGGCGCCATGCATTTTTGTGAATTTAAGTTTCATCATCCATCTTTAAGCGTTGCTATGACTAAGACCGGTTGTGAAAGTGTGTCGACTGGTCGAAGTGATATGCAGGGTAATTACAACAAATTTAAACTAATTAAACCAGATTCTAGGGTGAGTTAGTGATCAAGCGAATGTCATCTCTAATTCAATCTGATTTTCTCATAGCGGCCGGAACTTAGGCCAATGAGTAGTTACGAAAACAGTCTGATTAAAGAATTGCCAGACACGCAAGTACCTGTCTCATCCTCAAAAATACCAAGCTTTTTTTTTGGTCACCTCACAGGTCAGCTCTTAAAACACATTTCGCCAATTTATTGAAAGGCTCGCCATGAGCACCTCTTCCCTAAGCAAAAGTCATTCAAGTAATAGTCTAGATTCAAACGATCAGGAACATCAAAAAAAATTATTAGAACAAAAAGGGCAAATAGGAGATTCAAAACTCCAACAAAGTAATAAACCAGAAAATGCACGTGACAAAA
>Ga0164294_10003393_pt1 | contig 14164 bp, 12 predicted proteins | sample GEODES005metaG_FD_111479 | JGI IMG/M metagenome (GOLD analysis project Ga0164294, IMG submission 111479) | Oligotrophic lake water microbial communities from Sparkling Lake, Wisconsin, USA - GEODES005 metaG | ecosystem: Environmental > Aquatic > Freshwater > Lake | place: USA: Sparkling Lake...
GTTTGTTGCCGTCAGCTTCTGGCACATGCAGGTCCAGAGACATGGAGTTCATGTCAAAGTCAGCCGCCGCGGCGCTTGATGGGGCCACAGGTGCCGCACTGACCATGGAAAAGTCGGCGGTACGCACGGCAGGCTCGTTGGCAGCGATCACCCCCGGGCTGGCGCCGCGCGGTAGTTCAAGGTCAAAGTCAAGCTTGCCAAAGGGGCTGGTTTGCGGCGCCGGCAGTTTGGGCCCGTAAAGCGGGTTGGCCGGGTCCAGTGACTGCCCTTTGATGCAAATGTCCGGCCATTCCGGCCCCGGGCCGCCCATGGCGCCCAGCGCCCGCACAGCCAGCGCTTCAAAGCCAACGCTGTCTTGGCTTGCAACGCAAAGGTCCATCAGCTCCAGCATGATGTCAATGCGCTTGGGTGTCTTGTTCAGCGCCGTGCGCAGCAGGGCTTCGGCCACCATGTCGCGGCCGGCTTCCAACTCTTTGCGCGCTTTGTAAAGCGGGTCTTCCGGTGGCAGCGGCGTGGTGGCTCTTTCTGCGTCGGAGATAAAAGTTTGCTCGCTGACGCGCACATAGGTGGCGGCCTCTTTGGCTGTCATGTCCATTGAAGGGGCGTCAAAGTTTTGCGTTACCTCTTGAACCGGGCGGTTACGGCGCAAGCGCAGTAAAACCCAAACCAGCAACAAGCTCAAAAATACGCCTGCTGCGGGAAGCACGGCATCGTCTTTTGACAGCCGGTCGATCAGGTTGGGCTTGTCTTCGCCCATGGCCGGTGGGGCCGGCAAGTTGAGGGCCGGCAGGCTGGCGTCTGCAGCGGCAGGCGCATTGGCTGCGGCGGGTGCCGGACTGCCGGCAGCAGCTGTGGCCGGCAGGCTGTTTTGACTCAGATCGCTCAGGTCTTTGATATTTTTAGAGAGTTCAGCCAGCCGCTGGGCATCGTCTTTGGCTTTGCGTTCCTGACTCAGTTTTTCTTCAGCGCTGCCGCCGGCTTGAACCGCGCCCTTGGACAGGGTGAGCTTGTCGGTGGCCGCAGCGCCTGGTGATGCGTCTTTCACTGCGCTTTGCACTTTGCCCGAGGCGCTGCGACCGGCCGGTGCTACGTTGGCCTCTTTGGCTTTGTTAGCCAGTTGCTGGCGGTAGGCATCAAAGTCTTGGCTTTGCAGCAAGATGGTCTTGCGCGCCTCGACGGGGTCCAGTGCCTGCGCTTGGTCCGGGGTGGGTACAGACAGCTCTGCCCCGGCCAGCAGCCGGTTCACGTTGTTGGCTACAAAGGCCTCCGGGTTGCTGCGCAGCATGGCCAGCAGCATCTGGTCGAGTGAGACATTGTCCGACTTGGCTTGCACTGCCAAAGCGCTGGCGGTGTCGCCGGCCTTGACGGTCAGGCGCGCGCCGCCTTTGGCTGCTACTGGCTTGGGCGCCTGGACTGCAGGCGCCGGGTTGCTTGGGGCAGGCGCCGGCATTGGCGCCGCTGCGGCGGGCGCTGGTGGTGCGGAGGATGCGGGCGTTTCTTGCACCGCCGGTGCCAAAGGCGCCACTGGCTCGGTTGCGGCCGGCGGCATGATGAGCAAGGTGAACTCGCGCGTGGCCCGGCCTGAAGCCCAGCTGAAATCCAACACCAGGTTGATAAAGTTCACGGCCACCGGCCGGCTGCCACTGATCTTGAGTAAAGCGCGGCCCTCGGGCAAGAGCTGCAGGTTGAAGGCCAACTCTGTGTAGGCCGACTGGTACTCCATGCCCAAAGCCCTGAAGGTGGTCGCAGGCGAAACCTCTGCCTTGAAGCTTTTCGCGTCAGCCTCGCTCACATCTCGCAGCTCCAGTTCTGCCCGCAGCGACTCGCCCAAGTACGACTGCACTTGCAGCCGTCCCAGACTCAAGGCTTGCGCATTGAAACTGGACAGACCGCCCAGCATCAGCAAAGCCGCTGCCGCCAGCCAGCGCCATGTGGCCGGTGCGGCTGCTGGAAGTCGGTTTGTCATGGCAGGCGAGTTGGGCATGGTGAAGGCTCAGTTCTTTAGCAAAATCCGCAGCATGCGGCGCAGCGGTTCGGCAGCGCCCCACAAAAGTTGGTCGCCCACGGTGAAGGCTCCCACATAGTCAGCGCCCATCGCCAGCTTGCGCACACGCCCGACCGGGATCGTCATGGTACCGGTTACTGCCACGGGTGTCAGGTCGCGAATGCTGGCCTCGCGCGTGTTGGGCACCAACTTCACCCACTGGTTATCGGCGGCGATCATGGCTTCGATATCGGCCACGGGCACGTTTTTCTTGAGCTTGAAAGTCATTGCTTGGCTGTGGCAGCGCATGGCACCGATGCGCACGCAAAAGCCGTCCATCGGCACGGCTGGCGAGCCAAAGCCTTCGCCCTGGCCCAGAATTTTGTTGGTTTCGGCCATGCCTTTCCACTCTTCTTTGGCCATGCCCCAGCCAGGCTCGTCATGGCTTTTTCCGATGCCCAGGTCTTTGTCTATCCAAGGGATCAGGCTGCCACCCAGCGGCACGCCAAAGTTGGCCATCTCGGCGGCGCTCAAAGAGCGCTGCTTGGCAGCCACCAGCCGGTCGATTTCCAGGATGGAGCTTTTCGGGTCGTCCAGCAGCGCTTTGACTTCAGCGTTCAGCGTGCCGTATTGCGTGAGTAACTCGCGCATGTGCTGTGCGCCGCCGCCCGAAGCGGCCTGGTAAGTCTGTGTGCTCATCCACTCGACCAGACCCGCTTTGTACAGCGCGCCCACACCCATCAGCATGCAGCTCACGGTGCAGTTGCCGCCAATCCAGTTTTTGCCGCCAGCGGCCAGGGCCTTTTGAATTACAGGCAGATTGACGGGGTCGAGGATGATGACCGCTTCTTTGTCCATGCGCAGGGTGCTGGCGGCATCAATCCAGTGGCCCTTCCAGCCGGCGGCGCGCAGTTTGGGGAACACCTCAGCGGTGTAGTCGCCGCCCTGGGCTGTGATGATGATCTCGCAACGCTTGAGCGCGTCAATGTTGAAGGCGTCTTGCAGCGTGGTTTCGTTCTTGGCCAGGGCCGGTGCTTTGCCGCCGGAGTTCGAGGTCGAGAAAAACAGGGGCTCGATCAGCTCGAAGTCGCCTTCGGTCTGCATGCGGTCCATCAGTACAGAACCGACCATGCCGCGCCAGCCAACCAACCCTACTAACTTGCTCATTTCAACGCCCTTTCGAAATTAAAAAACAGTGCCAGACCAGACTGTTTGCCCGGCTCGTCAGGCCGGGGGGGGGCGCACGACGAACCAGACTGGATCAGTCCTTCGTGGTCGTGGTTTTGGTGGTGCATGCACGCGCACCCGCAGCGGCCTTGAAAGCAGCAACGAGGTTCAACTTGAACAGATGGGCGTGAAACATGGCGCTTATTGTAACGGCCTCTGGCTGAGTGCTGGCTGACGGGGTGCGGCCGAAAAAAGAGGGGTTAGAACCCGTTTCCCGGTGATTGACCGCTCAGACAACTTAGCATCGAAATGAGAGTCTTGATATTTGGTACGCAAAAGCGTACCATTGACCCGTTCCAAGGAGTTCAGGATGACCACCCTTACAGCGAGCGAAGCTCGCGCCAATCTTTACCGCCTGATCGATCAGGCCGCAGAGTCGCATCAGCCGATTCTCATTGCCGGCAAGCGCACAAGCGCTGTGTTGTTGGCCGCCGAAGACTGGCAAGCGATTCAAGAAACTTTGTTCCTGCTTTCAGTGCCGGGCATGCGCGAGTCTGTCAAAGAGGGCATGGCTGAGCCATTAAAGGACAGTGCCAAGGCTCTTGACTGGTGAGCTGGCAACTGGTTTTTTCGAAGCATGCGCAAATGGATGCGCAGAGGTTGCTGGCTTCCGGCTTGAAGCCCAAGGCGCAGGATTTGCTCGAAGTGCTGGCAGTCAATCCATTTCAAAACCCGCCCCCTTACGAGAAGCTGGTGGGTGACTTGATGGGCGCCTACTTAAGGCGCATCAACATTCAGCACCGCATGGTCTATGAGGTGTTTGATGCCGAACGCACGGTGAGGGTTTTGCGAATGTGGTCGCATTACGAGTAGTGGCTAAGAATTACTCGTGATCGTTATGAGCGCCACAGAGTTCGAGCTCATTGTGGCGCCCAGCTACCGGTTGTACCCGGCCGAGACCAATGAGTAAGCTCAGGTGGGGGAGTGCGTTTTCAGCCAGTCTTTGAGGGCGGCGTCCACGCGGGTTTGCCAGCCGTCGCCGGTAGCGCGGAATGCCTGCAACACATCGCTGGACAGCCGGATCGTGGTCGACACTTTGGTGGGCGACCTCTGCGGTCCACGCTGGCGCATGCCCAGCGTTTTTTGCAGACTGGGGGGCAGGGCATCACTCGCCGGGCGGAAGGTGCTCAAGTCTGCAGCGGTCAAGGTGCGGACTTCGCCTTATGCGTCTATGAGGGGGCTAGGTTTTTTCAAAATCTTTCACTTCCCGAGTGTTGGCCTTGCGAAAACTGATGACTCGAATGCCGTTTTCTGCTGGCGTAAAGCAAAGCACATGCAAGCGCCCGTCCAAAAAACCAACGGCCACATATCTCGTTTCAAGGTAGGGCTTACGCAGGTCTTGCCAGACGATGGCTGAATCGAAATCAAAATCAGCTGCACGGGTGAACGACTAGCCCCGACTCACGACGTTGGCATCGTTCTTAGCCGGGTCAAATTCGATCACCATCAATCAGATTGTAGTAACAAATAAGGTTTCTGCAGTTTTTTCGGGAAAAAGCGCGTCCAGCTTTAAAGGGGTCTGACCCCATTTCACGGTGTGCGGCCGGAATGATCAGGGCCACAACCAGTTTCTACTGCGCCAGAAACCCGCCATCAATCGCCAGCGTGTGCCCGGTCACCATGCCGGCTGCGGGGCTGGCCAGGTAGATCACGCCGCCTACGATTTCATCGACTTCGGCGATGCGGCCCATGGGCGTCATGGCTTCGATGCGGGCCATCAGCTCTGGCTGGGCGGTCAGTGACTCGATGAAGTCGGTTCGCACCCATGTGGGGGCGATGGCGTTGACGCGTATGCCTTCACGCGCCCACTCGACGGCCAGCGAACGCGTGAGGTTGACCACCGCGCCTTTGCTCGACTGGTAAGAGATATTGGGGTAAAGCCCGCCGCCCGACAAGCCCATGATGGAGGCGGTGTTGATGATGCAGCCGCGCTGGCGCTTGACCATGTGGCGCGCCGCCAGACGGGCGCATAAGAAAACGCCGGTCAGGTTGACGGCCAGCACGGCGTTCCAGTCTTTGAGTTCGAGCTCGAGCGAAGGCTTGCGAATAGCCATGCCGGCGTTGTTCACCAGGCAGTCGATTTGCCCGGTCAGCGCGACCAGCTCGTCCATCGCAGCGGCCACCGCGGCTTCGTCGCTGACGTCCACGCCCCAGGCTTGCGCCTCAAAGCCTGCAGCCACCAGTTCAGCGGCCAGCGTGCGGGCAGCTGCTAAGTCGCGGTCAAAGAGGGCGACGAATGCGCCGGATTTCGCCATGCCGCGGGCAATGGCCCGGCCGATGCCCTTGGCGCCGCCGGTGACGATGGCGGTTTGGCCCTGCAGCGAAAAAGCGCTGCCGGGCTCAAAGCTGAAGGCCGGCTGGTTCATGCAGGGCCGATGAGCTGATTCAGGCCAGGGCTTTGACCACCGCGTCACCCATCTCCCGCGTGCCGACACGGGTCGTGCCTTCGCTGTAGATGTCGGGGGTGCGCAGGCCCTGGCTGAGCACGGCGTCCACAGCCTTTTCAATGCGGGCAGCGGCTTCGGGCTGGTTCAGGCTAAAGCGCAGCATCATGGCCGCGCTCAAAATGGTGGCCAATGGGTTGGCCACGCCTTTGCCAGCGATGTCGGGCGCGCTGCCGTGGCTGGGCTCGTACAAGCCCTGGTTTTTGGCGTTCAGGCTTGCCGAAGGCAGCATGCCGATGCTGCCGGTGAGCATGGCTGCGGCGTCGCTCAAGATGTCGCCAAACATATTGCCGGTGACCACCACGTCAAACTTCTTGGGGGCGCGCACCAGCTGCATGGCGGCGTTGTCCACGTACATGTGGTCTAACGCCACATCCGGGTATTGCTTGCCGACTTCGCTGACCACGTCTTTCCAGAACTGGAAGGTTTCCAGCACATTGGCTTTGTCCACGCTGGTCACGCGCTTGTCGCGTTTTTGCGCCGCCTGAAAAGCCACGTGCGCAATTCGCTCGATCTCGGGGCGCGAATAGCGCATGGTGTCAAAAGCTTCTTCGCTGCCGGGGAAATGCCCGTCGGTGGCGATGCGCCGGCCGCGCGGCTGGCCGAAGTAGATGTCGCCCGTGAGCTCGCGGATGATCAAAATGTCCAGGCCAGCCACCAGCTCGGGCTTGAGGCTGGATGCGTCGGTCAGTTGCTTGTAACAAATGGCCGGGCGGAAGTTGGCAAACAGGCCCATATTTTTGCGCAGGCCCAAAATGGCTTGCTCGGGGCGCAACGGGCGGTCCAGCGTGTCGTATTTCCAGTCTCCCACCGCGCCAAACAGCACGGCGTCGGAATCCATGGCCAGCTTGAGCGTGGCCGGCGGCAGCGGGTGGCCGTGGGCTTCAAAGGCGGCACCGCCTACCAGCGCGGTTTCCAGCGTCATGTCCAGGTCCAGAACCTTCAAGACCTTGATGGCCTCGGCCACGATTTCGACTCCGATGCCGTCACCCGGCAGCACTGCAATTTTCATTTTTCTAGCCATTCATGTGGGGCAGCGCAAGCCGCAGGGGGAAAAGAGCAAACGCAGAAATCAGACGCTGTGTGTGTGGGCCAGCCAGGGCTTGGTGGCCAGGCGCTCCAGCTCAAAGGCCTTGATCTTGTCGGCTTTTTGCAGGGTCAGGCCGATGTCGTCCAGACCGCCGAGCAGGCAGAATTTTTTGAAGGCCTGCACCTCAAACGGCAGCTCTTCGCCCTGCGGCTTGATGACCACCTGGCGCGCCAGATCAATGGTGAGTTGGTAGCCGGGAAAAGCCAGCGCGTCGTCAAACAACTTGGCGACTTGGGCATCGGGCAAGACGATGGGCAGCAGCCCGTTCTTGAAGCTGTTGTTGAAAAAGATGTCGGCGTAGCTGGGCGCAATGATGGCCCTGAAACCGTATTGGTCTAGCGCCCAGGGCGCGTGTTCTCGTGAGGAGCCGCAGCCGAAGTTTTTGCGTGCCAGCAGGATGGACGCGCCTTTGTAGCGCGGCTGGTTGAGCACGAAGTCGGGGTTGGGCTTGCGCGAGGCCGGGTCCTGACCAGGTTCGCCCGGGTCCAGGTAGCGCCAGGCGTCAAACAGGTTAGGGCCAAAGCCGGTCTTACGGATGGATTTGAGGAACTGCTTGGGAATGATCGCGTCGGTATCAACGTTCTCGCGGTCCATGGGGGCCACCAGGCCCTTGTGTACGGTGAATTTTTGCATTTTGAACTTAAACAAACTTTCGGATGTCAACAAAGTGGCCGTGAACGGCGGCTGCGGCCGCCATGGCCGGGCTGACCAAATGCGTGCGACCACCGGCGCCTTGCCGGCCTTCGAAGTTGCGGTTGCTGGTCGAGGCGCAGCGCTCGCCGGGCTCAAGCCGGTCGGCGTTCATGGCCAGGCACATGGAGCAGCCGGGTTCACGCCACTCAAAGCCGGCAGCGACAAAAATCTTGTCCAGACCTTCGCGCTCGGCCTGCTCTTTGACCAGACCTGAGCCGGGCACCACCAGGGCAAGCTTGACGTTTTTGGCGACCTTCTGGCCGATTTTTTTAACGATGGCGGCGGCCTCGCGCATGTCTTCAATGCGGCTGTTGGTGCAAGAGCCGATGAACACCTTGTCAACCAAAATGTCGTTGATGGCCTTGCCGGGCGCCAGACCCATGTAGGTCAGGGCGCGCTCAATGGCATCGCGCTTGTTGGCGTCTTTTTCCTTGTCCGGGTCGGGCAGGATGTCGTCGATGGACAGCACCATCTCGGGGGACGTGCCCCAGGTGACTTGCGGGCGGATATGGCTGGCGTCGAGCTCGACCACGGCGTCGAAAGTTGCGCCGGCGTCAGACTGCAGCGTGCTCCAGTAGCGCACAGCCATGTCCCACTCTGGGCCGCCGACAAATTGGCCGGTTTTGGGGTCGGTGCCGGGGGCGAGCAAGCGGCCCTTGACATAGTCGATGGTTTTGGCATCCACGGCCACCAGGCCGGCGCGGGCACCGGCTTCAATGGCCATGTTGCAAACCGTCATGCGGCCTTCCATGCTCAGTGCGCGTATCGCCGAGCCGCCGAACTCGATGGTGTAACCGGTGCCGCCGGCGGTACCGATCTTGCCGATGATGGCCAGCACGATGTCTTTGCCGGTCAGGCCCGGGGGCAGCGCGCCCTCGACCTTGACCAGCATGTTCTTGGCTTTTTTGGCCAGCAGCGTTTGCGTGGCCATGACGTGTTCGACCTCGCTGGTGCCGATGCCGTGCGCCAGCGCGCCGAAAGCACCGTGTGTGGAGGTGTGCGAGTCGCCGCAAACCACCGTCATGCCGGGAAGCGTAGCGCCGGTCTCAGGCCCCATCACGTGGACGATGCCCTGGCGCTTGGAGAGAAAAGGAAAGTAAGCCGCAGCGCCGAACTCGGCGATGTTGCTGTCCAGAGTGGTGATCTGCTCTTTGCTGATCGGGTCGCTCAGCCCGTCGTAGCCGAGCTCCCAGCCGGTGGTCGGCGTGTTGTGGTCGGCGGTGGCGACGATGGACGATATGCGCCAGACCTTGCGGCCGGCTTCGCGCAGACCTTCAAAGGCTTGCGGGCTGGTGACTTCATGGACCAGATGGCGGTCGATGTAGATGATGGACGTGCCATCGTCTTCGGTGTGGACGACGTGTTCGTCCCAGATTTTGTCGTAGAGGGTGCGCATGGTGTTCCTTCGGAATCGGTGATTTTAGGGGCATGGCGGGGTGGGCGGGCCGAAAGCTTTGGCGGCAGATGGGGCGGTGCTTCAGTCGTCCCCGGACCGCTGCCATGCTGCCGGCCATTGCAGCTGCCGGCCGCTGCTGCGCCTAAGCTTAGCGATGTCTTCGGGCGTGTCGACATCTTGCACAAAGTGCGGGTTGTCGCAGTCCAATGCCTGGACCTGCGATGTGTGCGCCTGGCGCCACTGTTTGCAGCCTACGTCGGGCGGGCAGGCCAGCAGGGCGGTGCGCACAGCAGCCGTGAAGATGACTGGGTTGCCCGGCTGGCCACTCACACGCGGGTAGACCAAGGCGCTGCCCGGCAGGCGCTGGTCGAAAGCCTGAAACAGCTGCCGCAGATCGGTCGCGTCCAGCAGCGGTTGGTCGGCCAGCGCCATCAGCACGGCGTCGCTGTGCCCGCTCAGGCTTTGCAGGCCCAGGCGCTGCGAACCGACGGGCCCGGCGTCAGGGTCGGGGTTGATCACCACGCTGAGTTTGAGTGCTTTGACAGCGGCTTCAATGTCCTTGGCATGGTGGCCCAGCACCAGTACCAGTTCGCTCACGCCGGCTTCGCGCAAGGCCATGACCTGCCGGCAGATCAGCGGCACGCCATCGAGCTCCAGCAGTGACTTGGGCCGCTGCCCCATGCGTGCGCCTGCACCGGCGGCCATCAGCACTGCCGCCAGGCTTGAAGGGTGTTGCGGGGCGGGCGCCGGCGTGGTGGTTGGCATGCGGCTCTCAGTCGATGATCTTGCCGGCGGCCAGTTCGCGCACCCGCGGATCGACGTTGTAGCCACCGAACTCGGTGTAGCGCAGCAAGTGCCGGTCGCAGCGCTGGCAATGCCAGACCTCACACCGGTTGTACGGAAAGAAGGCCGGTGCAATGGGCGCATCCGGCGAGTCGTAGCGCGTGCCGTGTGGATGTTTTTCTTCGAGCGTGGGCTCCTCAATAGCCGGGTCACGCAGGGTGCCCACAGCGCTCATCTGGCTGGCTTCCCATCGGTATTCGGCCAGGCTTTCCCAGGCGGTGCAGGCGCCCAGTGCGCAGCTGCAAGTCTGCGGCCCCTGTGTGTCTGCAAGGGCCAGCCGCAATTCAGCGGAAGAAGCGATGTATTTCATGCGGGCTCATTATGCAAAAAGCCCGCCGGGCAAGCGCGGCGGGCTTTGGGTGGCAGGTCGCTTGCGATTTAGCGCTGGGCGATGGGTTTGACGTCGCGCGGCACCGCGCCGGTGAACAGCTGGCGGGGACGGCCGATTTTGTACTCGGGGTCGCCGATCATCTCGTTGAGCTGGGCGATCCAGCCGACAGTGCGCGCCAGCGCAAAGATGGCGGTGAACAAAGGCACTGGAATGCCAATAGCGCGTTGCACGATGCCGGAATAGAAATCGACGTTCGGATAGAGCTTGCGCGAGACGAAGTAGTCGTCTTCCAGGGCAATTTTTTCGAGCGACATGGCCAGCTTGAACAAGGGGTCTTTTTCCAGGCCCATCTCTTGCAAAACTTCCTTGCAGGTTTCCTGCATGAGTTTGGCGCGCGGGTCGTAGTTTTTGTAAACGCGGTGACCAAAACCCATCAGCTTAACGCCGGAGTTTTTGTCTTTGACTTGTTTGATGAAGTCGCCGATTTTCTCGACGCCACCGTTTTTCTGGATGTCGCCCAGCATGTTGAGCGCTGCTTCATTGGCGCCGCCGTGGGCCGGGCCCCAGAGACAAGCCACGCCGGCTGCAATGGCGGCAAACGGGTTGGTGCCCGACGAGCCGCACAAACGCACGGTCGAGGTCGAGGCGTTTTGCTCGTGGTCGGCGTGCAAGATGAAGATGCGGTCCAGCGCCCGCTCGAGCACAGGGTTGACCTTGTACTCTTCGCAGGGGTTGGCAAACATCATGTGCAAAAAATTACCCGAGTAGCTCAGGCTGTTCTTCGGGTACATGTAGGGCTGGCCTATGGTGTATTTGTAAGCCATGGCGACCAGCGTAGGCATTTTGGCGATCAGACGGATGGCCGAGATTTCGCGGTGTTCCGCATTATTGATGTCGGTGCTGTCATGGTAGAAGGCCGACAGAGCGCCGACCAGGCCGGTCATGATGGCCATAGGGTGCGCATCACGGCGAAAGCCACGCAGGAAAAACTGCATCTGCTCATGGACCATGGTGTGGTTGGTCACAAGGCTGGAGAAGTCTTTCTTCTGGACTGCGTTGGGCAGGTCGCCGTAGAGCAACAGATGGCAGGTTTCCATGAAGTCGCAGTTGGTGGCGAGTTGCTCAATGGGGTAGCCGCGGTACATCAACTCGCCCTTGTCGCCATCAATGTAGGTGATGGCTGACTGGGTGGCCGCTGTGGACAAAAAGCCCGGGTCGTAGGTGAACATGCCGGTTTGGGCGTAGAGCTTACGGATGTCCACCACATCAGGGCCCACGGAGCCGTGGTAAACCGGCAAGTCAATGCTGGGTGTGCCGTTGCTGAAGGAGAGTGTGGCTTTGTTGTCTGCGAGTTTCATTTTTACTTCCTTTGTAGAGGGGGTCAGGGCGCTGCGTCTGCCAGCTCAATGCGAAACGATGAACAGCGCCAGCACTTCGCGGGCCTGAGGTGTAGAGGCAGATGCTGCTTCCAGTTCATGGGGCTGCTTGCGCTGCAAAAAAAGGTCCATCAGGTCGTTGTCCGAAAGGTCCATTAAATCATCCAGGCCTTGGGCTTGCCTGACAGTCAATGTTTTTTCGTAGCGATTGAAAAACCGCTCAATGAACAGGTCGTTTTCAAGCAGACCACGCCGGCAGCGCCAGCGCAGCTTGCTCAGAGCACGCTCGTCCAGCAAGGCTGAACTCACCGCTTCTTGAGCGTCTGGCAGGGCTGGGGACACGGGGTTTGAGGCGGTTCTTTGAATCGGTCAGCGTCGGCTTAGACCGTGCGCAGAACCATCATCTCTTTGATTTTGCCAATCGCCTTGGTCGGGTTGAGACCTTTAGGGCAGACATCGACGCAGTTCATGATGGTGTGGCAGCGGAACAGGCGGTAGGGGTCTTCGAGGTTATCCAAGCGGGCTGCGGTGTCTTCGTCGCGGCTGTCAGCGATGAAGCGGTAAGCCTGCAACAGGCCGGCCGGGCCGACGAATTTGTCCGGGTTCCACCAGAAGCTAGGGCAGCTGGTTGAGCAGCTGGCACACAAGATGCACTCGTACAGGCCGTTGAGCTCATCACGCTCTTCAGGGCTTTGCAGACGCTCTTTTTCTGGGGGTACGTTGTCGTTGACCAGGTAGGGCTTGATCGAGTTGTACTGCTTGAAGAACTGCGTCATGTCGACGATCAGATCGCGGACCACAGGCAGGCCGGGCAGCGGCTTGAGCACGATGGTGCCCTTGAGCGTGCGCATATTGGTCAGGCAGGCCAGACCGTTTTTGCCGTTGATGTTCATGGCGTCCGAGCCGCAAACACCTTCGCGGCAGGAGCGGCGGAAGGTGATCGAGGGGTCTTGCGCCTTGAGTTTCATCAAGGCGTCGAGCAGCATGCGCTCGCTGCCGTCGAGTTCTACCTCGATGGTCTGCATGTAGGGCTTGGCGTCCTGGTCCGGGTCGTAGCGGTAGATCTGGAATGTGCGTTTGGTCATGTTGTTCCCGCTTGTCGTGGGTTAGAAGTTGCGAACTGTCAGGGGGATCGAATCGACTGTCAGCGGTTTCATCTGGACAGGTTTGTAGGACAGGCGGTTGCCTTGGCTGTGCCACAGCGTGTGCTTGTGCCAGTCGGTGTCGTTGCGGCCGTTCGGGTGCTCAGCGGTGTCGCCGTAGTCGTCGACCGAGTGCGCGCCGCGACTTTCGCGGCGGGCGGCTGCCGACACCATGGTCGCTTCGGCCGCTTCGATCAGGTTCTCGACCTCCAGCGCTTCAATGCGGGCGGTGTTGAAGATTTTCGACTTGTCTTTCAGGCCGATGTTGTTGACGCGCTCGCGCAGGGCTGCGATCTTGCGCACGCCTTCGTCCATGATGGCTTGCGTTCGGAACACGCCGGCGTGTTGCTGCATGGCGGCTCGGATGTCGTTGGCCACATCTTGCGCGTACTCGCCTTCGGTGGCGTTGTCCAGGCGTGCGATGCGGGCCAGGGTGGCGTCAGCCGCGTCGGCCGGCAGGCTCTTGTGGGTGGTGGTCTTGTTGAACTCGACGATGTGGTTGCCGGCAGCGCGGCCGAACACCAGCAAGTCGAGCAGCGAGTTGGTGCCCAGGCGGTTGGCGCCGTGCACGCTCACACAAGAGCATTCGCCTACGGCATACAGGCCGTTGACCACTTCGCTCTGGTTGGCCGCGTTTTGTATGACCACCTGGCCGTGGATGTTGGTGGGAATGCCACCCATCTGGTAGTGAATGGTCGGCACCACAGGGATAGGCTCGCGGGTGATGTCCACGTTGGCAAAGTTGTGGCCAATCTCAAACACCGAAGGCAGGCGCTTCATGATGGTCTCAGCGCCCAAGTGCGTCATGTCAAGGTTGATGTAGTCCTTGTTGGGACCGCAACCGCGGCCTTCTTTAATTTCCTGGTCCATGCAGCGCGAGACGTAGTCGCGCGGGGCCAGGTCTTTGTAGGCCGGAGCGTAGCGCTCCATGAAACGCTCGCCATTGCTGTTGCGCAAAATGGCGCCTTCGCCGCGGCAGCCTTCGGTCAGCAGCACGCCAGCGCCGTGCACGCCAGTAGGGTGGAACTGCCAGAACTCCATGTCTTCAAGGGGAATGCCGGCGCGTGCCGCCATGCCCAGGCCGTCACCGGTGTTGATGAAGGCATTGGTCGAGGCCGCAAAAATACGACCCGCGCCGCCGGTGGCCAGCAATGTGGTCTTGGCTTCAAAAATATGCACATCGCCCGATTCCATCTCGATGGCGGTCACGCCAACCACATCGCCGTTGGCGTCACGGATCAGGTCCATGGCCAGCCACTCGACGAAGAAGCTGGTTTTTTCTTTGACGTTTTGCTGGTACAGCGTGTGCAGCATGGCGTGGCCAGTACGGTCAGCTGCGGCGCAGGCGCGTTGTACGGCTTTTTCGCCGTAGTTGGCGGTGTGGCCGCCAAACGGGCGCTGGTAAATCGTGCCGTCAGGGTTGCGGTCAAAGGGCATGCCCATGTGCTCGAGGTCATAGACAACCTTGGGCGCTTCGCGGCACATGTATTCAATGGCGTCCTGGTCGCCGAGCCAGTCGGAACCCTTGACGGTGTCGTAGAAGTGGTAGTGCCAGTTGTCTTCAGACATGTTGCCCAGCGAGGCGCCAATGCCGCCCTGGGCTGCCACCGTGTGCGAGCGGGTTGGGAATACTTTGGA
>Ga0164294_10003394_pt1 | contig 14164 bp, 13 predicted proteins | sample GEODES005metaG_FD_111479 | JGI IMG/M metagenome (GOLD analysis project Ga0164294, IMG submission 111479) | Oligotrophic lake water microbial communities from Sparkling Lake, Wisconsin, USA - GEODES005 metaG | ecosystem: Environmental > Aquatic > Freshwater > Lake | place: USA: Sparkling Lake...
CGAGTGGGAATAATGATGAATTACAAATAATTTTGCCACCTAATTTTAATCGATTCAGTCAATGAAATATATATGGATATTTAGCTTGGTGCTACTAACCTTTATGGCGCAAGCACAAAAGGGTAGAAAATTGTATCAAGAGGACGATGTGATCATCTTCAAAGCAGATAGTGTGCCACCGACACCACCTGAAAAAACTGTGGACAAACAAATCAATGTTGCAACACCTATTAATAAGGAAAATACTGACATAGAAAAGAATCACACTGCAAAAAAAGAAATTATAACTGACTCAATCATTCGAAAAGAAAGTTATAATATCGGCTTAATACTTCCTTTTAACAATGACATCGCTTGGGGAAGTATGGCTGCAGGTATCAAAGAGATGACAGAGAACGGCGTTAAAAAATGGTCGATTCCAAAGGAAACCAAAATCTCTATCGATTTTTATAATGGCCTAAAAATGGCAGTTGCGAACCTAAAAAATTCATCGGTAAAAATAAACCTGCAAGTATACGATGACAAAAAAAATGAGGAAACGACCAAACAAATCTTAGCAGATTCTTCACTAAAAAAGATGGACATTATTATTGGACCTGCCCATACCCAAAACGCAAAACTTGTCGCTGATTTTTGCAAGGAAAATCACATCTATAATTTCTCCCCATTTTCAACATCAAAATATGTTGCCGTTGCCAATCCATATCATTTTAAACTGGCACCAACGTTGGATATGCATTTGAAAGCGATGGTCGATTATTTTGTAGAAAAATACACATTTGGAACAATCATTGTCCTCTGTCGGCCTACAGAAGAGGAAAGATCCTATGCAGCAGCCGTGTATGATTATGTTTCTCTCTTAAACCTTTCAAAACCCAAAAACGAACAATTGATTTGTGACACGCTAGTGAACGGCACCGAAGACTTCAAAAAACCGCTTTCTTCCTTTTACACTGGCAATCATACATTTGTTTTAGCACCCTCTTTTAATGAAGGCTTTATTAATACTGCCATTGATAAAGTAGGTGGCAGCGCTGCTACGGTTGACTTTTTTGGCTTTCCGTCTTGGGCAGAATATGATAATGTGAATTATACCGCATTGACTAATACAGCTGCTAAAATCACAAAAATTAGTTTTGGTGATACCTCTATCGCTGAAGTGCGAACGTTTAATAAGAACTTTAAAGATACGCATGGCTATAATCCGGAAGAGAACGTCTATTTGGGCTATGATGTGATGATGTTTACAGCAGATGTATTAACGAAATTTGGGCTTAGTATCAAGGAGAATTTTCAGAAGATTGACTATAGAGGATTGGCCACTTCATTTAAATTTGTGCCCGTAAAATATAGCAAAGGAGTGAATGGCACCGATCTCGATTTATATGAAAATACGCAACTCAATTTTTTGAAATTTGAGAATTATGATCTCGTTCCTTTAGATAACTAATACGATGAAAAAACTATCATTTTGGAATAATCTACGCATTTACGCCTATGGTGCCTTGTTCGCCTTAGGCATCCTGCCTTTATTTCTAGGAAAAAATCCATCACAATTGCTGAATCAACTGCTCGTCTTTTTGACTGTTTTAGCGCTTCTGTTTGTATTAGTTATAGAAGGAATGCGCCGCTATTTGAAGAAAAATACGCAACAGAAATAACTAAGAAATACCATATTTTCTTCAGAACATTTTTTTTGATAGATGGATGGATTCTTATGAATCTTTATGCTACTCATTAATAGTGATGGAGCGCACAAAATGTTTTAAACTATTTTTAAACACTTTTTCTGCTGCATTATTGCCAGATTTTAATTTATTCACCATATTAATGGCGATAAATCCGTGAATAATTGCTGCATAATAATCTATCAAAAACATCAGCTCCTTTTCGTCTGTCCTCGCCTTTACATTAATCGTTTTGATAGCAATCTTATAAATGTTATATATCTCTAATATTGGTGAGGTTTTTCCATTCGTATTAGACATAGCGCCTTGCAGATTAAACATCACCTGATATAATTCTGGATTTTCGAGCGCAAAATTCCAGAATGCAATTCCATAAATAATGAGCTGTTTATGCGCATCTCTCTCCATTTCATGAATCTGAGTGATTCGTTGAAGCATTAAATTGATCGCATTTTCACGCAAAGCCTGTAGAATATGATCTTTACTCTCGAAATGTTCATAGATAATTGGCGCTGAAAATTTGATTTGGTCACAAATTTTACGAATGGTTAAATGTTGCCAACCTTCTTTGGAAACAATGTCTACGGCGGCATCTAATATAGTTTGTCGAACAGCTTGTTGCCTTAATAATCTTTCTTGGCTGAAGGGCATTTAGTATTGGTTAAGTAAATGTTAAGCAAATTTAACAATAAAAGTTAACAAATACAAGTTCAATAGATTGAGTTCTAAAAACCACGGATTATTGATGGGCAGCGATAATGAATCTATCCTGCGATGATGCTAAAATTATAGTTGTTGTTACCTAACCCTACTCTATCGAAATTTTTAAAATCTCTGACGTGGTATCCTTTACCTTGAACCTTTCATCGACCCGTATTCCTTCTACAAAAAGAATTTTATTGGCTGCTTCAAAAACCAATAGTTCTTGCTTTCGATAGTTTGGAATTTTTTGATTACTGAAAAGGTCGCTCAATTTCTTTTTCTTCATTTTCATGCCGAGTGGGTACATATAGTCGCCTTGTTGCCAATTTCTAATCAACATTGGAAATTGAACTTTGTGCGCATCGAGATATGCTACTTTATTGGTTGCATCATAGGCAGTGGGTAAAGCATTTTCTATACTAAACCGTACCATCTTATCATTCAGTTGAATAGTTCCCACTGAAGCATTCAATACCGAAGTTGGCAGGAAGGGAAGGTTTGTTACATTGGCTATATTTCTTGGTAAAAGAAAAATATAGGTTCTATCGCAACTGAGTTCGTGCGATAACGAAAAGAACCTTTGACCACTTTGTTCTTTTTTAACAGCAGCACTGATATCTTCTATCTGTGCACTGTTAAAGCCATAGGTCGACAACCACTCAAACAATAAACTTTTCCCGTACTGGTGATGTAAAAAAGCTTTCACGGGTGCTTTTTGCAGCTGATCAGCAACCTGTATTAGTCTATGTAATTTTTTAGTGATAAAAGATTGATAGATGGATTCTACCGCATTCAAATATTCGGCATGCTGTGCAACCGTTTGTTCTAACGATGGATTTATCTCTTTCAGCACAGGGATGACCTGATGCCTGATTAGGTTGCGCTGGTACTTTATCGACGCATTCGAGCTATCGTCACGATAATCGACCTTCCAAAATTCTGCTACTGCTTTCACCTCCTGTTTAGAAATAGCTAACAATGGACGTACTATTTTATTTTTTTGGGGTAGAATGCCACGTAATCCACTAATTCCCGACCCTCGAGACCAATTCAACAAGATGGTTTCTGCATTGTCATTGCTATGATGCGCCGTAACAATGGCTTCATAATTGCATTCCTTCCTTATATCCTCCAACCATTGATATCGAAGTTCGCGCGCCGCCATTTGTATAGAAAGATGATGATCAGTTGCGTATTTTTCTGTCTGAAATTCAGTTCTATGAAACGGAATATGATGTTTATCAGCAAACGATTTTACGAGTAACTCATCCCCATCTGATTCTTCACCTCTTAACTTAAAATTGATATGAGCAATGGCAATGTCTATTTTTTTATGTATAAAATAGGTGGCCAAAACCATTGAATCTAGGCCTCCTGACACGGCTAGTAAGTAATGCCTGCGACCCTTTAGTAAATGATGCGCTGCAATAAAATGATCTATTTTTTTAATTATTTTTTCTGACATTTAGTCTAACTATTCCATTTGAAAATATCTTTTTTCGCTTCGCACGCTCGGTAAGATAGTCAATATTCATCTGTTTTCAACGATCTTAATTCATTGGCTGCATGCTGATCTCCAGCGGCAACACACCATTTCAGTCCTACGGCTATGCATTGGTCGGCTTCAAGCTCTCGACCTAATTCTAGTAGCAGTGCCGCATAATGATAATAAACCCCGATATAACTTGGATAGCGTTGCGATAGTCGACTGTAATACTTTTCAGATTCGGTAAAATTGTTCTCCTGTTCCCATTCCTTGGCGATTGCAAAAAGTAAGAAGTCACTCTCTTTTATTTTGTTCATTTCTATTAATTTTTGCAACCTTTCGCCCATAGATTTGTTAAAATAAATATTGTTCTAAAGTGCAAATTTCCATAATTTTGCACCTCTTTTACAATAAACATTTTTTATATTTTAATTAATAAAAAACGAGGACATGAAAATATTAGTTCCCATCAGTAAAGTGCCAGATACAACCGCGAAGATTGCCTTTACTGACCAAAATACAAAATTTGCAACTGACAATGTCACATTCATTCTGAATCCAACAGATGAGTGGTATGCATTAGTTCGAGCGCTTGAAATCACTGAGAAAGATGGTGGTACCGTTACTGTTATTCACCAAGGTGGTGCAGATAGTGAACAATTTATTCGTAAAGCCTTGGCCATTGGCGCCACTGATGCTGTGCGAATAGACAGCGAGCCCACCGATGCTTTTCAAGTGGCCAGTAGTATTTTCGAGTATGCCAAAGACAAAGGCTTTGATTTGGTCATTACAGGGAAAGAAACCATTGACTATAACGGCGCGCAAATCGGTGGAATGATCGCAGAATTGATGGATGTACCGTATGTTACTTTAGCAAGCTCGCTCCTTATCGAGAATGGAAAAGCCACTGTATCTAGAGATATTGAAGGTGGAAAAGAAATTGTGGAAGTGCCCATGCCATGTGTAATTGCAGCGCAAAAAGGAATGGCTGAACAACGTATTCCGAATATGAAAGGTATTATGGGTGCGCGTAGCAAACCTTTAACGGTAGTACCTCCGGCAAATACAGGATATACGAAGATTACAAGTTTTGATTTAGCACCTCAAAAAACAGCTTGTAAGTTGGTGTCGCCAGACCATGTTGAAGAGCTCGTTCGTTTATTGCACGAAGAAGCCAAAGTGATTTAATCCATTTTAATTCAAAATTAATTTTAGAAATAATGTCAGTAATTGTTTACATAGAATCAATCGATAATAAAGTAAAAAAATCATCAGTAGAAGCGGCATTTTATGCTTCGGAAACGGCAAAATTATTGGGTATAGAGGCTATTGCGATTGCCTTAGGAACGCATGACACCAATGAATTAGCAAAATTGGGAAATGTGGGTGTATCTAAAGTTTTACACGATAGCAATACAAAATTCGATCAATTTGACACGCGCGCTATCACAAAGGCGATTGCTGCTGCAACGGCGCAAGTTGATGCATCGGTTATTGTGATTTCTTACACCCAGAATGGAAAAGCCATTGCCCCAAGGGTTTCTGTACGACTGCAATCAGGTATGGTGGCAGGCGCCATTGCATTGCCTGATTTATCGAATGGCTTTGTGGTAAGAAAAAATGTTTTTAGTGGAAAAGCGATGGCGAATGTAGAAGTTTTGACGCCTAAAAAAGTAATTGCGCTAACCCCGAATTCTGTTCAAAAAGTAATCTGTGAATCCACTGCCGTTGTTGAATCTTTTTCAGCAGGGTTGGCTGACGCAGATTTTACGACTTTGGTGAAAGGTGTAGAAAAAGTTTCTGGAACGATTTCTTTAACAGAAGCAGAAATAGTAGTAAGTGGCGGAAGGGGGTTGAAAGGACCAGAAAATTGGGGACCTATCGAAGCCTTAGCGAAAGAATTGGGCGCAGCAACCGCTTGCTCGAGACCAGTTGCGGATGTACATTGGAGACCACATGGAGAACATGTTGGACAGACAGGCTTTACTATTCGTCCGAACTTGTATATTGCTGCCGGCATTTCTGGGGCGATTCAACATTTAGCAGGGGTAAATGGCTCAAAAGTTATTGTGGTGATTAATAGTGATGCTGAGGCTCCTTTCTTTAAGGCAGCTGATTATGGAATTGTAGGAGATGCTCAAGTGGTATTACCTAAATTGGTAGAAGCCTATAAAAATTTCAAGGCCAGCGCTCATTAACTTCATAAAAAACAAGTATATTTATCAAGGGATAATGTAAGAAATCAATTAATCTCTTGTATTAACGGGTAGCCGTCACATAGCAAATGATGTATGAATAAAATAGAACTCGAAATAGTATCTCTCACCCATAGTGTTACTCAATCGCATTCTTTTGCCGTTATTTTAGGTGAAAAGCACGGAAAAAGGAGAATTCCAATTGTGATTGGTAATGCAGAGGCGCAAGCCATTGCCATTGCTCTCGAGAATATTGTTCCAACACGACCACTTACGCATGATTTAATGCGCGACATGCTATTTTCATTTGAAGTGAATATTGAAGAAATCATTATCCATAACCTGATTGATGGTATTTTTTACTCGACCATTGTATGCAAGCACAATAACGAAACCTACGAATTTGATTCACGTACCTCAGATGCCGTAGCGCTTTCTACTCGATTCAAATGCCCCATATACACCTATGAAACAATTCTTGAAACAGCTGGTGTTTCTATTGAAGAAAACGACATTATAGAACCTGAGCAACCACCAATAAGTAAGGAAGAAGCGCCAGTAAAAAGGAAAGAAAACGATTATGCTGCATTATCGTTACCAGAATTAGAAAAACAATTGCAACGAGCCCTTGAGTCGGAGGATTATGAAAAAGCGGCGACTATTCGCGACGAAATAAGTAAGCGTTAAGACCTTATTTAGCACTAATACTGCAGAAATCCTTTATTGATATTTTTTATTTTTCTCGTTGTTAGTTCAAAAACCCCAATACCTTCTCTAGATTGCGTGTTATTGGTATTGCCTTCGATAGTTGTCAAAAAACCACCATTTACACTTTTCACAATTCCTGTATGGCCCAATCCTCCGCCATGGTCGATGATAAAAATTTGTCCAGGTTTAATCAACGATGGATTATTGATGGCATCGGCTGCCTTAATTTTTAGACCTGTTGCCTCATTCCAACCTTTGAGAACCCCTCCTGTTTTTACCAATGGATTTTTTACAGTAAGCTCTGTAGCGGCTTGTTGAAAACACCAATACACAAAAGACATACACCAAGAATTTCCTTTGGGCAAACCTACTGACGCTAAATATTTTTCGACCTCGGGTCCACAATTGGCGCCACCTATTTCTCTCACCCCTACTTGTGTGGCGGCAATTTCAAGCGCTCGCATAAGTAACCCTTTTTTAGTCGTATCATTTTGGTGTATAGTAATGATACCAAACAGACTTGCCCAAGTAATGGCGCCCACCTTCCCATCAGGTTCGAGCAAATTTCCGTTTTGATCGGTGGTTCGACTTTGAAATAATTTTACGGCGCGAATTGTTTTGTCTTGGTAATCGCCATCGATCGCTAAAGGTCCACAGCCCAAGGCGACCAGTTGTTGTTGAATCGCTTTGACGATAGCTTGATCGGTTTCTCCGCGTTTGATTATATGTCCTGGGTAATTCATATTGTTTAATTTAATTATTGACTTATATGAGCGCATTACAAAATAGACCTTGCAAACGAGCAAGGAGGTATCTTTTTTATTCTGTTAGATATCTCTTCCTATTTTCAATTGGGCTGCGAACGGGCAATCGGGATTTGCAATTGTGATTAAAATTTTATGCTCGCTTTCGAAATTAACTTTGGCTGCTGCATTAAAAACCTCCTTCATAGCTAATTCAAAAGCGACTTGATTGTCTACCTGCTTACTTATTTCTATGACCACATTCTCGGCATAAAAAAGGGCAGTTACTATTTCCTTGGTTCGAATCAATCTTTTGTATTTATCAAAATTGTCTTTTTTAAGATTTTCGACCGCATCGTACATACGAGAATAATAACCATTGAGGGCATTTTTGGCGCTGACCCCTTTAATGATCATTCTTTCTACTTTTTGCACTTGGAGTGATTGTTCTACCGACACGCCAATGGAAGGAATGGCTGCGGAGACATCTTCGTTGATATCTTGCGTTATATCGATATCTGGGAAATTGGCTTTTACTTTTTGAATCGACTCTAGTTGTTTGGCGAGTGCTTCGTTGTTGCAAACATAAGAGATATTATTGTTTTCGGCAATTAATCGACCCCATAAGCCCACGCGATCCCATAAATCGCCAACCGCATAGTTTGCTGCTGAGGATGGTAATAGCTCTGCTGCGTATTGTCTTCTGAATTCTTTTCTTGAAATCATATTGATTTATTTAATGGCGTAAATAATTTTTGGTAACTGTTGCTCCATTTGGCTATTGTGCTGCGTGCTTGTTTATGGTTGAGGCATGCTTAAAATAAATGCTATCAAAAATATTATATTTTGTTATTCGGTATATTATAAATGTATAATTTTTTGTGATGCATAAATGAATTTTTTAATTGATAAAAGGTGATGACGCTTGCTGCGCAGGATTTGCGGGAGGGGGCGGCTGAGGTACCATGTACCTAGAGCACCCGGTGGCAGGCCCTGTATTTATGCCTTGCCGCCCGCCCAAAACAAGAACGAATAAGCTTCTTCGAAGAGTTGTATTTTTATGTCGATATTTGTAACAAATTAGCAACAAAATGAAGTCGGTTAAACTTTCGGTGAATATTAATAAAATTGCATTACTACGTAATTCGCGAGGTAATAACACGCCTGATATACTTAGGTTTGCGGCCGACTGTGAGCGATTTGGCGCAGCCGGAATAACGATACATCCGCGTCCAGATGAGCGCCATATAAAATACCAAGATGCCTTTGATTTGAAGAAGATGGTAAGTACCGAATTGAATATAGAAGGATATCCAGACGAGCGATTTTTAAGGATGGTTGAAGAGGTGAGACCACATCAATGCACCTTAGTGCCTGACTTACCGGGTGCACTCACTTCTGACCATGGTTGGGATACCCTTACACACCAAGAAATGTTGACCGATATCGTGCGTCGATTGCATGAAAAAGGCATTCGAGTTTCGTTGTTTATAGACACAGATGTAGCGCTTATAGATGCAGCCAAAACGACCGGTGCAGAGCGCATTGAGTTGTACACGGGGCCCTATGCACATGACTATAATAAAGATAGAGCGAAGGCCATAGCGGCCTATAAAATCGCGGCCAAACACTGCAAAGAAATTGGTTTAGGGGTGAATGCAGGTCATGATTTAAATTTAGATAATTTGGCTTATTTCTGCGAAGAAGTGGAGGGTTTGCTAGAAGTATCGATTGGACATGCGTTGGTGAGAGATTGTTTGTATTATGGGTTGGAGAATGTAGTAAGCTTGTATAACAATTTATTGAAATAAATAGAGCAGCTATGAAATGGATTAAAAATATTTTTAGGTTTATTTGGTTGTTGTGGGGTGGGATAGAATTCATGTTTTTTATTACACTAGCCATTCCCTTCTTTTTGTTACTGATTGCTATTTTTGGAAAAAAGGTAAGGTATCAGTTACTCACTTTTAATTTTAAGATACTAGCCCCTGTGATGTTATTTTTAGCAGGCATTCGGTCGGTTACGCATAACAAAGAGAAAATGCCAAAGACTGGCGCACAGGTTTATATTAGCAATCATCAATCGATGGCAGATATTATAATCAATGCCGCGAACAGTCCACAGGCTGGCTTTTTTTTAGCAAAAAAGAGTTTGACACAATTTCCAATTTTTGGTATTATGGTAAGGACGCTTGGGATATTGGTAGATCGTTCGAATGAAGAATCACGAAAAAAGAGTTATGCTTATATGGTGAGTACGATTAAGGAAGGTTTTCCGATTTTTATTTATCCAGAAGGCACACGTAACCGCACCACCGAGCCATTGAAATCCTTTTACGATGGCGCTTTTCGATTGGCCATAGAAGCGAAAGTACCCATTGTTGCGCAAACGATTTTAGGGGTGAAAGAGATTTATAATGCAGATACCCCGCTTTTTTTACAGCCGGGCAGGGTGGATGTTTATTTCGATTGGATAGATACCAGTGCTTATGCATCGAATGAAGCCTCCAAGTTAAGGGAGGATGTAAAGGAGATCATGCTGGCAAGAATTCGGCAACATTCCTTCACCGCTTAATGGGCAATTTGCAATAGCCAAGCCTTCTCGGCAATTTGTTTTTCGTTGGTTAACTTTTCGAGAAATAATGCTTTCTTTCCTTTGGGAAGCACCGATGCTTTTACAATTCGTTTGAGATATTTGATAAAGTTGGTATGAAAAATGTAATGGTAGCCTTTATTTTTATGACGAAGCAAATAGATACGGAAGTTTTCGAGGCTATTGTCGAGTGCGTTATAGTCGTCGGTTTCGTAATAACATTTCAGTAACAGCACCCTTGCACTAATATTGTTTAGAAAATCGACAGGTTCGCTCTGGGCCAACAATCGCATGGCTTTGGTGTATTCTTTTTTTACATAGTATAACCGAGCTAATAAGGCATTATAGTTTTCGTCGCGATGCAACACCGGCAATCTTTCGTAATGTGATTTGATGAGTTCTTCAGACCATTTATAATCTTGTAAACGCAAGGAAACGGTGAGCACATTTCTTAATGTAATGGGTGAAATAAAGCCATTGCCATCGTAACTACAACCGGACTTAAGCTGCGCTTTATACACCGTAAATAATTTAGGAAAGTATTCAGTTTTGAGCGCATTGATGCGACGGATACAAAAGTTGATGGACATGGTGAAAATGATATTTGACATGTCACTCTTTTGAAAATCTACAGATTGAAGGAGGGATTGTAGGATGTTGAAATTTTGTTCGTGATCGTATCTTGTAAAAAGATAGGTTTGATACAAGGCATATAAGACGGTATCTTCAGGGAGAACATAAGCTTCTATTTTAGTTTCGAGGTCATCTATAAATCCTAAGTCGTATTGATATTTGTTAATCCTCGAATAATTAATCGCAGAACAAGCTAATTTTAATTTTTCGGCGAGGTATAATCTATCGAGGGTATTGTGTACATTTTGAAGGTTGGGCTCTACAGTTCGATCTTGTTTGGCTTCTAGCGCATCCATTTTTTCTGTTTCCAGGTAATACACTGTTTTAAAATGTTGTATGTCGCTGATAGCGGCGGTTTCTTTTTTTAATTTTAGTTGAAAAAATTGTTGTTGTTTACTGATTTTTTTTTGTTTAAAATGTGATGCTAGGACCAAAGATTTCTCAGGTATTGATAGTGCATGTTGATAGACTAAAAAGTCTTCGGTAATTTTTTGTAGCCGGTGAAATAATTGTCTTATTTTTAAATCGTTGTAGGTTTGATTTGGAAAAAGCTTGGTGTGAATGTATTCTTTTGAAATGTCAAATATTGGATAGCACATTTGTAGCAGGCCAACCAATTGTAGTAGTGCTGTATGTTTTGATTCTTTTTTACAAAAAACGACCCATGCCAACCATTCTTGTCGACTAAATTGCCTTAATGTGAGTATCGTTTTATTATTTTTACTAAACATATATTTATTATAAAATCTTATTTTACAACACAATAATATCTATTTTTTACATATTTTTATAAACAAATATAAATATTTGTCCTAACTTACACTAATTACTAATCGCATATTTGTATCGTCAATAAATGTCTATTTATAAAACATACGATTATGAAACAACGATTACAAATATCTGCCCTGCTCCTATCGATGATGTTGATGGGGCAGTTTGCGTATTCGCAAGCTGGCATTGAATGGCAACGGTTGTTGGGCGGAAGTGCCGAGGAGAAGACCTCGCGCGTGATACAAACCACCGATAGTGGCTTCATCGCCATTGGTTATACATTCTCGTCGGATTTCGATGTGATTGGTGCGCATGGTAATGCAGATGTTTGGGTAACGAAGTTATCAAAAAACGGAGGACTCGAATGGGCCAAGACTTATGGTGGAACCAATGCTGACCTTGGCACATCCATTTATCAAACGCAAGACGGGAATTATGTATTCACAGGTATGTCGAAATCGAATGATGGTGATGTGACTTTAAATCGAGGCAATGAAGATTTTTGGATTGTAAAAATTGATGGCGGAGGTAATATATTATGGCAGAAAACCTATGGTGGGTCCTATGCCGATTTTCCGTTGAGTATTATCGAGACCGCTGACAATATGCTTGTCGTAAATGGGTATACAGTATCGAATGATTATGATGTTTCGGGCAACCATGGTGGAACGGATATCTGGGTCATTAAGCTGAATGCTGTTGGTAATTTAGTTTGGCAAAATGCCTTGGGGGGTAATGGCTCTGAAATTGCGAGTGCACTTATTGAAACACCCGACTATGGCTATCTGTTTACTGGCTATACCACCTCCGATACCTTCGATGTTACCAGCAATCATGGTGGTGCGGATATTTGGAATGTAAAGTTGGATAGTGCAGGCTCCTTGGTTTGGCAAAAAACATATGGCGGAACGGTGGATGAAAATGCATTTGCGATTAAGAAAACAGTGGATAATAATTATGTGATTGCAGGATGGACAGCTTCGAACAATGGGGACGTTAGCGGAAACAATGGTGGGATAGCAGATGAATGGGTAATTAAGATAGATAATAGCGGCACATTGCTGTGGCAACAATGTATAGGGGGCGCCAATGAAGACCGCGGCTACGATATTATTCAGCAAGCTGATAGCACCTTTATTACCGTTGGCTTTACCAATACCTATATTTCGCACGGCAACTACGAGGCATGGATATGCAAGCTCAACAAAACGGGTCGTTTACTCTATAGAAATAGCATCGGTGGTACGCAAATTGATGTCGCCAATTGTATCACCCCAACCTTCGACCATCATTTCTTGTTGGGTTGTTATACCAATTCTATCGATGGAGATGTAGCGGGTGGATATGGAGATTATGATTTTTGGATTAGTAAGATTAACGATCCTGTAAGAAATATTTCAGGAAAAGTATTTGCCGATATGAATGCCAATTGCCTTTTAGACACCGCCGATATCGGGCTTCATCATGTTATTTTTAGAGATGCTGTTTCTGGACATTATATTATTTCTGATGAAAATGGAGACTATCAATTTCCGATGTATAACGATTCGGTTCGTTTATATATCACCAATTTAGATACCATTTTTTCGCTCGGCTGTTTATCATCAGACACGCTATTTGTTGTGAATGACACGGCTTCTCTGAGCGATTTACTCCACACTGATTTCCCTGTAAGTTCTGGTACTTTTTGTCATCGGTTACAAATTGATGTTTCAACATCGTTTTTTAGAACCTGCAGAATGGGTGATGTTTATTTGTCTTACGAAAATGAAGGAACGATTCAAGCGAGTGGTGCTTTCATCGTCGTAGAAATTGATACCGCGATTATAGATTCAGTTTATTCTATTTTTCCTTACACTCAAATTGGAGATACCCTTTTATTTAATTTAGGAATTGTTGATGCGCATGCGAGAGGTGATATAAGATTTGAAGGGCATGCCAAGTGTTCTGCGATTGGACATAGTTCGAATTGTGTTAGAGCTTATATTTATCCACCATCTAATTGCGTGTTGCCTAATGCCGGCTATGATACTTCAGATATCGTTGTTGAAACTTCTTGTCATAGTGACACCGTTAAAGTACTGCTTAGAAATAGAAGTTCACACGATATGCGAGAACCCGGCAGTCTGAAAGCCTATGAGGACGAAATTATTCAACGATTAGATACTTTTATTTTGGTTGCAGGCGGCACCACTGAATTTAGTTATTATACTCCAACCGACCAAACGACCACGATGGTGATTAATCAAAATCCTTATCATCCGCGGAACCCCGCATTGATACGTTTTGATGAGCTATGCGCCCTGTCCACGCCCATTATTGGTCATTCAATTGTGAATGAATTTCCTCGATATGACAATGCCGCAGATTATGAAGAATTTTGCCAAATTATTGGAAATTCTTGGGATCCTAATATTAAAAGTGTGTCGCCAAGTGGTTTTACCAATCAACATTATACCGACAGCAACCAGGTATTAGAGTATCGAATAGATTTTCAGAATACGGGCAGCGATACGGCTTTCAAAGTAGTGATTGTAGATACCTTAGATTTAAATTTAGACATCAATACTTTCGTACCGCTCATCGGCTCTTCTACCTACAAACCAATTATAGAGGGAAATAGAACCGTAAAATTTGTTTTC
>Ga0164294_10003397_pt1 | contig 14159 bp, 10 predicted proteins | sample GEODES005metaG_FD_111479 | JGI IMG/M metagenome (GOLD analysis project Ga0164294, IMG submission 111479) | Oligotrophic lake water microbial communities from Sparkling Lake, Wisconsin, USA - GEODES005 metaG | ecosystem: Environmental > Aquatic > Freshwater > Lake | place: USA: Sparkling Lake...
CTACATTTTCAATGGTGACTGTTTCTAAACCTTTTTGCTCGAAATTGATTTTTAATGAATACATAAATGGTCGTTACTATTTTTGCAAAAATAGCTTTAAAGGGCCAATGGGTAAAGCACAATACCCGTTTTATTTGTCGAAATACAAAAAAAATAAGCAGGAGCAGTTGGCTTGGGCTATCTTTGCGTTCAAATTGCAAACATATGGCACCAGCTGGCTTTTCTGAAAGAATTTACCTGCAATATTTAAGGACGAAATTCAAGACCATCAGTAAATTGGCGCCAGCAACTGCGGGCAGGATGGCTTTCGAACTTTTTTGCACCCCCTATCCTAAATATAAAAAACGAAAAGCCCCAGCTATTTTCCACCATGCAACAAAGCGCACCGTGGTTTTGTCAGATCAAACCAAGATTCATGGGTTTGAATGGTTACCCAGTAAGCCAAATGACCAAACAGTTTTAATAGCGCATGGATATGCCAGTTACGCCTACAAATTTGAACACTATATTGCACCATTGCTTAAAATGGGCTACCGTGTATTGGCTTTTGATGCACCAGCTCATGGTCAAAGCGAAGGGAAACATATCCATGTAGTAGTCTACCAAGAGGCCATTCAAAAGATCATGGAACAAGCAGGCCCTATCCATCATTTTATAGGCCATTCACTTGGGGCACTTACATTATCTATGATCGCTGAAAAAATAGATCAGGCTGAAGCAAGAAAATTTATATTGATAGCGCCAGCCACAAAAACCACCAGCACTTTCGCCAACTTTTTTAAGATGATGCATTTAAATGAAGTTACGAAAGCTGCATTCTTACAAGATGTTAGGAACAGAACAAGTCATACCGTCGACCATTTTGCAGCCGACAGAGCCCTAGCTCATTATAAAGGTCCAATACTATGGGTACATGATGAAAAAGATATGGTTTGCCCATATGAGGATATTATTCATTTTAAAGAAAATGCCCAATCCAATATCAAATTTCTGATAACCAATGGATTAGGACATAATAAAGTATATAAAACGGCCGAAGTAATGGATCAAATTATGACTTTTTTGACCCCTTCCAAGTAGATCATTTTTATTTTTTAGCCGAAAGCTATAATATTGCATCCAGGATAAAGTTACTTGCAGCAATGCAACTTACCTTATCTTAGCTTGTAAATAGTTGATTTTCAATATATAAATAACCCGTAGGAGCGGTTTGAACTATGTCAAAGAACTTATTAATTGTGGAGTCGCCTGCTAAAGCAAAGACGATAGAGAAGATTTTAGGCGATGAATTTGAAGTCAGAAGCTGTTATGGCCATATCAGAGATTTGGAAAAAATTGATATGGGTATAGATATGAAAAACCATTTTGCTCCAAGGTATATTGTTCCTAGTGAAAAGGAGAAAGTGGTTAAAGAACTCAAATCCATGACCAAGAAGGCAAAAGAAGTCTGGCTTGCGTCGGATGAGGACCGTGAAGGAGAAAGTATTAGTTGGCATTTGGCAGAAGTATTGGGATTGGATCCAAAGAAAACAAAGCGAATTGTCTTCCACGAAATCACTGCTCCGGCCATTAAAAAAGCAGTAGCGAATCCCCGTTTAATCAATATGGATTTGGTGGATGCACAACAAGCAAGAAGAATATTAGATAGAATAGTTGGGTTTGAACTAAGTCCTGTTTTATGGCGCAAAATTGGTATGCAAAAAAGCTTAAGTGCTGGTCGTGTTCAAAGTGTTGCTGTTAGATTGATTGCAGAAAGAGAAAGAGAGATCAACCATTTTATTCCTGAAAGTGTGTTTAAAGTATCTGCGCTTTTTTCTGCCCTAGACATCAATAAAAAGAAAGTTAAATTTAAAGCGGAAGGCCCACAGAAATTAACCACTGCAGGGGCTGCTGAAAAGTTTTTAAATGAATGCAAAGGCGCAAAATATACTGTAAAAGACATTACTGTAAAAGATGGCAAACGCACGCCATCCGCACCTTTCACGACTTCTACTTTACAACAAGAAGCTTCTAGAAAATTAGGTTATAGTGTGAGTAAAACAATGTTACTAGCACAAAAATTATATGAGAGTGGTAAGATCACTTACATGAGAACAGATAGTATTAGCTTAAGTGAAACTGCTGTTGAAGCCATTAAAGCAGAAATCAATTCAAGCTTTGGGGCAAAATACTATCAGCCAAGAAAATTCAAGAATAAAAACGAAAATGCACAAGAAGCGCATGAAGCCATTCGACCTTCTTACATGAATGAGTCCAAGGTAGACGATGCGGACACCAATCGTTTATATGAATTGATTTGGAAAAGAACCATCGCATCTCAAATGAGTGATGCGCAATTTGAAAAAACAACTGCTAAAATAGAGATCTCCACCAATAAAGATACTTTAACAGCTAGTGGTGAAGTCATGAAGTTTGATGGCTTTTTAAAAGTGTATTTAGAAGGTAAAGATGATGATGATTTAGATGAAGAAGCAGAATTAGGCGAAGGGGACGAAAGTTTATTGCCTCCTTTAGCAAAAGGTCAGGTACTTGAATTTATTAGTATGACTGGCTTAGAGCGTTTTAGCCGTCCAGCTTCTAGATACACCGAAGCAAGTTTGGTGAAAAAACTAGAGGAATTAGGGATTGGAAGACCTTCTACTTATGCGCCTACCATTACGACGATCATGAAACGTAATTATGTAGAGAAAAGAGAGAAAGAAGGTGTTAAAAGAATTTACCAGATTCTTTCACTGAATCCAAAAGATGAAATAAAAACAGAAACGGCTTCTGAAATCACTGGAGCAGAAAAGAATAAATTATCCCCTACTGACTTAGGTTTAGTTGTGACTGATTTTCTGAAATTGCATTTTGAAAAGGTAATGGACTTTGGATTCACTGCAAAAATTGAGGGAGAATTTGATGAAATTGCGGATGGCAAATTAAAGTGGAGTAAGATGTTGGAGAATTTCTACCAACCCTTCCATGAAACCATTGAACATACTTTAGAAACAGCTGAGCGCGCAAAAGGAGAACGTGAATTAGGTTTTGACCCAATAACAGGTAAGAAAGTGATTGCACGTATGGGCAGGTATGGCCCAATGGTTCAAATTGGCCACCAGGATGAAGAAGAAAAACCAAAATTTGCAAAATTAAAGGCGTCTCAAAGCATTGAAACAATTAGTTACGATGAAGCGATGGAACTATTTAAGCTTCCTAGAGCCTTAGGTTTATTTGAAGAAGAAGAAGTCTCGGTAAATATCGGCCGATTTGGCCCTTATGCAGCCCATAGCAAGAAGTTCTACTCTTTGAACAAGGAAATGGACCCTTACACAGTTACGCTCGAGGAATTGACGCCAATGATTGCAGAAAAGCGCAAGGCAAAAGATGAACGTACGATCAAGGTATTTGAAAAAGAAAAAATTCAATTATTAAGAGGCCCTTATGGACCTTATATTAAGCAAGGTTTACGCAATTTCAAACTCACAAAAGAGCAACAAGAAAAAGTGGAAGACTTGACCATTGAGGAAGTGAAGGAGATTATCGAAGAATTGAAAAAGAATCCTCCTCGTAAAACTGCAAGAAAGAAGAAAGCTTAAAAAAAAGAGCGCATCAATGATGCGCTCTTTTTTTAAGTATAAAATACTAAGCTAATGATGTGCTTGGGTTTCCCATCGATTTTAGGAATTGAACATGTGCTTTAACAGCCTCTAATACAGTTGGGTATTCAATATAATTCAACTTGAATTCTGCACATGCTTCTTTGACAATCTTACTAATTGCAGGATAGTGTACATGTGATATTTTTGGAAATAAATGGTGTTCAATTTGAAAATTCAAGCCGCCTACTAACCAGCTAACCAATTTACTTTTTGTAGCAAAATTAGCGGTCGTTTGAATTTGGTGTGCAGCAAATTCGTCTGGCATTCTATTCTCTGGCTGAATCGCAGTTGGAAATGCTGTATGTTCTACCGTATGCGCCAACTGAAATACAATACTTAAAATGAAGCCTGCAAAAAATGTACTCAAAATAAATCCAATCAACCAAGCTTGCCAGCCTAACATCAGGATCGGCACCACAACAAAGATGGCTGCATGGTATAGCTTTACAATCCAGAATTCTAGATGATCTGCAATGGCCATTTTTTTCAAAGGAATGGAACCAATTTTACGTTTAAAGTATTTATTGTAGTCGGTAAAGAAAAGCCAAAATACATATAATAACATGTAAAGAATTACAAAATAAATATGTTGGAAACGATGTACTAAAAAATGTTTTTGTGTTGGCGCCATGCGCATTAAAGCCCCTACTTCGATGTCATCGTCTACGCCGTCGATATTCGTGTACGTATGGTGAATTGTGACATGCTTCATACTCCACATAAAACGACTCGCGCCAAGAATACTAATAGAGGAAGAAGCTAATTTATTTAACCATGCGTATTTGCTAAAACTACCATGACTTCCATCATGCATGACGTTGAATCCAATGGCTGCAATCAGGCCGCCAAAAAACAAACACTCCACAATAGCGATTGTTGTTGGTGGGGTAAAAAATACCAAATGAACATAGGTGATTAAAAATAAACTGATAAGAATAACTGCTTTTGTAAACAGTTTATAATTGCCTGTACCACGTATAGTATGCTCTTCTAGGTATTGGTTCACTCTCTTCTTTAATTCGGCATGTAATGATTTATGCACGACCGTAAATTTAGGAACTGAGACAGGTTGAGTTTGCATAGACAAGTTTAGACTTTAGTATACTCAAAGTACGTCAATTAATGGTTCATAATGGTTTAAATATGCTAAAAAATACATAAAATATCTACCAACGTTAAACAATGTACAATAGTATGCCATGGATCAACTTTATATCCACAAGGGAGGTATAACTTAAATCGTTTATTTGATATTTTTTTTGTCAATTTGAATAAGATAAATCAAGCCATTATTGCACATGTTGCCAAAAAATAAAGAAATAAAAGCCTTATTTACCCTCATTGACGATCCTGATGAGGAAGTATTTAGTACAATAGCGAATAGATTATTGGACTATGGCACGCCTATCATTCCTGATTTGGAAAATTTATGGGAAAATACTTTAGAGGAAACGACATTAGAGCGGATCGAAAAAATGATTTACCGACTTCGTTTAAAAGACACTCAACAACAATTAACGGAATGGGCAGCAATCTCTAAACCCTCTCTTTTTGAAGGTGCATTGATTTTAGTTAAATACCAGTTCCCTGAATTAGCGTTGGACCCTTTAAGACATCAATTAGAAAAAATTAGACGCAATATCTGGCTAGAATTAAATAATTATTTGACGCCTTTAGAACAAGCGAATGTCATTCGGAATATTTTATTTAGCTATTATCAAATTAAAGGGGTCGAAGTTGGTTATGAAAATCCAGAAGATTTTTTAGTATCCTCCCCACTTCAATCTAAACCAGGAAATGCATTCGCGAATTCCTTGATCTATGCTGAATTATGTCAACAATTAGAAATTCATGCCGAATGGATCAATATTCCAAAGCAATGTATTCTTGCCTATTTTAGTGCAGATTGGGAACCGCATGAAATTGTACCCAATCCTCAAGAATTCATACAATTTTATGTCGAAGGCACATCCGGACATCCTTTTTCTCAAAAAGATATGGACCAATATTTTTTAAGACACAATATTGAACCCAAAACAATTTATTATAAGCGCCTTTCCAATCAAAGAGTGATTAAAAAAATGATCCTTGAATTTGCAAAGTGTTTTCAAAGTCCTACACTACAATTCAAACAAGATGATTTAATAGCATTGGCCAAATTATTAGACTAAGCCGTCTAACTTATTTGCCTAGAATTGAGCCTGTAAAGCCAAATGGGAGTATATGAGATGAGGATGGAATCAACATGACCTTTCCTGTTTGACCAGCTAAAATAAGCTTGATTGGGCCTTTGTATCTTAACTCGTAATCTAATAAGGATTGTCGACACATTCCACAAGGTGATAATGGATGATCTGATGCAACACCATTTGGTAAATAACTTATGGCCATCGCATGAATGGTTTCATTTGGAAATTGACTTCCTATACTATTTAACAGGGCTCTTTCTGCACAAATACCTACAGGATAACTTGCACTTTCTTGATTGGATCCTAGAATAATTTGTCCATTCGACAGCCTAGCTGCTGCACCCACTTTAAATTTTGAATAAGGTGCAAAAGCAGTATCCACCGCTTTAAAGGCAGCATTTAATAAAACTAAATCTTCAGCACCTAAAGCTTCTTTCGCATCCAATTCTTCATATTCGAATTCGAATTTCTTATGCATGCTTTTTATTTTATCAAATTAAAGAGCCTATTCCATCTAATGGATTGACTATAGCTAAACCAAATCAAAGCTGCACGACCAACAATATGGGTCTCAGGAACAAACCCCCAATAACGACTATCTTGACTACGATGGCGATTATCTCCCATCATCCAATAATAATTTTCTTGAATAGTATAAGTATTAACTGCTTTACCATTAATAAAGTATTGACCATTTTGAGTCGTTAATTTTTGTTGCTCATACCCTTCAATAATTCTTCTATACAGTTCGATGGTACTATCATTCAATGGCACTTGATCCCCTTTTTTTGGTATACGTAATGGTCCAAAATTATCAGCAGTCCAAGGAAAATGTAGGATGTCATTCGGGAAGGTATAACCCACATTCAGGTCTTCAAATAAGACAACCGATTTTACATTCGGCAATTTTTTTAAACTTAAAGCAGCAGCTGCAGTGAGGTTTAATTTAAATGTATTGGGTTGCCCTTCTACAAATTGAAAATCAGCTGTCGCTTCATTGATGTTGATCCCTAAACTATCTTGAATAAAATCTTCTGCTAGAGGTCTACCATCTGTTTCTACAATATATTCTGTTTGCATAAACGGTGCCACCAATGCTGGTGCACCATTCACCCATAATTGACTTTTTTTAATCTCAATAATATCTCCAGGAATACCAACACATCTTTTAATATAGTTGTCTGTCTTATCCATTGGATGTACTAAAATTGGATAATCAGCCTGTAATTTTGTACGGTCATTATTGTATTGAGCACTTCTTAAAACATCATAGTATGGAATCTTAGAACCAAATTCTGGCAAGTTGATAATCGTGTCTCCTGCTGGAAAATTAAAGACAACCACATCGTTTCTATTAACTTCTCTTAATTTGGGGAAACGTTTGTAATCTAGTTGAATCCATTTTAAATAAGACGGCGTTGTTGGCGCAGCTGGCAAGGTATTGTGTACAAAAGGAAAGGACAATGGCGTTTGTGGAATTCTTGCGCCATAAGTTAATTTGTCAACGAATAAAAAATCATTCACTAACAAGGACTTTTCCATACTCTCTGTTGGAATCACGTAAGCTTCGAATAAAAATGTTCTGATCATTGTTGCAGCTACAATCGCAAAGACCCCTGCATCCACCCATTCTCTCGAAGCTGGTTTATGGTAATGTGCTAAAGCTGCATCACCATGCCATTTTTCTTTTTTATCCAATCCTAGGTAGGGTAAATACAAAAAAGGAACAAGCACCGTTAATGTATGATGGATTAAATTCACTCTCTTGAAATGCATTACAAACAGGATAGTGATCCATAGACTTACAAATTGACCTAAAATTGGAATGAATTGTATCCAAAACCAAAATTTTGGAATCTTGCAAAGTTGAACCACTTCCCAAGTATTGAATATGGGGATGATGGCCTTGCTTGCAGGCACGCCTGCTTTTCTCAACATGGTATAGATACCAATATGCCAGCCCAACCAATAAAGGATAAAAAGGATCATGCCCATAATCATAGAATTAGATATTACAAAAATATCCCTTTGTGAGGGATATTAAATAAAATATTTATTAACTGTAAAGATGCTGTTTAAATGGTCAAATACAAGGATTTCGCAATTACTTGTACTGCTGTAACACTTCTTTAACCAATTTCACTGAACGGCTTACATCAGGAATAGCCAATGCAGTCAAATTAGGGGCATAGTGCATTGGTGCATCTGCACTTGTTATTCTTCTGATTGGAGCATCTAAATAGTCAAATCCTTCCTTTTGTATACGGTAACTAAGTTCAGATGAAACTGAAGCAAATGGCCATTGCTCTTCAATAATTACCAAACGGTTTGTTTTCTTAACACTCTCTAAGACGGTCATCCAGTCTAAAGGGCGAATGGTTCTTAGATCAATCACTTCTGCACTGATGCCTTCTTTTTCTAATTCTTCAGCAGTGGATAAAGCCACTTTCATCATTTTATTATAAGAGACAATCGTAATATCTCTGCCTGGACGCTTCACATCTGCTTTTCCTAATGGAATATAATATTCTTCTTCTGGTACTTCGCATTTATCTCCATACATCACTTCACTTTCTAAGAACATGATTGGATCTTCTTCGTAACGTATTGCTTGTTTCAATAAACCCTTAGCATCATATCCATTGGACGGAGAAACAACTTTAATGCCTGGAATGTTTGCTAAATAACTTTCGAATGCTGTGGAGTGTTGCGCTCCTAATTGACCAGCACTTCCATTAGGTCCTCTCATAATAATTGGACAACCAATTTGACCACCACTCATTGCCAACATTTTGCTGGCAGTATTTAAAATTTGGTCTAATGGCAAAACAGCAAAATTCCATGTCATGAATTCTACAATAGGTCTTAATCCATTTTGTGCAGCACCTACTGCAACAGCAGTGAATCCTAATTCAGAAATAGGCGTATCTATGACTCTTTTTGGCCCAAATTCAGCTAACATGCCTTGACTTACTTTGTATGCGCCATTGTACTCAGCTACTTCCTCTCCCATTAAAAAAACGCGCTCATCTCTTCTCATCTCTTCGTTCATCGCTTCGCGTAGTGCTTCTCTAAAGGCTATTGATCGCATGTAAAATCATTTTAATTTTGAAATGCAAAAATAGCATTTTATCAAGGAAAAAAGTAAGATTAGGCGCAAAAAAAATCCCCTCCCGAATATCGGGAAGGGATTACTACTAAACCATCTGAGTAGTTTAAAACACGTTATAAGCAAAACTTACATAGTATAATCCACCAATAGCTGGACTTCCATGTGCAGTGTTGTAGTATGTGTTAAAAAGATTCGTACCACCTAATTTAACCAATGACTTCATTGCAGGTAATTTGTAGGTTAATACGCCATCTAATGTGTTAAATGAAGATACTGTACCTACGCCGAATGTTCCTTCGTAAGTAAAGCCATCTTGGTAACGATAGATAGCACTAAATCCTAGGCGATTTTTTAAAGCAAAACCACTATTACTTAATGAAACGTTAGATCTCATTTTTGGTGTATTAAAGTAAGAAATAAATCCTGCTTCTAAATCACCAATTTCATCGCTATAAACGCTACTAGATATTGTAAAATTTGCAGGTAGGATATAATCTAATGAAAGTCCCCAACCAGAAGTCTTCACTTTTTGTTTAGAGTTAGTAGAGATTGAGTATGCAATACGGCTACTTGAGAACAAAACGTCTGTAGCTTTAGGAGCAGCAGCGTTATTTGATTGCAATACAGTTACTCCACTGATGAAGTTCTCATATTGACCAAAATAATAATAGAAATCGATCAATAATTTTTTAGCTACTAAACCCTTGTAACCAACTTCAAATGAATTCATAGACTCAGGCTTGAATTCTGGGAAGGCTTGTACTTTAAGTAAAGAAGCATTTGCTCCACCTGAAGCACCAAAAGCAGTCACACTTGCTAAAGTATAAGCAGGGTTCGTATCAAATTTATAGTACTTTCTTAATTGTGGCAAACCTCCCATTAACCTTGTTCCACCTCCAACTAATAAATTAATCCATTGGTTTTGAGTTGTTGGGAAACGGTAAGCTGTTTGATAAGAAACACGTAGATTATGATCTTCTTTTAATTTAAACACCATCGATGCTCTAGGTGTAAAACGACCTTTAAAATTTTCATTCTTGTCATAACGACCAGATACTGAGAATTTTAATAAATCACCAAAGAAACGCTTAGACAACTGTGCATAAGCACCGGTCTCATTAATATTGATATTTCCAGCTGTATCTGCAAACAAAGTACCTTGAGAATTTAATATATATTGTCTTACGCTTGCACCTACTAATAAATCAGCATTGTGCTTAGCTAGACCAAAAGCTTCTGTTAAATTGTATTGACCCTCAGCTGCACGCATAGAAGTTTTTTCTAAGAACATCGCACCACCTTTAGAAATTGGGGTGCCTACTAAAGCTTTGAACAAGGCATTATTACCAAGATAACCAGTTGGTCTTCCAGCATCTGCACCCGCTCTAGCAGCTGCATGTGCAGCTAGATCGCTCGCACCATTACTTAAAAAAGTAGCATAAGTAGCAGCATAAGTAGGATACCAAGCCGTCCTACTATCTTTCCATTTTTCATTGAAATATCGTGCAGCAATCGTTGAGTTAAAAGAGGCACCAGAATTCTCTAAAGTTGTATAAGCTCTAAAATACCAGTTTTTAGCCTTAAATTCTAATTTATACTGTCCCATGCTAAAATCCTTAATTGAATAACGATCACTTCCTGTATACACCGTGTTTCCAGAACCATTGTAGGCAGAAAAAGATGCTTCTACATTATCATTGATTTTGTAGTGGATAGACCCTTGGAATTTTACGTTCAATGCAGTTGGATCTACCACATCTTGTTCAGCATAACCAGTTCTACTCACATTCTTATTTTGAAAATAACCTCTTTTATCACCCCATAAAAATGCAGCATTTGCACCTAAGGCAGCACCACCAGCACCAGTTAAGAATGTTTGGTATAATGCTAATGTAGGATATAAAGCAGCGGCATCGTATAAACTATTGAAAGTTGCAGTACCAGCAACAGAACCCAAAGAACTGATTAAAGAAGCTTTAACCAAACTACTTACACCAGCACCAACATCAGCTAAATTGGCAGATGTTTCATCACCATAAAAATTCACACCATCATAGTTCGGATCAGATGATCTTGTACCAGCAATGGTTTGACCATTTGGACTACCAGTTGTTCTAGAATAGTTTTGAGCACTATTCGCTCTCCAGTCATCCGCTTCTGTGAATTGCATGCTGAATTTATAAGCAAAACGATCGCCTATTTTTTTAGCATAACGCACTGTCCAGTCTTTATATGGCGCTAATGGACGTTGTTTGTTATCAACATGGTTCATACCTTGTTTTACTTGGAAACTTAAACCTTGGTATTTAAATGGATTTTTACTATTAATTAAAACAGTACCGTTCATACCACCTTGACCATACAAAGCAGAAGAGGCACCTGGTAATAATTCAATATTGTCTACATCTAATTCTGTTAAACCAATAATACTAGCTACAGAGAAGTTCAAACCAGGAGCTTGGTTATCCATACCATCTACAAATTGATTTAGACGGCTGTTACCACTACCATTGAAACCTCTTGAGCTAATACTTTTAAAAGTTAAACTGGCAATGTTGACATCCACCCCTTTTAAAGTACCCAATAAATCGTAATAGTTAGACACTGGTGCATTCTTAATTGTAGCATTGCTAATTCTTTCAATCGTCACTGGAGATTCTAAAATACGCTCCGCAACTCTTGATGCTGCAACAACAACTTCAGTACCTAAAGTAAAAGATTGTTTTAAACTAACATCTACTTTAGATGCTCCAGCACTCACCACCTGCTCTTGGTTTTCAAAACCTACCGAGCTAAAAACCAATGTATACGGTGCTTTTTGAGACACTTTTAATCTGAAAGTTCCTTTGTCATCCGTGAAAGTACCAACGGATGTGCCTTTCACTGTAATAGATACTGCAGCAACTGTTTCACCAGTAGTTGCATTTTTTACAGTTCCTGCGATTGTTCCTGCATTTTGAGCCATTGCACTCATTGCTGTAAAAGCAACTGCGCAAAAAAGACCAAAACGAGTTAATAATCTTGTCATAAATAATTGTTTTAAGTTGAATTGTACCTCAAAATACCAAATTGTTAGCAAATCAGAAAAAAATATCAAAATACTGTTAAAGTTTTTATTTTCGTGGAATGAATCCAACTACTATCCCAGGCTTATTAAATACCTATCACGGCAAGGTGAGAGATGTCTATTACATTGAAAATGAACTACTTGTAATGATAGCAAGTGACCGTATCTCTGCTTTTGATGTTATTTTACCTAAACCAATCCCTTATAAAGGGCAGGTTTTAAATCAAATTGCCGCCTATATGCTCGATGCGACCAAGGATATATGTCCGAATTGGCTCATAAACACCCCTGCCCCAAATGTGGCCATTGGGAAAAAATGTACCCCTTTTAAGATCGAAATGGTCGTAAGAGGCAATTTAGTAGGGCATGCATGGCGAACTTATCAAGCTGGAGGTAGGACACTTTGTGGTATAATATTGCCTGAGGGACTAAAAGAAAATGACTATTTCCCAAATCCTATCATTACCCCATCCACCAAAGCAAGTGAAGGACATGATGAAGATATTTCAAAAGAAGCCATCATTGCTCAGGGGTTAGCTTCTACAGAAGATTGGGCTATTTTAGAAAAATATGCCCTCGCCCTATTTGCAAGGGGAAAGGAAATTGCTGCTAAAAGAGATTTGATTTTAGTGGATACAAAATACGAGTTCGGCAAGATTGGAGATACCATTTATTTAATGGATGAAATTCATACCCCTGATTCTTCCAGGTATTTTTATGCAGATGGATTTGAAGCAAGACAAGCCAATCAAGAAAAGCAAAAACAATTAAGCAAGGAATTCGTAAGAGAATGGTTAATTGAAAATAATTTTATGGGCAAAGAAGGACAGACCGTACCAGCGATGTCTGAAGAGTGGATACAAACTATTTCAAAAAGATATATTGAATTGTTTGAGCAAATTATTGGCGAGGTATTTCAACCTGAATCAAAATCAGAAGCTGAGACTTTTCAATTGATTCGAAATGCATTGAACAATTTAGGAATACAATAAAAAAATCCCGGCCTTGGTCGGGATTTTTTTTGAGTTATTTATTTTTTTATTTCACTTCAATATCAATACCTAGTCTTGGCCTTAATCTTTCTTTGGCTTTATTAAATACCTGCATGCCTTTTTTCACCCCTTTTCTCAATGCTTCTTGTGCTTCTAATGGCATATGAAAGACTTCTTTACAAGCGCTTGTGCAACACCCATCAAATGCTTTTGCACAAGCATCGCATTGTATAAAAAGCAAATGACAAGCATCGTTTTTGCAATTGGTATGGGTATCAGCAGGCTTGCCACATTGATGACAGCTTGCAATAATATCATCGGTAATTTGCTCACCTAAGCGGTCATCGAAGACGAAATTTTTTCCTTTGAATTTACTTTCTATTCCTGCCGCTTTTATTTCATTTGCATAATGAATCACCCCACCTTCTAAATGATATACATTTTTAAATCCTTCGTGTAACATATAAGCACTTGCTTTCTCGCATCGAATCCCTCCTGTACAATACATGATAATATTTTTATCCTTATGCAGCTGCATCATTTCTGCTGCCATCGGCAATTGATCTCTAAAAGTATCAGAAGGAATTTCAATGGCATTGTCAAAATGCCCAACTTCATATTCATAATGATTGCGCATATCAATGACAATCGTATCAGGCAATGCAATCAATTGATTCATTTGTTCCGCATTCACATATTTCCCTTTGTTCTCCATACTAAAGTTGGGGTCTTCAATGCCGTCGGCCACGACTTTTTCTCTTACTTTTATTTTTAATACCCAAAAGCTTTTACCATTGTCATTCACCGCATTATTTAATCGGATTCCATCCAATGCCTTAATAGAAAAAAGATAAGTTTTGAAGGCCTCAAATAAATGCGTGGGCACACTAATTTGTGCATTGATGCCTTCGGTAGCAATATAGATTCGACCAAATACCTGCATGTGATTCAATGCTTGGTACATGTCGTCCCTAAATTGTACAGGATCTGAAATTGTAAAATACTGATAAAAACTAATCGTGGTTCTATCGAAATCCTCTTCGTATAGTTTTTGTTTCAACTCCTTGTTTGAAACACGGTTGTGCAGCTGTGCCATATGGATTTAATTTAAGCTCAATTACAGATTAAGCAAATTGACCCCAAAGGTAAACTTATTCA
>Ga0164294_10003398_pt1 | contig 14158 bp, 7 predicted proteins | sample GEODES005metaG_FD_111479 | JGI IMG/M metagenome (GOLD analysis project Ga0164294, IMG submission 111479) | Oligotrophic lake water microbial communities from Sparkling Lake, Wisconsin, USA - GEODES005 metaG | ecosystem: Environmental > Aquatic > Freshwater > Lake | place: USA: Sparkling Lake...
CAATGGCGCGTTCAGTGACGAGGAATACGCATGACGACCCTCAGAACGGTCCCTCTCTCGATACCGGTACTTGTACGCCCGCGTGTCCCGTGTGTGTCCTGTGTGTCGCGGCTCCCCCCGGTGTCTTTGAACCGGGTATGTTTGAAAGTCGCGCTTTCACCTCTTTTGGTGGTGCCCTTCCACACAGGGGAGCGTCGCTCGCGCGTCGGCCAACGTGCAGCGCCCTCTCCCCTGCTCGCGCGATTTGCCGATGGCCAAGGTCGAGCCGGGACCCGTTTCGCCGACCCCAGCCACCGGTGAACCGGCCAGGATGATGGCCCAACCCGACGAGGGGGGCGACAACGCCTCGCGAAAGACGCGAAAGGCGCGTTTCGCGCTCTCCGCCCAGCGTGCCCGGAAGGATGCCGATTTGCTCGCCACAGTGGCGAAAGCGGCCCATGCGCAGAAGGCCAAGGCGCAGGCAGGTCAAAAGCCGCCAGTGACCCCAAAGATCATCGACCTCAACCAACGCACCACCATTGAGCAGATGGGCCTCTCCAAGCTGTTCAGCTCGCGCGCCTCGAGTCGGCGGCGTGGCGGCCGGTACGGCGCGGAGCCGCCGCCCGAGTGGGCGGGCGCCGCCAAGCTCGTGCGCGATCTCGGCGAGACCGTCACGTGCGTCGCTGTGTCCGAGGACGACAGCCTCTTCGCCGCTGGCTCGATCTTGCCCACTGGCCACAACGCGATGGTGTTCTCGACGAAAACCGGCGCGACGGTCGCTTCCTTCAAGGCAAAGTCAGGCGTCAACGCCGTGTGCTTCGCGGGCGTGGGCAAGCAGACGTTGCTGATCGCGGGCTGCATGACGGGCGACATGCACCTGTGGCACGTGAACGACGGCTCCTTGTACTACGAGCACAAATTCATCGGCAATGTTCACAGCATGGCCATAGGCGCGGGTGGCACGCGCCTCGCCGTTGGCGGAGTGGCGACGCACGTGGTTGTGTACTGCCTCGCACTGCCCGACGAGAGCACGACCACGTCCTTGCAGTCGCCCACTCAGATGCTGACCGAGTTAGTGCGCTTCAAGACCGCCGGAACCCTCAACTCTCTCTCGCTGTGTGCGGACGCGTCCGTGCTGTGCACGGGCGGCGACTCGAAACTCGTGCAGCTGTGGGGATTACACACGCCCGAGGCCATCGAGGCGCGCGCGGGCGAACCGATGGTCGCATTCCGATGCTCCTCGACCGTGTACTCTCTTGCCCTCTCGCCACGCTGTGACCGGCTCGCTGTCGGCACTGTCGACTGTACCGACGTCTACCAGCTCAGCCCGGTCTCTGAGCACAAGATCATCGCGCCGCCCGCGACCCCCTTGCCTCGGCCCTCGCCCATGGGCAGCTCACCGACCCGTACCCTAACTCAAGCTGCCTTTGGCAAAACGCGCCGAGAGCGCATTCGACACGACTCGATGACTGCCGAGCAGCGAGACGTGATTGCGGCCGATTGCGCCAGTGAGCAGCCAATCCCAGGCGGCACAGGCGGCGCGGGCGGCGGGAAAAGGGTGGCACGCCACGCCGAAAACGTTGTGGAGTGCCCAGGCGTCGTGCTAGAGCCATTGTTATGGCTCGAGTGCCCCGCGCAGCAAGGAGGGGTGGCCTTCTCACAGGAAGGCAAGATCGCCGTTGCTGGCGACCAGCTCGTCACCGTCTTTGATACGGTGTCGGGCGCCACGCTGTGCAAGATGCCGCGCACGGCGCGTGTGCGCTGCTGCGCCCTGACGTCCACAGGCAGCATCGTGGTCGTGGGCGGCTTCGACAAGAAGGTGACGATGCACAATGTCTGCGCCGGCACCGAGATGAGCCACTTTGCGTGTGCCGACGACTCGGTGTGGTCGGTGCACCTGTCGGCGGACTCGTCGCTCCTCGCCATCGGCTCGGGCCAAACCACAAACACGGCCAAGGGGTATGTCTGCCTGTACGATGCGAACGCCCACGGCCCGGGCCCAGCCGGCGGCACCTCGCCGGGGCTGCTCGCCAAATGGGACCACGCTAAGGTGGTCTGGTGCGTGCGCCTCTCGCCCGACGGCACCGTGCTCGTCGCTGCCGACTTCAACATGAAGTTGACCGTGTATGACACGCACCCGAGCCGGCTGCGCCAGATCCAGCAGCTCGAGCTCTTTACCGCCATGTCGTTCAGTTGCCTGGGACGATCCATGCAATTCTCAATCGATAATTCACACCTCGTGCTCGGCTGCTGGAGCGGCAACGCGCATCTGTACCGGCTCTCGCGCGCTGTCTCGGGCACTAGCACCGGTCCTGCCAAGTCACCTCAGACGCCAGTGCCTGCGCCTGAGGCACAGGTCCTGGCGCTCGAGGGCGCTCGAGGGCGGACGACGCTCGAGGACGACGGCGTCAATAAGATCCGCGATCCGCCGCCCCCTCTGGAGATGCGCGAGATCGCGAGGGTCAAGCGCACGGAACGTGTGTACGGCGTAGGGATAGACGCACACGGCCAGCACATGTGCGTGGGCGGACGCGACAAGATGGTCGCCCTGTACGAGATCGAGCCCGTCGGCGCTGAGCACAACGCCAAGCTGATCTGGACGGCCGTCGCTGAGGACTTTGTGTATGCTGTCGCACTGTCGGCCGACCTCACGTATTGCGCGTACGGCGGCACCAACAAGGCAGTCGTGGTGCTCGACGGGCGCACGGGCGTGCCCCACTGGCGCGTTGCGCTGCCCAGTACCGTCTGGTGCATCTCGATGCTGCCAGATTCGTCCAGGATGGCCGTCGGCGGCGAGCTGCCCACTGTGAACGTGTACGATCTGGCCAACCAGCGCGACGTGTTGCAGTTGCCCACGGAGATGACAACCTGGGACATCACCATCTCGCCCGATGCGCTCTGCTTCACCAACGGCCACTTCGCCTCCCTGTACGGGCGCGGCGGCACCGAGTACGCGTGGCTCGACCCACCCTCATTCCGCGTGATTTCGTCGCTCATCACGACGATGCTCACGAGCGAGGAGCAGCTGCTGCATGCGGTGCGCCTCATCCTTGACGCGCACCCCGCCATCGTCAACGCGCGCGACCCGGACACGGGCGCGTCTCTTCTGCACTTCGTCATCTCGAACGCAAACCAGGCGAGGCTGCTCGAACTACTGCTGGGCGCGCAGTGCCTCATCGGCATGCAGGCCGACGCGCGCGGGCGCTCGTGCCTGCATGCGGCCCTCGAGCAAGGCAAGTGGCGCTCACTCCAGCAGCTCCTCGAGGCGCTTCGGCACAAGCGCTTCTCGATCATCCCTGGCTCAATGCGTCTCGTGGCTGAGTGCTTCGAGGCAATCGCCGTCGACTACCCACTCGACTTTTTGGGCTACATCAGAACCATGCCGCTCGACCCTGAGCCCGAGGTGCTCGGCGACATCGACGCCTTTGACGTGCTACTCCCCTCAGTCCTAATCTGTGGCTCTGCCCAACGGTGTCCTAAAGGCATCTGGAATGCGAAGCTCGCACAGTACGCGCGAACGGCGAACAGCGAACAGCAAACAGCGCACCAGGAGGACGCGAAGCCTGCGCCGCGCCATGGCAGCATTTTCTCGAGAGTGACAACCCCACCCACGGCCGACGCCAACATTGGCCTGGGCTCCGAGTATGCGACCTCAGAGAGCAGCGTACACGGCGGCAAGGCGCAGCGTCCCAACTCCGCGCGCGTACACTCCTCAAGCACGCGCGCAGCCTCAAGCACGCGCGCAGCCTCAAGCACGCGCGCAGCACTCTTGTTCAAACCAATGGCGCAGACGCCAAAGAGCACCGGCAGCGCGGCGGCGGCCGTGACCACTGACCGCTCGATTGAAATGGGGTACAGCAAGAAGGCAGGTGGGGGGCTGCAGGCATTCCGCGTGCCCATTGAGAACTTTGCGGGCCTTTTCGAGCACGGGCCGACCCCGGTGTCGCCCCTCCAGCTGGTGGTCGACGCGGTGGTGAAGACGCGCGACTATTCCGTCTTTGGCTCGGTGCTGATGGAGCATCTCATCGAATTCAAGTGGCATGGCTTTGCCAAGCGGGCCTTCTATCAGGAGCTCCTCTTGTATGTGTTCGACCTGTACTGGGTGCTCTATTTCAACATGGAAGCTACAGATACGCAGTTCGACACCTGGAGCGACCTGCTCGGCAGGGGGGGCGAGAACAGTACTGGCCCCCGAGGTGGGCTACTCTTCGGCTTCTTTTGGACGTGCTTCTACTGCGTGAGGAAACTGTCCACCGAGATGCACCAGCTGCGCCAGGCCGGCGTGCTCGAGTATCTGAGCAGCATGTGGAATTGGTTCGATATGATCACGATCGCCGGGCAGGTGATTGTCAACGTGCTCCTCTGCTTGCGCGACGAAGATGGCGTGCGCGTCGATATCCCGGGAATGACGTACCTGTACCAAGGGACCGTCAACAACGAGACGACCCGTCGCCTGGGTGAACGAGTGGCCGCCGATGTCATGAGCGGTGGTGGCGGCGTCGGCGGCGGTGCTGCCGCTGGCTGGCCGGTGATGGTCGACGAAGAGCCGGGCAAGAGCATGCGCCATGCAATGCGCCTTCTGAAAAAGGGAGGTGCTGGTGCGGCCGCCGACGAGTCGGGCGTGATCAACTACGAGATTGGGCTGCTCGTATACCTGCAGGCGCTCGTCTGCCTCTTCGCCTGCCTTCGGATGCTCTACTTTTTCCAAGGGAATCTGAAGCTGGGGGCTCTCGCGCACTCTCTACGTACGATCATGATCGACATCCTGCCTCTGTTTGCCCTGATGTTCATCTTTATCATCGCCTTCTGCTCCGCGTTCATCGTCATCATTACCCGACAGTTCGCCGCGGAACCGCAGAGCGAACACGAGGCCAAATTCAAACAGTGGCACCACTTTTGGGATGCCTTTCTCGTGATGATCAACATGGGCGTCTACGCGATGTCGGACGCGGCCATTTTGGCGTACGGAACCGACCCGGTGTTTGAGCCCGCTGAGCAGCGCTTCGTGCTCATCATGTTCCAATTGTACATGCTCTTCGTACAGCTGGTGCTGCTCAACATGCTCATCGCCATCATGTCCGAGTCGCACACGCGTGTCTCGGAGCAGTCGCAGCTCGTCGCACTCTCTGGGCGCGCCGAGCTGATCCTCGAGTACGAGGGCGACGAGGTGGCGCGGCATATGAAGAAGGCCAAGGCGTGGGAAGCCGCGCACAAGCGCCGGCGTGGGCGCGAGGGCAGCCGCAACTCGTTGGACCTGGCACGGCTGCAGGAGGAGCACGAGGAGCGCCATCTGCTCAAGATGCAGCGCGTGTGCCCGCGCTGGCTGCACATCCTCAAGCCGCCCGAGCACCAGCGTTCGAGCCATACGGGGGACGATGTCACCCTTCGGCAGCTCAAAGAGCAATTGCAGCAGGTCGCAGAGGAAGGTGCCAGCTCACGCGCCACGCAGAAGAGGATCTTGGTGGAGCTGAGCAGCCGCGACGTGCACGAGGAGCGGCGTCTGCTCATGCAGGCGATGCGCGTGGAGATGAGCCAGCTACGCGAGGACCTCAAGGAGGATATGGACGGGTCGGGCAAGGGGCAGAGCACCTTCAATCACGCGCGGGTTCCACTCCTTCAAGGGTGACCATCGAAGCGAGGAGCACCGATCGAACGAGGCGTTCGGGCGCCCTTTGCTTACTTACCCGGCATGCTTACCCGGCATTACACCCTGGGGACAGAGACATGAGAGACCCAGCTCCCAGGGGCAGGGCCGTGAAGCGTGAAGAAGCAACCATGACAATGAGCCACGAGGTCGGGAAGCCATCCGATCAGCAATAGATGCCATCCCGCGCGTATACCCCGGATGAGTCCCGACGAGCCCTGAATCACGTGCATGGGACTCGAGCATGGACGCACAACCAGGGGAGGAGGCGGAGTGCAGTCCATGGGCATTGAGCAGGGAGGCGCAGAAGGGGGGGGACTGCGGAGTTCAGTCCATGGGAGTCGAGCATGAAAGCACAGCACGAGTTCCAGTACGAGAGAGCGCGGCCCAAGTCCCACATGCGACATGGGACGTGCGCCCTGGTGTGGGTGGGGCGTGACCTGGGGTGATGTGCGTGCCGCTGTCGAAGAGCCTTCGAGGCCGACGGCGGGGATACGTCAACCGTTACCACAAATCGCCTGAAAGACAATGTGTGAAAGTACGCCGCGGCTGTGACAGGAAAGACGTTTGATCGTCGGACCGGACGTCGACGTTTCACGTTATCTCTCGCTTCTCCGTTGTTGTGACAGCTGACACGACAACGCAAGATACTCGGCGTTCATGAGCCCCAAGTGCGAACGGTAGTGCGGGCCCGTCCGGTCGGGTCACTGTCACGTAGGTACTACGTTCTACGTCTCAGGAGCTATCACAACACGGGTTTCGTTTTTCGTCGATTCCGGTCCCGGTTCTGCCATGTGTTCTGCGCTTCTCCTACGGTTACTTCCATCCCAACACGACCGGCCCAGGCAACTTCAACTGGAAGCACGTTGCCCTAAGGTGTTCGGTCAGATTGAGTGTCTGCCCCTTGTACATCGGAAAGATCCTCTCGTGCCACTCTACTGCCAGCAAATCGATGGAGCACAAAGCCTCTGGCTTGGTTTTGAGCAGGTGGTGCAGCAGCGTGTACTCAAACCCTTCGATATCTATTTTGACCGCAATCAGAGCCGGCCGTGGTGGTGCGCACCACGCCTCCAAAACGGTGCCGGCGCCAATTGCCGGCACCTGGCTCTGAACCCAGCGATCGCTCACCGTACGGCTGAAGTCAAGCTTCACCTGGTGCCCCCTCAGAGAGATCAGCGTATTGTTCCCTGCTAAAGTCGAACTGAGCCCGTGGCTCTGCCAGTCGCGATACAAGATGACTGGCTGGCTGTCCATGCCAAATGCCGTGCCATTGAATAGCCTCACCCGCTCGCCCGAGTGGCGAAGCCGCGCTTCGAGCGCGCTGAGCAGCTCATTGAAGGTGGGGTTGGCTTCAAACCCGTACCAGCACCGCGCCGTGGGCGGACCACGTAAGCACGATGCGAGCCTGCCGTAGACGTTGCTGCCAGAGGCGGGGATTCCCTTCGAGCGGATAACTTCTGAAGGCCACGCCTGCAAGCTGCGCCCGTTGTTCAAGCCCACGTCTCCAAGGATACAATCGCATCTGCAGGCTCCAACGTGCTCAGAGTGGAACGCGGAGCAGCTGGAGGTTGCAGCGGAGGCTTGTGACAGAAGGAGCAAAAGTACGACGCGAGCATGATGTGAGAGATTTAGGGAGCACGACTCGACATAGCGACGCGAGCACGACGGGACTAGGATTCGACCCGCGGGTAGCATTGCCTTCAGCTCTCTTTCGATCACACCGACTCCTGTGTGAAAGGTGAAAGGTGAAAGAGTGAAACGGCTGTGAGCCGGGTGCTCCCGCATGGTTCCCGAGATGGCACCAACTCACAGTTGAAAAGGTCGTGTTGCGAATCATTTTCTCATGGGGTACCTGGCCCCAGAACCGCTCAAGGACGTTTGGCGCTATGTGCCTCCCGGCAGCACGGTGCTGGAGATGGGCGCACACTACGGCACAGTATCGTGCGCTATTTCCAAGCGACAACACAACTCGGGCCTGCGCGTTTCTCTGGAGCCAAGCCCCTCAGCTTACGAAATCCTCAATCGCAACACACGTGCTAATGGATGCGAAGGGCTCAACATCCTCGGCGTCGTCGTCGCGCAGCGTCAGGTCTTCAACTCTTCGGGGAACTACAATAATCAGATGAAAGTAAATGTTGGGCGCGATAGCCACGCTGTGCCGAGATACAATATTTCGGGCCTAGCGACGCTCCTTAGTAAGCGCATGCGCCGGCCAATCTCGTTTGATACGCTTGTGCTGGACTGCGAGAACTGCACCCGGACACTATTGCACGAAGAGGCATCTTTCTTCGCTGACCAGCGCCTGAAGACCATTGTGTACGAGGCTGACGAGCGCTCACCGGAGCTGATTCTCCATATCTGCACGCTTGGTTTTGGTGTGGTCAGCAACCAGCTTGACTGCCGGTGGAATCTGACCCAACTCGTCTTCGTGCGGGGCGCAGGGCTCCCATGCCCAGTGACACCAGACGGCTCTTCAGCCAAGATCGTTGCCGCCTGCACCGTCGATCGTGCGCCGGTAGAAGCTAGAACAACGTGCCCTTCAACGCTGAGCATCGGCCGACAGATGTTCAGTACGAATGACTTCAGCTGGTTCAAACAGAACTTCCCGAGGCACGACTTCGCACTCCTTTGGCACGAGCTGCACCCTAACGAGCACAAACGAGAAATGACGCAGAAACAGTTCTTTCCTAGCCTTATGCGTGCGTGGGGTGAGCTTGGCTACGAAGGATTCTATGACACCTCCAACGATTTTGTTCGGAAACTGAATCCAGTAGTTCGCAATCGACATGAGAACTTTGTCAACATGTCGTGGATGGTCGCGCAAGCGGTTCGGCTCCTTCAGCCTCTCACATTTGTCCTCGCCGTCAACATCACGCTCGCACGTATCAAGGAGTACAACAAGTGGCAGCCTTTGTCAGTCCATGTAAAAAGCTTTCCGCCCGTCCTCAACATTTTTTGCGCGGTGGAGATGGTGGCAATAGATGCGGCTGTGCCTGTGCACATCATCCACTCGGAGGCGCTGCTGCGCGTTTGCGAAGCTGACGGGCCGGTCGCATGTGTTGAGCACATTGCGCAGCAACGACGCCATGACACTCGTATACTCACTTTGCAAGACATGTGCGGCGCTGTCGACGTGGCCGTCGTCTCGAGACAGAAAACGCACCCCAGGCACGTTTGCTCCGATGCATGAGACAATATTTAGAAAAGACTCGTGGCCGAGCCGCAGCTGACGTAGACGCGTGTGTTCACATAACAAGAGCATGCAGAGGAAATCGTGGTGCGTTTCCGACCGGACGTTACGTCACGTACATACGCGCGACGGTACAGTACGGTACAATTAACATTCATTCACAACACACCAACACGTACAACGCAATCTCAAATGCGTGGAAACTTTTGTGATACAGTTACAGATACCGGTCGACAAACTGTCGACACAGATCCCGCGCGGCGTACAGTACCCGTTGTCACTGTCCCGACTCCCCCCCGGTGTTTTGGAACCGGTATGCACGGGCGGACGATATGGTGTACATTCACACATCACAGAAGGTCTCGAGGGGCGGCAATCTATGATTCTGCGGACTGTTCTGCAGAGGCCGGTGATGATCCTGCTGAGGCACTTGCTGTTTGAGAACCTTGCTGATCGGGTCGAGTTGAGTGTGTCAAGTTGAGTGCACTAAGTCGCGAGCAGTACTTTCGGTCCGTCTTGTACGCTTCCATCCACGCGACGATCGAAATGTAGTCGTTACAGTAAGTCACGTTCCCTTTCCGTCGCTGGCCCGCGCACGAGTAGGTCTCGACATCGCCCTTGTCGAAGTCAATTGAAGGGCTCCAGTTGGACGCCTTTTCGAGGGCCAAGTCGCGCTGCGTGGTAGTCATCGTGTAGTGCGCAATCTGATAAGGCGACAATTTATGATGCGCGAGGCAGTTGCCGTAAGGCTGGTAGTAAGTGTGGTTCCCTCCACGGATCCCAACAATGTCGCCCCAGCCAAGTTGGTGCGACGTCAGGAAGTGGACTGGGCGCGCCGCAAACCCGGCCCAGTACGGATCTAGGAGCGTGTGCTTCTGAGTTCTCATGCCTCGCAAGTGCGCTCGCAAGTTACACTCCAAAGGAAATTGCTCCTCGATGCTGGGAGCGTATTTGAGCGATGCCACACGACCAGTGGCAGCCAGCCGGTCCCGAAAGGTGGCGCAGCAACTGCCACCGAGCATGCAGTTCTCGTACTTGCACGGATACCAGAAAAGCTCGTCGCCGTCTGCATTGATCAAAAGTGACCCTGGTGAGAGCTGGTCGATCAATGCATTAGTTGCGAGCAACTTTGCCACATCGCTGTAGCGCTCGCGCCGAATGCTGATATTCTGCGCAGGCACTCCGGCAGCGTCTAGCTCGGCGAGCGTCTGGTTGAGCAGCGTCGCATTGCGGGGTGCTTGTAAGACGAACCTTGCCTGCGTCCGCAGGACGCCAACTCGCTCAAAGTAGTGGTGGCAAAAGTGGTGCATCATGACGGGGTCGCCCCCGTAGACAAAAGAGAAGAGAAAGACCCGTGGCGCAACGACCCGAAGGCGTGGACATGATGCATTTGAATCCAAGGTCGATGCCTCATGGCCGCTCCATGGTGTGCCAAAGTTGTGAGCCCAGGTCATCGCCTGGTGTGCGTCGGCCATGGACGGGGTCGTCGGCGTGTGTGTTGCGGATTCTGTCCAGACCCGCACGAGAGGGTTCACTCGAGCGACGCCGCTTCGCGCGCGGCTTATACCGGTACCGGTTCAAAACCACCGGGGGCCGGTGCTCCCGTCGCACATGCTCCAAGCATCGCGTGGTTACACAGACGAACCTCGCAAACAACCTACGCACCCGAGCTCAAAGGCGGTCGGCGCACCTTCATTTTAAGGTGGTCTTCTGACCAATCTTCTGACTGATCGGGTTTCTCCGGGTACCAGACTACCAGTTTCGTTTTGACCAGCTTTGGCGTGTCGTCACAAGCTGCGTCACATGTTAACCAGAAAGCTTTGGGATGCTTCCGGTCGGCTTCCGGTGGCGTGCCTCCAACGCGACGCACGGGCTGCACTTTTTTGACCTAGGGGCGGGGGACCTTCTCACTACTCAGTACTCACACTGACAGGAAATTACCTCATAGTCAGTAACGTCCGTCCTAGGCTTTGAACCATGCCGCATGCGCATGCTTTGAACTGAACACTGTGAGTGTGACGCAGCAGTACCAGTGTACCGGCTACCGGGTCTGTTTAGACTTTAGTTTTTGAATCGGAGAGTGATAAACGCGCTATCCATTTGGAAACAAACCTCAGGGAACTCAGAAGAACATGCTCATCAACCGGTCATAGGATCAAAGCGGCTCTCCACGAGTCGCTGGAAATGTATATAAGCTCACAGTCGGTGAATCGTGCACTGCTTGACCGCTGCTATGAATCGTGCACTCTGGTCATGACGTGCGCAACCGCGTCGGCGCTGTCAGGCGGTCGGCGAAGGCGTCTGCTGATAGAAGAGCATGAAGGCCTTGGCCTCGAGCACGGTCGCCTCACTCACGTGCGTGACGACGCTGTCGTTCATGCGGTACCACGCGCCCCCGTTCTTCACGAAGGCGACGTAGTGACCACCAACAAAGGTGCCCTGGTGCTCGACGACCGCGTACAAGCTCAGATGCGCCGCGGACGGCGGGCGCGCCACGCCGTCGCTGAGCTGCGTGTAGTGCTTGACGGGCTCACCAGGCTGGCATGCAAAGGGCGAAAAGTCGAGCACGAGCGGGAAGGGCACGTGCTCATACAGCTTATGCACCTTCCGACCCGTGGTTCGGAAACGCTTGAGGTGTAGCGTGAGGACACGTGGCAGTCCGTTGACCTGATGAGGGAGGCCATCAGAGGCCATCAGAGGTCATCAGAGGCCATCAGAGGTCATCAGAGGCCATCAGAGGACACGTGGCAGTCCGTTGACCTGAAGCCATTTCAGCCCGGGCTGCTTCGGCCTGGGAGACGGCGGCTGCGCCAGCTCCCTCTCTCCCTTGGCGCCGCCGTGGGCGCCGGCGCCGTGTGCCTTGTCCGTCTTGCCGGCTGCCTTGGCCTCCTTGGCAGAGGAGGCCTTCACAGCTGCGTCTGCCGCGCGCTTGCTGCACACGTCACAGTCATACGCATCGTCGCCGCGCAGGGTCTCCGGCGCGAAAAAGGCAGCGAGGCACGATCCCAGGTGCAGCTGTGAAGGCTTGGAGGTGAGGACGCTCGGCAGCTGTGCGAGCACCTCGTCGGTGAGATCTGCCGATCCGAGATCGAGATTGAGATCTGCCGAGCCACCGCCCTCGCGCCCGCCGCCGCTGCTGCCCCCGCCCCGGCCGGGGCTGCCGCCAGCGAAGCCCCGGGCGCCGCCGCCGCTGCCGCTCGCGACGGCGGGCGTGTCGGCGAATGTGTCCTCGGCTGGGCTGCCGGGGCTTCTGGGGCTTCCGGGGCTTCCGGGGCTTCTGGGGCTTCCGGGGCTCTGGGGCCCATCTTGCGCGTCGAGCCGGCCGCGGCGCGGCATCGGCAGGGAAAGGTCGAGGAAGGGCTCATGCGCGCACGAGACGCTCCCGCAGGTGCAGCAGACGATCGTCGAGCGCAGCTCGCCGCTGAAGACCTCATCGATGATCGTGCACGGATCGGGCTCGATGGGCGGCAGTGCCAAATTCGGTAGTGCCTTGGGCTTCGTCAGAGGCGACACCGCTGCCGTCGCCTCCGCCGCCTCACCCTTGAGTCGTTCGACCTCCTCGGACCGGATGCCCTCGAGCAATTGACGAAGCACCTCATGGGAGTCCTGCTCCGTCCGCTGCCCAAATCGGGAGTGGCGCGTCGAGACGGCGCGCAACAGTCCGACGGGACGCACGGCCTCGGACGACGCGGTCAGCGGCCCGTGCATCTCGCGCACGAAGCTGCGCATGGCGCTGGTCAGCTCTCCCTCCGCGCGGACCCGGGGCGCCGTCGTGGGCACCGACGGCCGCAACCCGTTGCCGAGGGGCGCCGTCGTGGGCACCTCGAACCCTTTCGCCGCCGTGTAAACCGGCTTCGCGAGGAAGTGCACGCGCACCGCCTCGGTTGCGAGGAGGCTCTGTAGGCACGCGTTGAGATAGCACGTCTTGCCCAGATTCCGTAGCCCGCGCAGCGTCGTCTGGGGCGCGCTCATCTCGGCGCTCATCTCGAGCGGACGGAGCGAGAGCGTCGTCTCGAGCGGCGGGTGGCTCTGAGGTGCTGCTGTGAATGGTCCTGCTGTGAATGGTCCTGCTGTGAATGGCCCTGCTGTGAATGGCCCTGCTGCGAGTGGCCCTGCTGACGACGGCCAGAGCGCGCCGTTGATCGACAGACCGGGTGGGGGGCTGCTCGCGCTCGCTGCAGGCGGCAGCCAGTCGAGCGCCGTGTCGAGCGGCTCAAGCACACCCGACACCCCGGAGAGGCCGTCTGCGGCGAGCGGGCCGCTGTGGGGCGTCGTGGCGGGCGTGCCGTCCAGGGGCGTCGTGGCGGGCGTGCCGTCCTGGGGCGTCGTGGCGGGCGTACCGCCGCGTGAGCCACGCCCGCCACGCCCGCCACGCCCGCGGGCAGTGCCCTTGCTCGAGGCCGCTGCGGCCATAGCAGACCACGACCCTTCCTGTGGGGGCCTCTCCTGTGCGGCCATAGCAGACCACGGGGGAGACGGAACTACCTCGGCCGCCTCAGTAGCTGGCAGCAGCGGCGGCGGCGGCGGAGGAGGAGGAGGAGACGGCGCTGCATCTGCCCGAGACGGCGCTGCATCTGCCCGAGACGGCGCTGCATCTGCCCGAGACGGCGCTGCATCTGCCCCGGCGATTGGCGGCAGCCGCAGCGGCGGCGGCGGCGGCGAGGTCACGTGTGCCTCAGTAGCTGGCGGGAGCGGTGGCGGTGGCGGCGGAGAAGGCGACGGCGCACCCGCCGGCAGAGACGTGCGACGCACATCCTTCTTCTGAGACGCGGCCCGAGGACTGATGAGGCGCGGGTCGGTCAGTCGAGGGTCGGCCTCGCCATGCAAGAAGGGGCAGAGCCCCCCGTTCTTGCACAGTCCCCTCGCGAAGAAGTGGCAGGGCTGCTGCTTATAGGGGCGGACCGCGGCCATCGGCGCTTCCACAGCCGGCGCTGTCGAGGGCGCTGTCGTGGGCGCGAGCGTGGGCGCCGTCGTGGGCGCCATCGCCGGGCCCAGGGCGAGAGGCGATGGCTTCTCCAGACGGGCGCCCACGACGGCGCGCTCGTCGAGGCTCTTCGCGCGCTCGAACTTCGCTGTGGCCGAAGGCTCCGACGAGTCCACCGGCTGCAACGGCTGCAACGGCTGCAACGGCTGCAACGACTGCACAGACTCGACCTGCGGCGCGGCGGCCGACGGCGTGGTCGTTGACGAAACCTCTGTGGCCGTTGACGAAACCTCTGTGACCGTTGACGAAACCTCTGTGGCCGTTGACGAAACCTCTGGCACGAGCGGTCCGAGGATGAGCGCCGAGTTGAGCGCCGAGTCGGACCCCGCCGCGTCGGCATCGTAGAGCATCAGAGTGGCGA
>Ga0164294_10003399_pt1 | contig 14155 bp, 4 predicted proteins | sample GEODES005metaG_FD_111479 | JGI IMG/M metagenome (GOLD analysis project Ga0164294, IMG submission 111479) | Oligotrophic lake water microbial communities from Sparkling Lake, Wisconsin, USA - GEODES005 metaG | ecosystem: Environmental > Aquatic > Freshwater > Lake | place: USA: Sparkling Lake...
CTTTGTCGATTCAATCACTTGCTTTCTTGCTGCTGCCCTCTCCATGGCACTTGGTGGTCCAGGGCTCTTTCTCTCTTTAGCTGGCGGTCGTGGGCCAGAGGGTGGCTCAGGAATAGCCGTTGGCGCGACAAGAGCAGCAGAAGCGGTTGAAGCTGCTTGTACCTTCTTGTCCTCTTCATCATCTGTGAGTCCTGAAATAGAGAGCGGGCCACTTAGGTGTTTAGGAGTCTTACCAGCAGTGGGTGAGATTGTGCCGTCTCCGCCATTATTGGTTGGACTCAAAGCCACTTGTCCAGGTGATAAGGAGCGCTCAGGGTCAGAAGAAGAAGATGATGATGCTCCACTTGATGATCCAGATGAAGCTAGACGACGTTTCAATTCAGCGATTTCCTCCATTGCTTCCTTCAATTGGCGTTGAAGCTCTTGAGAGACGCGCTTCGCCTCAGAGAGAGCAGCATCAGTTGATGCTAGTCCACTACTACTTGTACCAGATGACGTTTTATCTAGCTCTGCCTCAAATGCAGCAGAAAGCTCCTTGTGTTCCGTTTCAAGCGCTGCGAGCGTCTTTGCCACTGCTTCTCTCTCAGATATCGCTGCATTGAGCTTTTGCTCTAACTCCTCAATGGCCTTTCTGGCTGAATCCTCTGCGGCCTTCTTGACGCCGTCTAACTTGGACTCTGCCTTGTGCAGGTTCGTGCGAACGTTATTGAGCTCGTCTAGGAGCGACGCTGCGCCTGACCCATAACGAGTCACAACCTCCTTCTCAACAAGTGTTGGGATCGACGACTCCATCTCTGCGATCCTCTTGGAGGCGGTGGCTCTGGCCTCGGCCTGTGTGGCATCTGACTCGGCCCTGGCCTGCTCAATGCGCGCCAGGGCTTCAGCTTCAGCGCGAGCCGTAAACTCTTTCGCTGCTGCGGCTGTCTCTTCTGCCTTTTGCACTCTTACTCTGGCGTCGGACACCTCCTTGCTCCAGCTCTCCTGCTGAGACACGAGGCGGGCAGCTTCCCTGCGAAGGGAAAGAAGCTCTTCTTCAGCAAGGGCAGATCTGCGCTCAGCATTAGAGACGCGGTCTAGGAAGAATCCATCTGCGCCTGCAAGCTCTGTCCTGTACTTTCTCGACTCAGCCTTGGCTTCGTCGATGGCTGCACGCAGCTCCTCGATCTCAGAGTTCTGCGCGCGGGTAAGCTCAGCCTTCTCGGCCTCGTGCGCAGCCATGATCTCGTTTAGGTGGTATTCAAGTAGCGATCGTTCTTGGCTCGACTTTTCTCTCAGTAAGCGGAGCTCCTCCAACTGTCGTAGCTCTAACCTGGTCACGCTTCTAGCGTGTTCAAGCTCAAGCTTGGTGTTCTTGCTTGCCCCTTCGCTGAGGTAGGCTGAAGCTGCGCTGCGGAGACGTGACACTTCCTCGGCGTGAGCTGCCTTTAGCTCGGATAGCTCTTCTACGTGCTTGCCCTTTGCGTTCATCAAGGCGTCCTTCATTGCAGATAACGCATTGTCGAACTGCGTCTTTTCTTCCAATAAGACCGCCTCAGATGTGGAACGCACACTCGCTAGCTCTGCAGCATGCTCGTGTGCAGCAGCCTCTGCTGCTGCAGACGCCTTTGTTAAGGTAGAGTTGAGCTGTGCTTGAAGCGCCAAGGCTTCATCTCTCCACTGGCTTCTTGCACTGGCTAGTTCACCAGTGAGTTCGCCAACGGTCTTTGCAGCAGCCGTTCTCGCCTTTTCGAAACCGTTAGACTCGGCATTCTTGACGGCCTCGTTGAACTCGCTGCGTAGCTGGGCCAGCTCATCTCGTAGCACCCTCGTTTCGCTGCTGTGGCGCTCAGAGATGCCCTGCAGCTGAGCAGCATGCTCGCGAAGAGTGGATGCAAGCTTGCGATCGCTGTCAGCAAGCGACTGGGCGTGCGCTGTTTGGAGCAAGTGCATCGCCTCATTGTGGTCTCGCTGCATTCGTCTAGCATCAGCAGCAGCTTCGGCTTGGACAGCGACCCTAGCCGAGTCTCCCGTGGCGACAGCTCTAGAGTACTCATCACGAGCTCGCCGTGTCGCATCAGCTACCTCTGATGCGGACTTGGCCTGTTCTAGAGCATGCGCCTGCTGCAATCCTTCGATTTCTGCTGCGTGGAGAGAGATGACCCTCTGCATCTCTGCAGCGTGGGACCTCGCTGAATTGTCAATCTCGCTACGCAACAGCGACATGCGAGCGGACCAATCGTGCTCAGCCTCTAGGGCTCTATCAGCCCACGCCTTGGCCTGCGCAGAGCTGGTTTCTCGCAGCTGCCTGAGCTGGGACTCGTATGCGTCCCTCTGTGCGTCTAAAGAAGAGAAGCCAGCAGATTGTGTGGCTGTTACATCGCCCTCCCATCGGGACCTCTCCAAGGAGAGTTTAGCAGCAGCTTCCTGCTGCACGCGGTGGAGAGACGTCCTGGCAGAAAAGGCTTCTCGCTCTCTTGCTTCCTTTGCTTCTAGGAGCTGCGAGGCCATGTTGTCGAGCTCAGACTTGGTGCTGGCAGCCATGGAGCGAATCGTTTCGTCGTGCTGCACTCGAAGCTGCTCCATAGAGAACTCGTGCTCCTTGACGAGCTTCTGCGACTCTTCATTCGCAGCGGTCAGGGCCTCGCGCAACAGGCGAATGGCCTCCGAGTGCGTCCTGTGGGCAGCGCTCATTGCTTCGCCATGCTTGCGGTCTCTTGCGGAAAGGGCGAGCTCAAACTCCTCGGATGCAGTCGCAGCAGAGGATCGAGTCGCATTGAGCGACTCAGTGGTGGTTGTTACCCTCACCTCTAGTGCAGCAATAATACGGGACGACTCGTCCCTCAATGCACGAACTGCAGAGTCACCTTCAGCTCGAACTCGTTGAAGCTCGCGCTGGTAGCTCTGCTCCAGTGCATCTCTCTCGGAATCTGCCTGGCCAGAATGAGAGGCGAATTCAGAACGGAGTTTAGCGATCTCTGCTTCGTGGCGGCGTCTAGCAGAATTAGATTCCTCCACTGACGTTTCTTGCAATGCAATGTACTTTGCATTCACGTCTGCTACGTCTCTGGCGCGATCTGAGCGTTCGATGCGCACAGCCTCGTCCAGCTCTCGCTTCAAGCGCGCGATCGACGCTTCGTGTTCGCGCTCCATCTGCTTTACGCGAGAGTCGTACTCGGCAGTTGCATTGTCGACGTGCGCCCTCATGGCTGCTGCGTGCTGCTCGTGGCGCTGCTTTGCGTCTGTGAGTGTGGCTGCAGAGCTCGCCTGGAGAGCAGAAAATCGAGATGCGAGCTGCTGGGCCTCTGCTTCGTGTGCAGCGCGCATCTCTGCGGCTGCTCGAGTGGCCTCGTCGCGAATGCTGGTCTTTTCGACCTCATAGCGAGAGTTGGCTTCCCCGAATCGCCGTTCCCACGACGCTAAGGCTTCCTCGTACCTAGAGATGAGCTGCTTCTGCTTGTGGTCGTAGTCAGACTGCACGTTGCTCAATTGAAGAGCGGCTGTTCTCTTCTGCTCAGCGATTAGGGCGTTGAGTTCAGCCACCCGCTGGTCCATATCTCGCTGCAAGGATGCTATGTCTGCGTTGCGTTTAGCAGTGATTGCAGCGACTTCAACCATCTTCTCCTTTTCGGCAGCGGAGGCTCGCGCAACGGCATCATCGACGCGACCCTGAGCTGCGGATCGCACAGACTCGAGCTCAAGCTTCTGCCGCTCAGCTGCAGCCTTAAGCGAGTCCTCGTGGGCGATGGCCTGGTCTCGAATAATCGCCTCGTGCGAGTCCTTCAGCGCAGAGATCCTAGCCTCTGTGGCCCGGTTCATGTCGTCTTCCAACTCTCTCTGCTCGTCCTTGATCGACGAGATGCGCTCGGCAAAGTTGGTGCGCAGCTCTTCCACCTCTCGAGCCCACTGCGCTCGCGTCGACTTGAGGGCTGACTCTGAGGCCTCGCGCAGTCCAGCAAGAGCCTTCTCGTGCGCCTCCCTGGCTTGAGCCTGCGATGCATTGTGTTCTGAGCGAATTATGAGTATCTGCTGGGCAGACTGAGCGTCCTTCTCATTGCGCTGTGAATCGGCGTCCTTGCGCACCTTTGCAATAGCCTCATCGCGCTGCGATTGCGCCTCCTTGACTTGCGACTGGAAGGAGGATCGAAGAGAGGAGAGCTCCTTTTCGTGAGTTACGCGCAGTGCAACTGTCTGCTGCTCTAACTCTGAGCGAAGAGAGGCTGCGTTTTGCTCATAGCTCGTGGAGAGCTCGAGTACCCTAGTGTTTGATGTCGACGTGGCCTTTGACAGTCTGGCCTCGAACTCTTCTTTCAGCAGGGCTACCTTTAGCTCTGCGTCTCTGTTGGAAGCCTGTTGCTTGGTGGCCGCCTCTGCGAGCGCTGCTGACAATGCGCGATCGTTCTGGGCCTGTAGCTGAAGCTCCTTTGTAGCGAACTGGTCCATTGCGAGGCGAAGGGCACGTTCGTGCTCAGCCTTGAGCGCGTTGACGACCGCTTCTGTCTGCTTAGCACCGGAGGAGAGTTCGCGCGTGTGTGCGTCGGCAGCTGACCTCAACCTGGCTTCATAAGTAGATGTGAGAGAAGCGGAGTCTGCCTCGGCCATGTCACGCGCCTTTCTCAATCGAGCCTCGTACTCATCGCGCACTGCTTGCACTCGCCCTTCGGCGTTGTTCATGGCAGTTTGGAAGGACTTCTCCCCGTCTTCCCTAGCTCGCTTGACGTTGCGTTCCAATTCGCTCTGGGCCTTTGAAATCTTGGCCGCGGATGCTTCCTCTATGACCTTAATCTTCTTATCAGCCTCGTCTCGTGCCAGGGCGATAGAAGCCTTGGCGTCAACCTGGACGCGATCGAGCTGCTGCTGGAGCTCTGCAATGTGTCGCTCCTGAGAAGAGGACGTTCCTTCAAACTGCATTCGCATCTTGGTCATGAAGGAGGATCGCTCAGCTTCGGCCTCGGCTTGAACAGATGAGAGCCTCTCTCTCCACTGGGAGCGCTCGGCGTTGTGGCTCGTAGAGAGGGCTGCGGTTTGGGCCTCGAACGAATCCTTTAGCGCTCGAAGGTCGTCCTCGTGTCTAGAGGCGACTGCTGCTGCCCTTGCCTCCAACTGCGCCACAGCTGCATTGTGCGACTGTCTCAGCATTTCAGTCTGTTCTGCCGACTGGGTTCTTGCCGATGCAATAGATCGTGAGGCATTCGCGGAGGCTTGTCGCACAGACTCCTCGAGAGCGGATCGCTCCTCTAGCCATCGTCGTTCGGCCTGCTTGGCAGCTGACTCTGAGGCGCGCTTGTGGGTGTCTAGCTCTCGAGCGTGCGCCTCTGATTCTCGGTCGAGCTGGGCTCTGAAGGCAGCCGTCATTTCGTTGACCTTTGCATCGCCTTCTGCCCTTGCTGATACCACTCGCTTCTCCATTTCCTTGAGCTCCTTTTCGTGAGCAGAGGAGAGCTGAGCAGACGCGCTCCTGTGTGCAGCTTCAGCAGCTGTTGCAGCCTCAACGGCGCTTCGCTGCAAGCTGTCGATCCTGCTCTCTAGGTCGAGGATTTCGCGGCGAGCCTTGTCGCGAGCCGACTGGAGCTCAATCGCAGCCGTGGTCTTTGCAGTCTCGATCTCGCGAGAAGCATTGTCAGCGGAAGCAGCGTTACGGTCAGCCAAATCGCGTCGCAACACGTTCATCTCCTCCTCATGTCTAGCACGCACGGCTGATAGCTCGCTACGAAGGGCATTAGCGGCCTCATTTGCCTGCTTGTCGAGGACGTCGCTCTGAGCCCTAGCCTCTGCGCGAAGGTCATTCATGGCCTTTGCGTGGGCGGCTGCCTCGCTTTGCAGCTGCTGCTGGAGCTCAGCAGAGCGTGCTTCAAGGGCAGCAATCGTGCCTCTGAACTCGTGCGCCAACTGAGCGCGGGCATCTTCAGCGCTAGTCTGCGCTTGTGCTAGTCGAATGGAGAGCTTGCGCATGCCCTCATCTGCCGTGTGCTGTGTGCGGGACGCTAGCTCAGTGTGCTCTGCACGCAAGCGGGTGACCTCTTCCGATCGACTGCGCTCCATGTGAGCTAGCTGCGATCGCAAGTCTTCAGAGACCCGGCGGCTGTCCTCTTCGAGCTGAGCCACTAGGGCGTCCTTCTCGCGAACTATTCGGCCGAGATCTTCCTCGTGCTGAGCCCGAATGGCCATGAGCTGCGCCTTCCAGCCAGCGACGACCTGTGCGAACCCCTCCTGCGCCAGCCGCATGTCAGCCTCAGAGTTGCGCTGCAGGTCGCCAATAGCCGCTTCGAGACTCTCTCTCTCCTTGAAGTTGGCCTCCTTGAGACCCGAAGCGAGCTGGTCGTGTGCTGCGCGAAGGGCAGAGATCTCATCTGCGTGTGATGATCGCAGCGCAGCGAGCTCCTCAGTGTGCTTGGAGATGAGTCTGTCGTAGGTGGCCTTAGCTTCAGTTCGTGTTTCAATCACAATGGCCTCAATCGCCCTTGCCTGCGATGCAACGTGCTCACGTCTCAAAGCTTGGATAGCGTCATCGTGGATGCGCGCCTCGTGAGCGCTCTGCGACATGAGCTCCGCTTGTCTCGCCTCGTATGCAGCGACAACATCCATCTTTGCGTCGTTCGCCTCTCTCTCTGATCGCTGTATGGCCTCAGCGTGGGAGAGAAGAATGCGACGTTTCTCTTCATCAGAGATTCGCAACTTGGACTCGCCCTCATCTTGCAGCCTGCGAATGGCCACGGAGGACCTCTCCTCAGCCTCCCGAACAGCACGTAGCATCTCTGCCTCATGCGCGCGTCGCACAGCGGCTTCTTGAGCTACAGCCTCCGCAATTGCTACGTCGAGATCCGCCTTAAGCTTGCGCACATCTGCATCATGTGAGTGCTCATCGGAGCGAAGCTTGTCTTCGAATTCGCCGCGTTGCTGCTCTAGCTCAGCCAGAAGCCTGGCGCGCTCACCCTCAAAGGTAGTGCGAAGAGCGACGATCTCGCTCTCCTTTGCTCGTCGCTCAGATTCAAGAGAGAGACGAGCATCAGAGGCTGCAGTCGCATTCTTTGTGTTGTTCTCTGCGATGATATTGCGGATCTCTGTCTCTAGTCGAGCGATCTCTTTGACTGCTGCATCCTGAGCGCGGTCAAGCTTTGATGCGCTCTCAGAGAGCTGAATGCGGGCCTGGTTCTCTGCATTGGATAGCTCAATGCGCAGCTGCTCGATCGATCGCTGGCTTAGCTCGATGCGCTGATTGAGACGCGCTGCTCGATCTTCTCCCTCGGCTGTGGCTGCGAGAGCTCGGTTCTCCGCAGCGTCGATCATGGCCTGCCATTCCGCCACTCTTGCTTGGTTCTCAGCTTCCGAGCGCGAGATCTGCGACTGGAGCTGGTCGGCAGCGGAGGCTTGCATGGTCTCAAGCGAGTGTCGAAGAGCAGAAGCCTCCTTGGAGTGCTCACGCTCTAGAGCATCGATCTCTTGCGCATGATCGTCGCGGAGTTGAGACAGCTGCTCTTCGAGGCTTCTCTCTCGATTGCGCCACGTGCGATAAGCAGCCTCGTGCTCATTGTCGACTTGAGTTGCGTGCTCCTGGAGTCGTCGCGTAACCTCCTCTACGTCCTTTGACTGCTTGTCTGCTAAGACCTCGAGTCGCTCCTGCAAGAGCTTCATCTTTAGGTCGGCTGCTGCCTGCTGCGTAGTGAGTTCGTGGCGGTGTTCCTTTGACAGCATGGCAACTGCGTTTTCGCTCTCCGTGCGAACCTGCACGAGCTGAATGGCGTGCTGTCGAGACGCCTCTTCCTTCTCGGCGAGGACCTGGAGGATCCTCTTCTGGCTGCGCTCGTTCGCTTCAGAGAGGGAGCGCTCATGCTCCCTAGCTGATGCGGCAAGCTTGGCCTCAAGACGAAGCACAGCCTCCATTACTTGGTTCTTTGACGTTGAGGTGAGCCCCTGAATGCGAGAGGTGAGGTCAAGCGACTCTGAGCGTGCCTGAGACAGCTGCGTCTGGAGTTGAGCGACAACGGCCTCGTGCTCAGCGACGCGCTCCATCACTCGGTTCTCGGCTCTTAGTATAACCTCGTCTCTTTCCTTCGAGAACTGCTCTGCACATGTGGCAGCAGAGGATTGAGCCACGCGCACTCTAGCTTCAGCATCAGCAATGGCCTGGTCAGCTTGCACGCGAATGCTCTTGGCGGTCATGTCGAGCTCATTTCGAAGCTTGCTAACTGTCAACTGCGTCTCTGATCGGAGATCCTCCATGGCTCGAGCCGCTTGAGCCCGTTCAGCGTTCATGACAGCCTCTAAATGAGCAATCGACGTAGACGACTGAGATGAGTGAAGAGAAAGAGATCGACGAGCGGCCTCTTGCCCCTCGGCTACTGCCTTGTCCTTTGCTGAATCAGCGGCGTCAAGCGCCCTCTTCAGTCTAGCCACCTCATCCGACAACCGACGAACGTGTTCTGCCCAGTTCGCTTCAGCCTCCAGCTTGCTGCGCTCAATATCGATCGTGTTGGAGCGCTGCAGATCGTTCTGGGATGAGGCATACTGCGAAGAAAGTCGAGACAGGGCTGCTTCATGTTGCTCACGAAGCTGCGCGATCTTTTTAGCGTGCGATTCTTTCAGCTCAAAAACGACATTGTCGACCTTGTCAGAGGTCTGCTGCTGCTGCACGAGCTGATTGTACTGCTTCTCCATGCTCTTCAACTGCTGCACCTCTAGGCGTAGAGAAGAGATTTCATTCTTAGAAGAAGCTAGCTCGCGTTGCAGGTCAGAGGAGACTGCAGACTGCTGCCTGGCCCGTGCACGCTCAGCATCCAGGACCTGAAATGTCTGTGACATTGCAGAATCAACAGTAGCGTCGCGCAAAGCGTCAAGAGCCCGTCTCTGTCGTCGCCTTACCATGGATCGTAGCGCGTCAGCGATACTCTTTGCAGCGGCTCTCTTCGAGAGAGACTTGAGCCTGGATTCGAGCTCGCTGCTGTAGCTGATCAAGGCTCCCTTTTCCTTGTTAGAAGCTTGAAGAGTGGCTGACCATTCCCTAGAAGCCTCGTCTAACTTTCGCCTCAAGTGCAACGTCTCTTCACCAGACGCGGCTGACTGAGAAGAAGAAGAAGAAGACGCAGAGCCAACAGAAAGAAGAGAAGCAAGGTTGACAGGAGCGCGCGATGCCTCTGCAATAGCAGCCGATGCTGCTGCTGCTGCTGCCTGCACAGCCCCAGATCCTCCTCGAGAGGATGATGATGACGACGATGACGAGGATGATGAATCTGAAGAAGAGGAGGAGGAAAAGTGGCTCATGCTGCGTTGTTGATTCGAAGAAGAAGCTCCACTAGTAGGAGCAGCTGACAAATACACATCATATCCAGATTGTGACAACGAAGACGAATATTGTGCTTGGGAGGAAGAAGAAGAAGAAGAAGAGGTCGGCGCTGGGCTTGGCCTCGATACAACTGTACGCGATGACGACGGCTCTGAATAAGAAGGAGTCGAGTAGGAACGCGAAAGAGACGAGTTTCCTTGAGGGGCGCTTGAGAGATATGCCTGAGGCGCTTGCTGTTGTTGCTGCTGTTGAAACGTAGAAGACGAGGATTGCAGTCCAAGCCTTGCTCTAATGTTTGTCTCAACAAAGGAGGGTGTAGCAGCTTGTGCAACAGCGGACTGAGACACGATGTTTCCGCTAGTTCCTCCAGGAAAGAGAACAGAAAGTGACTGCGAGCTTGACGGCCCCCCAGTCGAAGAAGAAGAAGAAGAAGAAGAAGATGGAGCTCGAGAAGCCGAAGAGGTATAAGCAGAGGATGAAATCGTGGACCTCATTGCTGCCATCTCTGATGACATGGCGCTTATATCCTGGAAGGAGGGGGGAAGGGCAAAGGAGAGAGGAAGGAAGATGGAGAGTAGAGAGGGTTAGAGAAAAGACAAAGAGAGATACCGTTACAGATTTTTACGAAGTGGAGTTTGTTGACAGAGGATGTTCTCCTTCTCAGCGAGTAATTAGAGAGATCACATAAAAGCAACTTGATAAGAGTAGAGAAAGAGAGACGGAGGAGGTAAATACTCACGGCACTTAGTTGTTCCCTTAGCCGTGCATTAGCAAGGGCTGAGGGTGATAAAAGAGTAGACGAATTAGAGGCGATGATTCGTCGAGCAGCTGGCGACTCAAACCCTCTCCTATTAGGAGTTTTAGAGTCATAAGACATTTTTTCACTGCCTTGTTTTTTTGGAAACACGGACAGTGATTTGGGGGTTAATTAACTTTCTAATTTTCCTGCAAAACACTTAGTCTTTCATGTCTGATTCTCAACCACCTACTACTCACCACTGCTGTGTCTGCGGTAAGCCTAGCTCTCTTCGATGCTCTCGTTGCTTAGGAGCACATTATTGTGATGTCTCTTGCCAACGAAAGGATTGGAAAAGTCATAAAGATTTGTGTAAAAGAGCAGAGGAGGTCAAGAGATCGATCGAACGATTAACTGGTCCTCAAACAACTGTTGAAGATGTGGATGAAAAACTAGTGGAGTGTAGACGTAGGGCTGAACTGGGAGACAAGTCTGCTCTCTACAATCTCGGCATTGCGTATAACACCGGCATGGGTGTTGCAAAAGATCAAGTCGAGGCTATGAAACTATTTAAAAGATCTGCCGACTTGGGCTTTGTAGAAGCGCAGTTTAATCTGGGTGTAGCATACATGAACGGGCAAGGAGTCGAGGTAGACAAGGCTGAGGCTGTGAAATGGTTTAGAAAGGCAGCAGAAGCGGGACACACAAAAAGTCAGCATAATCTTGGTCAGGCACTTTGTTATGGCCATGGAGTTGAGAAAGACGAGAATGAGGCCTTCAAATGGTACTTAGAAGCATCAAAATCGGGTGATAGTGATTCTCTCTTCAGTTTAGGTGTCGCTTACGATAATGGATTTGGTGTGTCAATCGACAAAGTTAAGGCATTCACTTATTACAAGAAAGCTGCAGAATTGGGGCACGCAAAAGCGCAGCATAATTTAGCTCTAGCGTATAACAAAGGCAATGGGTGTGCAATCGACAATGTTTCTGCATTTACGTGGTTCAAACGTGCAGCTGATCAGGGAGATGTTCAATCGATCGCCATGCTAGGTCAATGCTATAATTTAGGAGAGGGTGTCGCAATTGATAAATTTGCAGCGTTCAAATGCTACAAGCAGTCAGCTGAAGCTGGTTATGTTGATTCTCAAACCAGACTGGGTGCTTGTTACTTAGCTGGCATTGGCGTTGAAGTTGATAAGGTGAAAGCTGTGAAATGGTTTAGGAAAGCTGCAGAAAGTGGCGATGCAATAGCTTCAAGTGCTCTCTCACGCATGCTTTAAAACAAGGCATCGGGGTTGCTATCGACTTGGTTGAGTCATTCAAATGGTTTAAAGTCGATGCTGAAGGTGGCAATGCTAAGGCGCAGTGGCATCTTAGTTTAGCGTATAGAAGCGGTGAAGGAGTTGCTGTTGATGATAATGAAGCTGACCGATGGGAGAAGCTTGCATTACAAGGTGGCTATCCTAAGTGATTTTTTGTTTATTAGCACTAATCTTTGCAATACCCAAGATTGAATCGATCACTCTTGCCGGCAACAGACTGAATAAAAGGAGCAGAATTGAAAACAATAGGTTCTCGTGGTGGCGCAGTTGGGAGAAGAGTAAAGAGACTTAGAAGTCGTCATCGTTTTGATATAAAATATAAGATATCGAGTTGAATTTTATTTTGGTTATTCTATTCCTCTCACACTCTCTACCGTGTAATTACCTTCACACTCTACCGCGTAATTACCCTCTCTTCGCCGTAAGCGTCCTTGTCGAAAGCGCTTTCAATCTTGCGGATTCTGCTGCACCTTGACCGTGTCCTCTACTAGTAAAGGGCCCTGCTGGACTCATTAACAAAGAAGATGATGATGATGATTGGTGATGCTGCTGAGGGGGATCCAATTCTTCTACGTCACCGTGATGACTTGAGCTCGAGTAGGAGGAAAACACACTGGTCAATGCAGTGGCCACTCCCTTTGAAATCACGCCATTCTTTCCCCTGTTGTATTGATCGCTATAAGGAGGTGCATCTTGAAGAACAAAACTAGAGTTAGAAGTCTCTGCGAGCATCGCAGCTCCATCTTGAACTATATCGTCTTCAGCAACAACCTTCATGTCTCCTCGAGCTGATGATAATGCTTGCTGTCGCATTCCTCTGCTCTTGATTAAAGAGACAGGAAGGACCATCAAGTTGTCCACTTTCGTTTCATCGCCATATCCTTCTCGCACATCTTCTTCCCCTCCTCTTCCTTCATCATCATCCTCTTCGCCATTTGACCTTCTTGAACTTTGCACAGCAGACAGCGTAGCCAATAGTTTCGAATTTTCCTTCCTTGTTCTTCCCAGATTCCCTTCAAGCACCTCCACTGCCTTGTACACTTGCGTGAGCTCCTTTGCCATGGCTGCCTTTTGCAATGTAACAAGACGAAGTTGAGAGGCTGCTGCATGCATCTCACGAGCGAGATCATCTTCGTTGATTATGGATAGATTAGTATTGGAAGCTGCTATTGAATTCCGGCTCTGGTTAATCAAGACACTTTCATGGCCTCCTCCTCCTCCTCCTCCACTACTACCACCTTTGCTAACAGAAAAGGGAGTAGGAGGAAGCGCAGGAAGGGATGATAGAGAGGAGGTTGTTGAGTGTGTCTCTGTTGATCGGATCTTGTTGATAATAGAGGACTGAGAAAGAAGCGAGGAAATCGAAGACTCGCCAGATTGAAGCGCCTCTGGGGATATCCTCACTCCCAATACTGCGTAAATAGCCTTTGGAACGTCTGTAAGCACAGTCTCAAGAATTCGAATCACACTGGCTCTCTCGTCTCTTGCGATATCGGCGGCCTTTTTTGCCTCGTTCGATTCAGCACGAGCTCTCGCTTCAGAAGCTACAAGTCCTTCCAGATGGGCGTCGACGTCTGCAGATTTCAAATTCGCCTCTGCTCTCGCTCGCTGCAGCAGGCGGTGTTGCTCTAGCCCTTGACTAGTCAGGGCAGCAACGCGATCGGCTTCTTCTCTTGCTCGACTACTCGCTGCATCGAGAGCCTTCTCAAGCCGGGCTATCTCATTCCGCTGCTGTTGAAGGATCTCTTCATTTACAACTTCCTTTAACAGACCGCCGCCTCCAATTGATGAGGAGGAGGAGGATAAATGCCCTGATGGCTGACGCAAAAGATACATTGTGAGCTGCTCTTGTGCTACTCTGGCCTCCATAGCACTCGTCTCTGCTTCACGTTGAAATGACGCAATTTTTGACGAGACTCTCTCTACGCTCATCTCCGAATCAATGGCTCTCTTCTCAGCGCTGGACACGGCCTCGTGTGCTGATGCAAGTTCTTTTTGGATGTTTGCAATCTGTAAGGACAACTCCTCCTCTCGTGCTATATGTCTCTTAACTGACAGCTCAAGAGAGGCAACTGAACTTTCAAGTGTAGATTTCTGACTCGATGCCTTCTCTCCAACAGCGAGGGCATCCGATAGCTTGAATCGAAGTTCGCTCACCTCGACCTCTAACGATGTGGCTTGGCTCCTCAATTCATTCACAAGCGATCTCAATGCAGGGGTGTTGTCATAGGCAGAGACGCGCAAATCTCCTGCACTCATTTGTTGGGAGACCTTATAAACACCACCACTACTAACATCACCAACTCCTCCTCCACCTCCTCCTCCTTCTGCCAACGCCATTACGGCGGATGAATCTCCTGCAGCCACTCTCATCTCGTTTGGGTCGCTCCATTCTGGCCCAACCGCTGCATCTTTCGGAAATCCAGACTCTTGGATGCCGCCGTCAGAGGTGTCCACCGTCGCCTTTTTTACGAGAGCTAGAGCTAAATCTGCCTTTACAAGAGAGAGCTCTTGAACCAATCGATCGCGTTCTACTAACGCATCTTCAACCATTGAAATCAGCTTGTTCTTGTCCTCGCTTAAGGATGCGCATTTTTTCTCAGCTGTCTCGGCTCTTGATGTTTGCAAGGTCACGGCTTCAAGAGCAGAAGAGAGATTCGCATCGACAGACGCCATGTCCCTGAAGGCAGCAGAGAGAGCCTCCTGCGAAGCACTCAGCTCCTTTTTCACCCTATCAGATTCGTTCAGCTCCTTACTAGTCAATTCTTTCTGCTCGTCCAACTTGCTCTGGCACTCGATCAAAAGCGACTGTGCGAGTCGAACTTGAGCAGTGAGATCCTC
>Ga0164294_10003400_pt1 | contig 14150 bp, 11 predicted proteins | sample GEODES005metaG_FD_111479 | JGI IMG/M metagenome (GOLD analysis project Ga0164294, IMG submission 111479) | Oligotrophic lake water microbial communities from Sparkling Lake, Wisconsin, USA - GEODES005 metaG | ecosystem: Environmental > Aquatic > Freshwater > Lake | place: USA: Sparkling Lake...
AAATCAACCATCTGCTCGATCGTGGTGGGCTGGGAATACCAGGCCGGTACCGGCGGAGCGATGCGGGCGCCGGCCTCGGCCAAGGTGGTGAGGTTGCGCAGGTGGATCAGGCTCCAGGGCAGTTCCCGGGGGGCGATCACCAAGGGCCGGCCTTCCTTGAGGTGCACATCAGCGGCCCGCTCCAGCAGGTCGGTGGCCACGCCGGCGGCGATGCGGCCGACACTGCCCATGCTGGCCGGCAGGATCACCATGCCCTTGGTGCGGAAACTGCCGCTCGCAATCGCTGCCGCCTGGTCGTTCCAGCGGTGGCAACGCAGTTCGCCGCCCTGGCAGCCGGTGCGTTCGCGCCAGAAGGCCTCCTGGGCCCTGGGTTCGTTGGGTACCCGGATGCCGAGTTCCGCCTGCCAAACCGTGATCGCACCGCGGCTGGTGACCACCTCGACCCGCTCACCGGCCTCCAGCAATAGCTGCAGGGCCCGTTGCGCTAGGGGTTGGCCGGAGGCACCGGACACGGCCAGCACCAGGGGATCCATGGGGTTAGCCCTCGCTGGCGCTGCCGGCCAGGGCGTTGTCCTCGCTGGCTTGCCCGGGAGCTGGCGCCGGCTCGCTGCCTGCGGCTGCTAACTCGGCTGCTTCAACCCCTGGGGCGCCGGTTTGGTCGGCGTCAGGATGGTTGCCGCCAGTGGTGCCATCGGCAGGGGATTCCGCCCCATCGCCTTCGGCCAGCACCACGGCTAGATCGATCTGGTGGCGCAGCACATCCACCTTCTGGATCACCACCTCCACCCGGTCGCCGAGCATGTAGGTGCGGCGGTTCTTGCGGCCCACCAACCGGTTTTGGCGGGAGCGGTACTCATACCAGTCATCCACCAGGGAACTGACATGGACCAGGCCCTCCACCTGGCTGGGGGGCACCTCCACAAAAAAGCCGTAGCTCTGCACACCGCTGATCACCCCCTGCAGGGTCTGGCCGACCAGGGGTTCGGCCTCCCGGGCCTGGGCCATGGCCAGGCTGTCGAGCCGCAGCTCCTGGACAAAGCGGGAGTGGCCATTGAGGCGCTGGATCAGGGCCTCAGTGCGGGCCTCCTGGTAGGGGGTGAGCTGGCTGGGGGCCAGGAGGGGCCAGTCGATGCTGCCGTGGCAGCTGTCGGCGGCCAGGTCGACCCGGGTCCTGTGGCGCACCGAGGGGCGGTCCTTGCCTTCGACCAGGAGCAACACCAGCAGCTGCTGGTTCCAGAGGTCGGCGTAGTGAAGGGAGGGGAAGCACCAGGCGGCTAGGGCGCGCGGTTCGCCGGCGAGCTGGTTGGGGCCCGGCTCGCCGGCCAGGGCCACGGGCCGCACGGTGTCACAGAGTTGCTGCTGAAGCACCCGGGCCCGGTCCGTGCTGGCGAAGGCCGTGGCCAGCTCCTGGGCGCTGGCGTTGCCATCGGCGGAGAGCTCCAGGGGGATCTCCAGGGCCAGGGCGGCCTTGGCCACCTCATTAACGTCCTCCGGCTCCGGCGCCGGGTTGATCGCAAACAGGGCAGGGAGTTCCAGGGCCGCCAGGTGCTGGCCCAGGGCCTGGTGGGCTGGCAGGGTCAGTTCGCGCAGCAGGGCCGTGGCCTGGCTGGCCTCAAAGCGGGGCAGCCAGCCTTCCCGGGCCAGGTCCGGATCGGGGGCCCGCAGGTCCCCGAGGCTGTCAATCGCGGGGGTGGCCAGGTCGAGGTCGAGGGAGCCGGCCGCCAGGCGCCGGTCGCGCAGTTGGCCGGCCAGGGCGATCAGGCGGTCCAGCAGGGGGAGCTGGTCCTTGAGGCCCTTGAGGGCCGCCGGCAGGGTGCGGCTCTTGGGTTTGCGCTCGGCCAGGGCTTGCAACACTGCCCCGTCCACCAGGCCATCGGGGCGGATGCGGCTGCGGCAGAAGCGGAAATGCTGCAGGGTGCCATCGGCGTCCAGGTCGAGGGCCACCGAGAGGGCCGCTTCGCTCTGGCCCGGGGCGAAGGCCGCCGCCTTGTGCAGGGCGCTCGGCAACAGGGGCAGCCAGGCCCGGCCCAGGCAAAGGGCTTCGGCCTGCTCCCGCAGCCAGAGATCGAGGGGACCCCCGGCGCTGAGCCGTTCGGCCACGGCCGGGGCATGGATCCAGAGGCGCAGGCCCGTTTCGCTGTCCTCGAGGGAAACGGCCGGCAGGATCGGCGCATTCGTGCCCGTCCAGCCGCCCAGCACCAAAGTGGGCAGGCCGGTGAGATCGTCCCGGTCCTTGTCGGCGATGGCCTTAGGGCTGGAGCGGGGGGCGGCCGGCCGGTCGTGCAGCCCGTGCTTGGTCAGGAGAAGGTCGCGATCGGCTTCCTCGCCGGCATGGATTGCCAGGCTGCGGGCCACATGGCCCTGGGGCGCCAACTGGGCCACCGGGTAGCGGTCCACCCGCACCTCCACCACCGCCTCCACGGGGGGGGTGAGGTGCACCGCATCGGCGGCGGGCAGTTCCAGGGCGGTGAGCAGGCGATCGTCGAGGGGAACGGCCACGAGCCGATCGTTTTGCTGCTCGACCTGGGCCAGCAGGCTGGTGGTTTGGCGCTGCAGGATGCACTGGATGCTGCCCTCGGGCGAGCGGCGCCGACCGCCCTCGCGAGTGATCCGCACCAGCACCCGATCCCCATTCCAGGCGTGGTTGAGCTGGTGGTCCCGGATGTAGATGTCTTCTTCGCCGTCGTCCCGCAGGGCAAAGCAGAAGCCCTTGCTGCTGCAGCGCAAGCGGGCCTCAATCAGGCCCGCGTCACTGCTGCGGCTGATGCCGTTTTCGCTTTCTTCAAGCACGCCAACGCGACCGAGGCCGGTGAGGGCGATGCGGAGCAGCTCCTGGTCGCCCGTTTCGGTGAGCCCAAGCGCTTTTTCGAGCGTGGCGATGGGCAGGGGCTCCTGGCCAGGGAGCTGATCGAGCAGGTCAGCGACCGAAAACTTCATCGGGAGACGGGGTGCAGCGGGATAGGCCCGCCCGCCGGGGCGTGTAGCGCTGCCCAGGGGGAGGTGAGATTGGCCTGACTTTAGGCAGCCAAGGGGTGGGGGCCTTCCCGAGCAGGTCCTGGACCGCTTTGGTCCTGAATTGGTCAGCGCCTGGGCCCGGCCCTACTGGCCTTAGCCGGGGTCTGGAGCTTCGTCCTGGCGGCCGGCCTTGATGATCAGGCGCAGGCCGATCACCAGAAAGCCCACCGAGGCGGCCAGCTGCAGGGCATTGGGGGGAATCACGCTGGAGAGCGAACCGCCAGCGCCAGCCCCTAGGAGGCTGGCGAACACTAGGGCCAGGGCACTGCCGGCAAAGACGGCGCCGCTGCGGTTGGAGGTGCCACTGATCGTGACGATGGCCAGCTGGGTCTTATCGCCCAGTTCGGCCAGGAAGACCGTGGCAAAGGTGGAGACCAGTAGGGGGAATTCCAAGGTCGGATCGGCGGCAGGACTTCTTTGGGGGCTAAACGGGTTGGGGCCTGACGGCTGGGGGCTGGCCTATGGGGTTACGGCAGGGGGGTTAAGTCAGGGGCACCAGGGGAGTGGCGGGCAGGAAGCTCAGCACCGCCTGGCGCCCCAGCCAGAGGCCTAGGGCCACCATCAAGATGCCGGCCAGCCGTTCCAGCACCTGGGCGGGGATGAAGCGGGCCAGCCACCGGCCTAGCAGCACCCCCACCAGGCTCGAGCTGATCAGGGCGAGGGAGGCACCCAAGAACACGATCACCGGCCGGCCCGATTCGGCCGAAAGCAGTAGCGCGGCCAGCTGGGTCTTGTCGCCCAGCTCCGCCAGAAAGACCGTACTGAAGGTGGCCAGAAACACCGAGAGGAAGGTGGTCTGGTCAGCCTTGGCCTCCGGGGTAGGCCCTGGATCGCTGCTGGCCGCACCCTTGCTTGCCCAAGGCCCTCCCTCGGGGCTGCCCTCCCCGGCAGGGCTGCTAGCGGCGGGCTGGGAATCCATGGCCATGGAGCGGGGGTCGGGCGGGCGAGGGGTTGGAAAGGCTCAGGCCTCGGAGGGGGACGGCGGCTGGCGCAGGGCCCGCTCAAAACGCCTGAGCACCTTGCCACGGCCGCCGTGTTCGCTGCGGATTTGTTGGCGACAACAGGCAATCGCAAAGCTTTGGGCCTCCGATTCGTCGACCTCAAAAATGCTGGCCAGGTTGGACACGCGGCAAAACCTGGGCCGGCTTTCATAAATGCGACAGCGTTGCCCCCCCGTGTCGTAATGGCGGCACCAGCCATCGGCTCCCACCATGGAGAGGTAAAGCTCTTGCTCCTCGGCCCCCAGGGCTTCGAGGGCCTCTGGCCGTTCGCCGGGATCGAGCCTGCAACAGGAGCCGCAGCCGTTGATGCACTGCCAGACAAGCCCCTTGGGGGCTTGCTGCTGGGCCGGGTGATCGGGTTGCATCCCTGGGTGAAGCGAGCCTGGTCGCACGCTAGACGTCGCCTCCGGCCTGGCGGTCCGCTGGGGCGGAGCCGGCCCTTGGGCCCTTCAGGGTTCTCGGCCGCTTGGGCCAGAACTTGGGCTTCAATGGGGCCAAGCCCCATGCCCTACCCCTAATGGCCCCGTCCGGACGCCGCCCCTGCGAGCACCTTGCCGCGATCACGGAACTGCCGGAACCGGCCAACCATCTGTGCCAGGAGTGCGTGGCCCTTGGCGATAGCTGGGTGCATCTGCGCCTCTGCCTGGAATGCGGCCATATCGGCTGCTGCGATTCCTCCAAGAACCGCCATGCCACCGCCCACTACCGCCACACGGGCCACCGGTTGGCTCGGGGGATTGAACCGGGCGAGCGCTGGGTTTGGTGTTTCGAGGACGAACAGGCCATCCAGCTCTAAGGGAAGCACCGGCGGCCGTCGGTCCGTTTCCGATCGGCTCCGTTGGACCTGCTGGGATCCCTTACAACCATGAAAAACCCCGGCAATCAAGGGAGGGATTGCCGGGGGAATTGCAGTGGGCGCGCTTGAAGCTGTGCTTAAAGCTGTTTCAAGGAGTCGGTTTTATTCTTGAACTCGCCAAGCAGTAATTGCAACCAGGTCACCTTGCGCAGCTTGATGTTGGCCGTAAGGGACATCCCCACCTGGAGGGGTAATGACTTGCCCGACTTCAGCTTTAACTGCTGGCTATTGAGGGCAATCATCGCCGGGAATCGATAGGTTTTGTGTTGCTCGTCGGGGGGAAGGGCATCCGATCCAAACGATTTCACCGTTCCCTCGACCACGCCGAAGTCATGGGAGGGGAAGGAGTCAATACTGATGTCCACTGGCTTGCCCACGCGCACGAAGCCGATGTCCTTGCTTTCGATCTCCACCTTGGCCTGCAGGGCGTCGTAGGGAACGATCTTCATGACGGGCTCACTGCCCTGGGCCACAAAGCCCACGCCCGTGGGCTTGAGATCAAACACCACCCCATCGACAGGTGAGCGGATGTTCTGATAGCGGATGTTGACATCTAGCTCGGTGAGCTTGCTACGCAAATCAGCCAATTCGCCATTGAGCTGTTCGACGGCCTGTTGAAGAATTGCTAGCTGCCGTAGGCGATCAACGCGGCTCTTGGCGATATCACCTTCGACTTCCCGCACCTTGTTGCGCTGTTGCAGATACTGGAGTTCGGCGGAAGCGCCTACTTTTTTGAGGATCTCGAGTCGATCGAGAATCTCCTTTTCCAAGCCTAGATTCTGTCTGAGAACGGCCTGCTCAGTTTCGTTGAGGTTGAGGTAGCGATCGAGCTCAACCTTCTTGAGGGCCAGCTGCTGCTCCTTGGCGGCAATCGATTGCCTTGTGCGGGCCTGTCGATCGAGGCTGGCCTCGTTATCGAGCCGCAGCAACACCTGACCCTGTTTCACCCGTTCCCCATCCTTCACCAGCATGGTTTCGAGCACGCCACCCACGGGCATCTGCACGACCTTGACATCGCCGATCGGCTGCAGTTTGCCGGTGGCGATGAGCACCTCATCGGTCTTGGCAAAGGCCAGCCAGGCCAGGGCCGAGCCGGTGGTGGCGATTAGGGCCCAGGTGATTGCCTTGGTAAGAAAGTTGGACTGCTGCAACACCATTTCTTCATGGCTGCTTTGCACCCGCCTTTCCAGGGCATTCTGGGCGGCGCGCACGATCGCACCGGGTTTATTGGCTGGGGACATTTAGGCAACCTCCTGTTGGCAATAAAGGGCGTAATAGCGGCCGCGGCGTTCCATCAGCTCATCATGGGTGCCGGTTTCAACGATGGCACCTTCATGCATCATCACGATTAGCTGGGCACGGCGAATGGTTGAGAGCCTGTGGGTGATGAAGAACACCGTGCAATGGTTCAGGTTGTCCAGCAGGTTGTCGCAGACCCGCCGTTCGGTGTCGTAATCAAGGGCGCTGGTGGCCTCATCGAGAATCAGCAGACGGGGATTGCTGAGCAGGGTGCGGGCCAGGGCAAGCCGTTGGCGCTGGCCCCCGGAGAGGCCTGCGCCCCGTTCCCCTACCCCACTGCTGTAGCCACTGGGGAGTTCCATGATGAAGTCATGGGCGCAGGCCAGGCGGGCCGCCTCCATGATCGCGTCGCTGCTGGCATCGGGATCTGTGAGGGCGATGTTTTCCGCCACCGAACCACTGAAGAGCAGCGGTTCCTGGGGCACCATGCCGATCTGACGGCGCAGGGAATAGAGCTCCACCTTGTCGATGTCGTAGCCATCGATGAGGATGCGGCCGCTGGTGGGGTCATAGAGGCGCGGCAACATTTTGGTGAGGGTGCTCTTGCCGCTACCGCTCTGGCCAACGACCCCGACAAACGTGCCGGCCGGGATGACCAGATCAATGTGCCGCAGCACCTGGGGCGCCGAGGGGTTGAAGGAAAAGCAAAGATCTTCGAATTTCACTTCGCCCTTGATTGGCGGCAGGGGAATCTTCTGCTTGTCGCTGTCGTCTGATTCTTCGGGGGTATCCACCACATCGGCGAGCCGCTCAAAGGACACCTTCAGCTCCTGGATGTTTTGCCAGATGCCGGAGAGACGCAGAAGCGGCTGGGTGACATAGCCGGAAATGATCCGGAAGGCGATCAGCTGGCCCAGGCTCAACTCGCCCTTCAGCACCATGGAGGCGCCCACCCAAAGCACCAGCAGCTGGGAGAGCTTCTGCAAGACCTGGGAGGTTTCGGTGAGGGCCGTGCCCGTAATCGTTTTCTCAAAGGTGCGCGAAATATATTTGCTGTAGAAGTCTTGCCATTTCCAGCGGCTGATCATCTCTACGTTCTGGGCCTTCACCGTTTGGATGCCGGTAAGCACTTCCACCAAATGACTTTGGGTGCGGGCATTTTCCTGGGCGGCATCGCGATATTGACGCCTAAACAGGGGCGCCCCGATGATCGTGAGGCCGACTTGGATGGGCAACACACTTAGGGCAATGGCCGTGAGCATCAGGCTGTAGAACACCATCACTACGATGTAGATCACCGAGAAGGCCGTATCTAGCAAGGTGGTCAGGGCCTGGCCGGTGAGGAAGCTGCGGATCTTTTCAAGTTCGGCGATGCGGGTGCCCAATTCACCGACCGGCCGGCGATCGAAGTAGCTAAGGGGCAAGCGCAGTAGGTGGTCGATCACCTCCGAACCCAGGCGCAGGTCAATGCGATTGGTAGTTTCGGTAAAGAGGAAGGTGCGCAGCGCGCCGATGATCCCCTCCATCAAGGTGACCACCACCAGGGCAAAGCCAAGCACCTGCAGGGTGTCGAGGCTGCGCTGGTTGATCACCTTGTCAATGATCACCTGAATCAGCAGGGGGTTGGCCAAGCTGAATAGCTGCACCACAAACGAGGCGATTAACACCTGGGTGAGCACGCCGCGGTACCGCTTCAGGGCTGGCCAGAACCAACTGAAGTTGAAGCGTTGCTCTTGGGTGCTGTTGCTGCGCTCCAGTAGGAGTAATTCAATGCCCTCAGGGAAGGCCTCCTCAATTTGGTTGGGGCTGAGTTCGATCCAGCCCTCCCGCGGTGAGGCCAACAACAGGCCGCGGGCGTTGGAGCTGCGCACCACCGCAAATCCCCCCTGCCAGGGGATCAGGGCTGGGGTTTGCAGCCGGGTTCCCTGGTTGGCGGGCACCTTGACGCCACTGACATGCAAGCCCATCAGGGCGGCGATGTTGCCACAGAGTTGCAGGTCGGGGGTCTGGCCGCGGCGCAGGGCATCGCGCAGGATTTTGTCAATCGCATCGCGCCGGAAGGGCAGCTTCAGTTCGGCGGCCAGCATCTGGAAGCAGGCCAGGGTTTCCTCCAGGGGGCCAGTGCCCCGCAGCAGGGTGAAACTGGGGCGATCCCGCTGACCCAGATCCAGGCCCGAAGCCAGGGGGGGTAACGCCACCGCTTCGGCGTAGGTGGCCGGTTCTTCGCTGCCGGTGTTGGCGGTGTCCAGCCCGGCGGCGCCGTTGCCAGCTTGGCCAGGTGCCTGGCCGGCAACCGGCTCAAAGAGATCGGCTGGCAGGGCGATTAGGCGGGGCGGCAGGGGCGGCAGGCTTGTGGGAACCTCACCGGCCGGGTCCAGCCGGGCGCCCAAGGGGTGGGATTCGATGTTGTGGCTAGCCACCAGCAGTTGCATCCCTGGGGGCAGCTCGGCCAGGCCGGCCTGGGTGGCGGGCACCAGACGGGCTTGCGCCCGGGCCTTGGCTAGCAGGTTTGGCAGGGACGCCGAGCCCTGGGGGTGGCGTTCCAGCTGGAGGGCAAGCAGGGCGACCAATTCGGCCTCGAAGAGGTGGTCGGCGCACCAGGCGGCAAATCCCTGCTCGTTTTGGAGCAGCTCCAGCACCAGGACATCCGGCAGCGCGATCACCTCAACCCCAAGGGAGGCGCTCACCTCTTCGCAGGGGGAGGCCCGCAGGAGGGAGGCCAGGCCCACCAGCTCACCGGGGCCCAACTTGGTGACCGTGCGCAGGCGCCCGTCCGAGCGCGCCAGCAGCCGGGCCTCACCCGAGACGATCAGCAGCAACTCGCTGGGGATCAGCGCACCGCTACAGAGCAGCTGTCCCGGTCCATAGCTGCGCTGGCTGCTGGTCTCCTGCAGGCGCCGCAGGCCGGGGGCTGAGAGGGCGACAAAGGCTGGGTGGTCCCTAAGCAGGGGATGGGAAGCGGCCTGGGTCATGGCATGGGTATGGGAGCTTGCGGCGTCGCCACCAGGGCTGGAGCTGGATGGCGACCGCGGCAGAGCCAGGGTTGGGTCAGGGGGAGTGGAACTTGGGACTGGATCGACGCGCAAGTTAGGGGGTAACTAGGCAGGGATTCGGTTCCAGCTGGATAAGGCTACAGGTGAAAGTAGATCTTCGCCCAAGGGGGCAAACGCCTGTGGTGGATAGCTATTGGGATTGATTTGATGAGTAGTTGACTGCCCTGGATTGGGGGTGTTTTGAGATAGAACCCAGTTTAGGCCAACAGCCTTGTCGTTTTAAGCACTTGCCAGGGTTGGGGCAACTGGTTCGTGGTGCTCCTTGGGCTGATGGGGGCTCCCCCTTCTCGGGGGAGTTGGGCTCCTGACAGCGGCCCGAAAACGGCATGGGGGAGCCCCTGGTGCGCTTGGGGCTGGTCCGAGCATCCAGGGGCCCAATCTGTTGGGGGGGCAGGGTTGCCGCTAATTTTTAAGCACATTCGGCTCAAGCAGTGTGTTTTCGGCCCTGATCTGGCGCGCCCTCAGGCCGATATCGCTTCCCGTCTTGGCCTTCCTGGTGCCCCCCCCAGTGGCCGCTGCCGCCCCCGCCGCATTGCCCCTGCGGGCGTCCGCACTGCAAGCCCAAGCGGGCCCCGCTGCGCCGCAAGGGGGTCTGCCCCAGGTGCAAGGTCCCGGCGCCAAAGACCAGAGCCGCCTGGGCGCCGCCGTGGCCCGGCTGGGCGATTACGCCGGCGCCGAACCCCAGCTGACCAGCCTGAATCAGCTGGGCGATCTCCAGCCCAGCGACTGGGCCTACCAGGCCCTAGCTGCCCTGGTGGAGCGCTACGGCTGCGTGGCGGGCTACGCCAATGGCTCCTTCTCCGGCAGTCGGCCCCTCAGCCGCTTTGAGGCCGCCGCCCTGCTCAATGGCTGCCTGGAGCGGGTCAGCGAAACCACCGATGCCCTGAAAAAACTGCTGAAGGAGTTCGGCCCGGAGTTGGCAATCCTGAGGGGCCGCATCGATGGGCTTGGGGGCCGCGTTGGCGCCCTGGAGGCCAGCCAGTTTTCCACCACCACCACCCTCTCGGGCCTGGCGGTGTTTGTGCTGGGGGGCAACGGCTTCCCCCACTCCGGCCCGCTGATCACCAGCCCCCTTCCGTTGCCAAATGGCACCACCTTTAATTACAACCTAGAGCTGGCCCTTAATACCAGTTTTACCGGGAAGGATTTGTTCCGCACCGTGTTGCGAGCGGGGAACTTTGGGGCCAGCCCCTTTGGCGGCCAACCGGCTTACCTCGGTCTTTCCGAGCTGGAAGCCGCCTTTGAAAGTGACGCTGGCGCCAATATCTTGGCGATCGACAAACTCTTCTACCAATGGCCCCTGGGCAAGGGCTTCACGGCCACCGTTGGAGCCCGAGTGGGGCAGGACGATATGTTGGCGCTCTGGCCCAGTGTCTACCCAGCCGACACGATCTTGAACGTGATGGCTGTCAATGGTGCTCCGGCGGCCTACAACAAAAACCTCGGCCCCGGTGCCGGGCTGATGTGGCAGGGCAAGCCATTCAGCATCAGTGCTAACTATGTGGCAGCCAACGGTGCCAGCGGTGTGCCTGCCCTGGGGGGCGTGGCCACCACGGGCTCCGGTGGATCCGGCACCGTTCAGGTGGCCTATGGCGGCGACCAGTGGGGGTTGGCGGCGATCTACAGCCTGCTGCAAGCGGGTAGCCAGGGGATTCCGGGCGCAACCCCCTTGACCCAAGAGGCCACAGGTTCCCAGCTCCTGTTCGCCGATGCCATCACCAACGCCTACGGCTTGAGTGGCTACTGGCAGCCCAAACACAACGGCTGGTGGCCTTCCGTCAGTGTGGGCTGGGGGTTTAACAGCACGCGCTATGCCACGGCCCAGGAGTCGGGCAGCTTGAGCGAGAGCCAGTCTTGGCTTGTCGGCCTGCAATGGAAGGATGCCCTGGTCAAGGGCAATGCGTTTGGAATGGCCGTGGGGTCGCCGGTGTTTGCCACGGCCCTCAGCGGCGGCGTCACTGCCAACGACGGCAACACCGTTTGGGAGGGCTGGTACAAGGTTCAACTCACCGACCAGATCAGCCTGACCCCGGCCCTCTTCTATCTCAGTCGCCCCCTGGGCCAGCTCACCCCCTCCGGCCACAGCCTCAGCCAACTGGGCGCCCTGATCAAGACCAGCTTCCGGTTCTGAGGGCCGGCTGTTGTCTCCAGTGCAACAAAGGCCCTGCCCCTGGCCTAGCCCTAGGGGCGGGTTTTCATCCGGGCTCGGACCAATCCCCCATTGGGGTCGGAGCGCTCACTCCATGCAGGGAAGACACCAGCATCGATGCCGCAGAGACTAGGTAGGTACGAAGCACGCCCTTGGGCAAAGAAGGCAGAATGACTTCCACTCCAACCCGCTCCAGCGGCCTGCAATTGGTGCAAAGGGCCCCGCAGCGGATCAGCATCACGATCCCCTACGCCATGTACCACGCCCTGATTGAGCGCTCCGATTATGAGGGGCGTAGTATTAGTAATTTAGCCGCATTCCTGCTCGAAAAGGGTTTAAAGCCCTAGGTTAGTTGGTCTTTGATTGAATGAATTAAGAGAACGTTTTTGCATTGAAAAAAAGGGGCTGGGACGGTTTCGCCCTGGCCCTTTTTGCTGGCCGGAGGTTTGCAGCAGCGCGTTGGCAGCAGCGCCATCGACGCCGCTGCCTAATCCCCACTGGATTAATGCAGCCAACCCTGTTGAAAGGCGATCACCACGGCATGGGTGCGGTCCTTTGCCTTGAGCTTTTGGAGCAGGGCCTTGATATGGGATTTGATTGTTTCCTGGCTGACAAAGAGGGCTTCGGCAATTTCAACATTGCTTTGGCCCTGGCCCAGTTCCATCAACACATCCCATTCCCGCTGCGACAGCAGGCTGCGCAGGCGCGGATCGCCGCCGTTGTCACCGCCGTTGTTACCGCCGTTGTCGCCACAGTCCAGGGCGGTGCTGCGTCGGAGTAGGGCCTGGATGCGGGCCTGCAGTTCGTCAAAGGAGAAGGGTTTCACCATGTAGTCGTCGGCGCCCGATTCCAGGGCCAATACCTTGCGATCCACCTCATCATGGCCGGTGAGCATTAACACCGGCTGTTGAAAGTTGTGCTTGCGTAGGCGCAGCACCAGCTCCAGTCCACTGAGGTCGGGCAGGTCCCAATCCACCACCAGGAGGTCGACAGCTTCGGACGCCTGCAATTGGAGTAGGGCGCCGGCGGCATCGGGCGCCGTCACCGCCTTAAAGCCCTCCGCCTCCAGCTCAAGGCGAAGACATTGGGCCAGGGGCAAATTGTCTTCCACAATCAGGAGCGTGGGCATGGCTTGTTCCTCAAGCCTCCGGGGCGGGCAGGGTCACCGCCACGACGATGCCGCCTCCCGGCCTGGCCGCGGCAGACACACTGCCATGCATGGTTTCGACGATGCTGCGCACCACATAGAGGCCCAGGCCACTCCCGGTTTTGCCCTTGGCATTGCTGGCCCGGAAAAACGGAGAGAAGATTTTCGCCAATTCGGATGCGTTAAGCCCCTGGCCCCGGTCGGCCACCTCGATCCTCAGCTGGTTTGTTTGGGGCCCGGAGTCAATCGAGAGCTCGATGGGCTGGTAGCGCTCGGCGTATTTGGAGCTGTTCTCTACCAGGTTGAACAGCACCTGCTCGAGATGGATCGGGTCGACCAGGGCGACGCGCTGTTCGGGGGCCAGGGAACACTCCACACTGACCGTGGCATCGAGGCATTGGTGGGCCTTGCGGGCCACCGCCACCAGCACCGTCTGCAGGTCGGTGTTCTGCAGGGATAGCTGCAGCCGTTCAGGCTTGTTGCGGCTGAGGTTGAGCAGGTCATTGAGCAGGCGCTGGCAGCGGTCCGCTTCGCTATGGACGGCCTGGAGGGCCTGCTGCTGAGAGGGCTTGAGGTCGCTGGCGTCGCGGAGCAGATGGCGCGTGCCGATGGCCACGGTGGTCATGGGGTTACGCAATTCGTTGGCCACCACGGCGGCGAAGCGATCCAGTTTGTCCATGGCCAGTTGACGCTCTTTAAAGAAAAAGCGCAGGCCTAAAAACAGGATCGTGCCCACCCCCATCACATGCACCGCCTCCAGGCTGCTCCCCCAAGCTGGCGGCACCGCCGCCTCGGTGAGCAGGGTTTCCTGGGCCCAGAGGCTGAGCAGGTTGGCCCCTAGGAAGATGGCAAACCAGTTCACCGCAGTGCGCGGCTCATCGAGCAGCAGCCCCAACAAGGGACAGAGCAACGACCAGATGATCACCAGGCTGCTGCCCTGATAGCCGCCCAACAAGAAGGTGAGCAGCACTGGGCAAATAAAGGTAAAGACGAGCGAACTAATGCGATACAGGCCGAAGCTGAGCTTGCCGCCCAAGCGCAACAGCACTAGACTGCCCACTGTGATAAAAGCCACCGCCATCAAGATCGCCGAGGGCCATTCCCCCATCAGCGCATAATTGACCCCTAAAAATAGTCTTAAAGGTAAAATGCCAAATAGATTGGTGAGATTGAGGACGATGACTTTTTGAGTTAATTCTTCGTCCGCATGCAAGGGCATGCCAAAGCGGCATAGTTTCTGCCACAGGCCTGACCAGTCAATGAATGGCTCGGACGAGCGTGCTAGGGGTTGGGTCGTAGCAACCATGGGGATTGATGCGCCGCTGCTGCGCATAGGCTAGGGGGCTGCAGCAGCGCTACTGCGGTTTAAACAATCCAGGCGGTGCCACTGGGGGAGTGGGCTAGCCATGACGAATGGCTTGAAAAGAGTGTTTTGACTGGGTTATTGCGATTTCTGCAATATTAATTGGGCTAACCTGCGGGGCTTGCTTCACTCGTTAGGGGGATGGCTGGTTCGTCCCTGAGGGTGATTGCGAATCATGTTGTGATTCGCCCCCCCCCCCCCCCCCCCCGCCCCCCCCCTCCCCCCCTCGCGCCCCAGGCCGGGGCGGGGGGGGGGGGGGGGGGGGGCCCGGGGCCCCCCCCGGCCCGGCGGGGGGGGGGGGCGCGCGCCACGCCACCCCCCCCCCGG
>Ga0164294_10003401_pt1 | contig 14149 bp, 3 predicted proteins | sample GEODES005metaG_FD_111479 | JGI IMG/M metagenome (GOLD analysis project Ga0164294, IMG submission 111479) | Oligotrophic lake water microbial communities from Sparkling Lake, Wisconsin, USA - GEODES005 metaG | ecosystem: Environmental > Aquatic > Freshwater > Lake | place: USA: Sparkling Lake...
AGGTGTGGCGCATGCCAAGCGACCACTCGGACATGTCCGGGTCACTGCCGCGCTCGCCATCGTGATTGCCCAGCACCATGAAAATGGGCACGCTGTGCGCGATGCGGCCCATGTAGTAGCGCTGCGCCTTGTATTGCGACTCCGAGCGACGGAAGAACTGTCCAAACTTGTCCACCATCGTCGTGTCACCGAGGTCGATCATGAAGTCCGGCTTGTCAGCGAGCATGTTCGTCAGCGATTGCTGGTAAACCAGCACATCCGTGTTGTTGTCCAGATGCGAGTCCGCCTGCATGACAAAGCGGAAGCTCGATCCCGCCTTCCGCTGGGTGTGAAAGCTGCGCATCACATCCTGCACCGCCTCGCCACCCATGCGGCGATAAGTCAGCCGGTAGTTGTAAGCCGTGTCGGGCGTCAGACCGCCCAGAACGAGGTTTTGAGGCTCGCCTGCCTTCAGCTTCAGCGCTGGCGTCTTCAATCCATCACCATACTCGATGAAAGCCTCCAACTCGTCCCACGCGAGCACACTGACCGTCACGGATTCCGCGCCCGGCCTGCAAAGCCACACATTGAAGAGATACGGAGGCACCACCGCAGGCTCGACCTGCCCTCCTTGGCCTGCGCCGCCTTTGCCTCCACCCTTCGGTTTTTCTTCCGGCGCAGCGGCGATCAGCAACAAGGCGAGCGCGGCGAATCCAAAGGATACGAAAATCGGTTTCATGGCTTTTTGCCTCCTTTCTTCCCGCCTTTGCCACCGCCCTTCCTTGCGGGCTCCTTGGTCGGATCGTAGTTCGGATTCGGTTTCGGCATTTCGGCTCTTACTTCGCTCAAGTAGTCCGCGAGCTGCTTCGAGAGCTTGGCGGTGAGTTCGGGCTGTTTGGCGGCGAGGTTCTTCGTCTCGCCGATGTCGGCTTTGAGGTCGAAGAGATGGTTTTCACCCGTTTCATAGAAGTGGATGAGCTTCATGTTGCCGCTGAGGATCGCGGAGTGCGGTGAGTCGCCTTGATAATGCGGAAAATGGAAGACCAATGCCTCGCGGGGCCGTTTCACGGGATCGGATGAACCGCTGAGCAGATGGGTGATGTCGCCGCCTTCGAGTTGCGTTGGCAGCGGAGACTTCACGCCGGCCCAGCGGCAGAAGGTCGGGAAGAAATCATAGCCGACGACGCGTTGATGGCACCACGAGCCTGCCGCGATGCCGGGGCCGCGAATGATCAGCGGCACGCGGATGCCGCCCTCCCACACATCGCCCTTGCCGCCGTTCAGTGTGCGGCGGTTCGAGCCGCCATTGTCGGACATGTAGATGACGATGGTGTTCTTGGAGAGGCCCATGGCATCCAGCTTGGCAAGCAACTCGCCCACACCGCGATCCAGATCCTCCGCGATGGCTGCGCGACCGACTTCCTTGTCGTCTCTGCCGCCGGCGAGCTTCCGGTATTTCTCAATCAGCGCGGGAGTCGCGTTTTCAGGATAATGCAGTGCATTGTAGCTCATCTGGATGAAGAACGGCTTTCTGGCAGCCTGGCTCTTCTTCATGAACTCGACGGCTCGTGTGCCCATGCCAAAGATGTCCACCGGGTTCGGCGGCAGATGCGGCGCGGCGTCTTGATTGCCGGTGTCGCCATCGCTCTCGTCGTAACCATGCGCGGCGGGACCACCGCCTGAGAGATGCCATTTGCCGTAGTGGGCGGTGGCGTAGCCTGCGGACTTCAGCATCTGCCCGATCGTGATCTCGTCAGCGCGGATGCTTTTGCGATTGTCGCCTTCGATCAAACGATGCCCCATCTCCGCCGGAGCGGCCTTCGTCCACCCCAGCGCCGCCGGATTGCGTCCCGTTTGCAAGCTGATGCGAGTCGGCGAGCACACCGGCGCGGGCGCATACGCCGCGCTGAATCTCATGCCCTGCTCCGCGAGTCGCGCGATGTTCGGCGTCTGCACGATGCTGCTTTTCGAGTCCGGAATGTCCGGATGCATCTGGCAGGACAGTCCGCTCCACGCCTGATCATCGGAGAGCATGAAGAGGATGTTCGGCGGCGCGGCGGCTAAGGTGCCGGAGGCTGCGAGTAGCAGGAGGAGAAGCGATTTCATATTCGTGCAGGAGAAGAGTTATTGTTGCGGCACGCCACTCACATCCAAATCAGGCTTTGTGTTCCATCTTGGCGTCCAGCCGGGTTTTTCGACCTTGGTGCGGAAGATGACGGTGTTGTCGAGGGCGATGTCGTCGGTCCAGATGAACTTGGCGCCTTCGAAGTCGTTCCCGAAGTAGGGCTGCTTGGGATCGACTTCTTCGACGGTGAATTCCTTGGCGTTCTTCCAGGTGCTGTCGTTGAAGTCCACGGCCCACCAATTCGCAGGAAGAGGCTCTTGTTTGACCTGCGGATGGGCGGTGTCGCCGCTGACGGGGCCGTGGAAGAAGTTTTTGGCCTTCCAGCTCGCGTTGGTGACGGTGCCGTCGGCGAATTTGATGCAGAGGCCGGCGTCGCCGATGCTGGTGCCGTATTCCATGCCGGTCTTCGGATCGGCGTTGTCCTTCGCGAGCACGGCGATGGTCATGGGATACTCAGGGAGGAAATCGACGCTGACGACGTTGTGCGGCGTGAACTGGATCGGATCGACGGCGACGAGGCGGCCGTTGACGTAGAGCATGAACCAGTTGTCTGCATAGACGTTGAGTTTGATCGTGTCGGCGATGCTAGGCTTCACGAGGCCGGGCGGGCCTCCTTTGCCTTTTCCTTTGCCGCCGCCTTTTTTAGGTTCTGCGGCAGCAGGGGGAGGTGGTGGCGTTTCCGCCGTTTTGGGTCCGACTTGTCCGACGGGTCGGGCCTGTCCGACAGCACCGCCGCTGCTGTGAACGACCCGTAGCGACGAACTCGCCAGCACCTTGTCCTTCATCGCTGCGATGAGTTCTTCTCGCCCGGGAGAGCCTGCGACCTTCAGCGGCTCCGAAAGGGCAAACATCGTGATCACATAGGTCTTCGCGCCGGGGCCTTTCGAGTGCGGGGGCTCGTAGCCGACTTCACCTTTGAAGCCAGTGCCGAGTTTGCCGATGTGCTGCGAATCCTTCGGCAGGCTCGCTACATTCGCGGGGATGTCATAGACGGTCCAATACCACTTCTTGCCACCATCAGGAGTCACATGATCCATGATCAAGGCATAGCTCTGTGTGCCAGCGGGTGCGCCTGACCATTCCAAAGGCGGGCTGAGGCCATCTCCATCACCCGTGAACTCCACTGGCAGCTTCTGGAGGTCTTCAACCACAGTGCTACTGAGCATGAACTTGCCATCGCTGCTGCGGGGTTGATCCGGCAGCGCGACAAAGGCTTCCTGCTTGCCGCCACGGCCACCGCCCTCGCCGCGCTTCATCTCTTCGCGGGCCGGTGGCTCGTCGCCACGAGGCCGGGGTGCGTCACCGTCAGGTGCGTTGACAGCGAGTTCATCGAGTTCCGGTGTGTCGAGCTTGCCATCGCGATTGTGATCAAAGGTGTTGAACTGCTCCTTCGCTTTCGCCATCGCATCGGGGATAGCGATGCCTTTCTTCGCGGCATTCGACTTCGCGTTATCGGCGAACTCCTGCGCGGTGACAACGCCGTCGCCATTCACATCGAGGATGCCAGGGATGGGAGCCATTCTTGGCCCCTCATTCGAGCCTTCTCGGGGCAGGAATGCCCCGTTTGCGCCCTCACGACCACCTTTGCCTTTTCCCTTGCCCTTCCCTTTGCCTTTCATGCCTTCGGGACCGCCAGGACCGTCACGTGGAGGACCACCGCCGCCACCACCTTGGCGTGCGGTATAAACCTCGTTCGCCTTGCCCTCGCTTCCGTTGTCGAACTCAAAGGGAAACGTGCCATCGGCCTTGATCGAGTAGCTGATGCTGCGTTTGTCGCCATTCACCTCGTAGCTGAGCTTGTAGCTGTCCTTGCCGGTGCTTTCAAAGGCGGTGATCTTGGCACCGCGAAGCGCCGTGAGGGCCTCGCGCACACCTTGCGCACGCGGTTGCGGATCCACTTGCTCTCCCGCCTCCACGACCTCGCCATGGAAGCCGCCGAAGACATACGGATACTTGTTCGACGCATGATAATGATAGCCGCTGGGCGATTCGTGGCCGTAGCACTCGTCGAGATTTGCCACGGGCGAGCCATCCGGCTCCGTGAGGCCATAGATCGGATAACCATCGAGCGCATACGCCACCGGCATGCCTTTGCCAGCCTGCGCCTGGAGATGCAGCGGCGCGATGTGGTAGTGGTAATCATCCGCACGCCCACAATGCCCGCCCCACTCGTCGAGTTCGCCGATTTCATAGCTGATCTCGCCGCGATTGTTCTGCGGGTTGAAGATCGGGATGCCATTCACCGCCAAAGCGATCGCACCGCGCAGGAAGCGGCCTTTGATCATGGCGGGTTCCTTCGCGGGCACGGGCTTCAGCGGGATGCGCCAGGCATTGTCATCGAAATACGGCTGTGGCAGCGGCACCTGCTGCTGCCAGGCCGTGATGCCCACCATCATGTTGTGATCCGGCAGGCCATTCGAGCCCACGTAGAGAAACTCGCCGTCCGCACGCAGATCGAGCTTCGTGAATGGCAGGAAGGCCTTCGCGGTCTGTGGAGCGTTCGCAGCATTGGCGACGGCTGCGGCGGCGAGTTGAAGGGTGGATGCCGTGGAGGCAACTTGTGGGCGGAGAGTGATGCGGGCTTTAGCCTGCAACTCAGGATCGGTGCAGGCTGAAGCCTGCATCACTCTCTTTGCACTCCATTCCTCCAATATATGCGCCCGCAATGCTTCTCGATCAGTTGTGGTCAGATCGTGGGCTGTAAGGCTCGTCGCGAAGAATAGTAGGACGGGGAGTGCTTTCATGGTGTCGCATTCAACCTCGGCTAGGTCAAAACGGCTTCAGCGAATCACAGGAGATTTGTCAGGATTGCGTCAAGGTGAGGGTGATGCGGGCTTCAGCGTGCAGGGTTTTTGGGTGAAAATCATCCGGGTGCAGGTTAAAACACGGCGTCCAACCCTTGCAGGCTGAAGCCTGCATCACTCTCTGGAAGCCATGAGACTGCCGTTCATTCCCTATGATCGAGATGCTGTGTTTGAGCAGACGCAGCGGCGGTTGCCGCATCGGGAGCAACCAGGATGCACTTACTTCGTGACGTGGCGCTTGGCGGATTCGGTGCCGCTGGACGTGCTGAAGCAATGGAAGGCTGAACGCGAGGTCTTCCTGCACCACCATCCGAAGCCTTGGGACGAAGCGACGTATCGCGAGTATGCCGAGCGCTTTGAGAAGCGACTGGAGCGCTGGTCAGACGAGGGACATGGAGAGTGCCATTTCCGCCGTATCGAGCTTCGGGGTGTGGTGGCTGAGTTGTTTCATCGGTTTGATCAAGAGCGGTATGATTTGGTGAACTATGTGGTCATGCCGAATCATGTGCATGTGTTGGTCCGGCCGTATGCCTGGAGTGGGGCGGCGCTTCAGCCTGCCTCAGGGAGTGCTGAGTTGCAGGCTGAAGCACTGCAACACACCGGGGATTTGCAGGCTAAAGCACTGCATCACTCTGGGCGTGGGCTTGCGGGTTCAGTGCAGGGAACGGTGGAGTATCAACACTCGCTCTCGGGAATTCTCAAGCAGTGGAAGGGCGCGGCGGCGCGCGAGATCAACAAGGCGCTCGGGAGGTCTGCGACGCTGTGGATGGATGAGAGCTTCGATCACGCGGTGCGAAGCGAGGCACAGTTGCGGAAGTTTCGGGAGTATGTCCGGGAGAATCCAACGAAGGCAGGTTTGCGAGAAGGTGAGTTTTCCTGGTGGGATGCGGAGAGTGAGGCAGTGCTTTAGCCTGCCGGTTTGAGGATTGGCTGGGGGACGTTCGTGCAGGCTAAAGCCCGCATCACACTTTTGCAGGCTGAAGCCTGCATCACGCTCACGGATTCCACATCACGCGATAAAACGCCCTTTGCCCATTCACACGCGCAGGCAGGTTGTCGGTGTATGTCGCATTGGTGTTTGTGTTCGTAAAGGTGAGCGTCTCAATCGTCTGCCAGTTCACCAAATCGGTGCTCCATTGGATTTGATACGGTTTGTTGGGGATGGCGCTCCAGCGGAGGCCGACTTGGCCGGGGGCGACGTTGGCGACTTCGATGGGCGGACTGACCTTCGGCGCGAGGACGAAGCTGTGGGAGATGCTGCGGTTGATGCGGGTGGGCGTTTCGTCGTTGAAGACGCTGGTCGCATCGGGGGGCATCGGATCGGTGGCGGTGCGGTAGCTGCGGACGTAGTCGGCCACGGCTTGATCGGGGCCGACGGTGACGCGGATGTGGCCGCTGTTGGGCAGGAGGTAGCTGGTGCTGTTGGCCCCGAGATTGACGTATTGGCCGTCGGCGGCGCTGCCGAGGCTGGTGTAGTTCGGCGTGCCGGGCTGCGGGCATTCGAGATAGACGACGCCGTCCTTGGTTTGATAGCCGTAAAGATGGTCGTGACCGTGGAAGACGACGTTCACCTTGTTCATCACGAGCAAATCATGGATGGGCATGTCCCAGCCGGGGCGCTTGGTGGCAAAGCCGGGGCTGCTGTCGAAGTTGTTGCCGCCCCACTCGTATTTGTCGCTCACCTCAATGCCGCCTCGCGCGGCGTATTGGGGGGTGCCTGTGGCCGTCTGCGTGCTGCCGCCGAGGATGTGGTGCATGAAGACGAACTTGTATCTCGCGCTGCTGTTTTTCAGCGTGTCACGCAGCCAGTCATACTGCGCTTTGCCGAGGCTCCAATTCCACGCGTCGTTGGAGGAGTTCGGATTGGTCATCGTGTTCCAGAACGGATCGAGCATGATGAAGAGCGCCTCGCCCCACTCGAAGGCGTAGTAGTCTTCCAACAAGCCGAGCGTGCCGCCGGTGTAGTCCTTCGGTGTGGGATTGCCGGCGTAGAAGCCATCGGGTGTCGGCGCGGGGTAGAAGGCTTTGCGGGCCTTCAAGTCCCACGCGGGGATGTTGTTCTGCTTGTCGGTGGCGGCGTTGAAGAGGTAGCCGTATTCCGCCTCGTGATTGCCGAGGCCGAAGAAGAACGGGATGCTGTGGCAGGCACGCTCAAAGGCATTGCGGAAGATGATGGCGCGGTTGTTGATGCTCGTCTGATTGATCGTGACGCCGCCGCCCCACTTCGGTGGCACGCCGAGCAGGCCATCGGCGAGCTTGTCGGTCATGAAGATGTCGCCCACGTCCATGTGGATGTCCGGCTGGTCGAGGCTGATGTTCGCCATCGCACGCCAGAAGAGCTGCATGTCGGTGTTCACGTCGATATGCGGGTCCGCAGTGACGGTGAAGCTGAAGGTGGTGCCGCGTGGCCGAGCAGTGTGGAAGCTGCGCTCACCGCGAGCATTGTAGAAGGGTGCACCGACATGGCGATGGCGCACGCGGTAGTAATACTCGGTATCGGGCAGCAATCCGGTGATGGGGATGCGGATCGGGTTCTTGAACTCGGGCTTCGCGTTGTCGATGTTGAACGTCGTGGGCGTGGTGGCGAGCGTGTATTGGCCGGGAGCGGTGCCGTATTCGACAAAGACCTGCTGATTGGCCGAGGCGATGAGGTTCACGGTCACGCCATCGGTTTTCGGCAAGGTGAGGAACTCCGCGCCGAGGATGGTGGCATCGGTGAGGAGGTTGTTCACGGTGTAGATGTAGTTGCCGCTGCCGGGGCTGGTGGCGCTGGCGTTGGTGTTATCAGTGGCCACGACTTTGAAGTTGATTGTGGTGCCGCCGTTCTGCGCCGGAATGACTGCGCCCCAGACGCCGTCATTGGCCGCGGCATCGCCGTGCAGGCCGTCGTCAAACATGGTGAGCGTGATGGTGGGAGGCGGTGCGGTGGTGGCGATGACGATGTCGTCGATGCTGATGCGCGGCGTGCGTGTGGGAGCCGTCGCGGCATAGCCGGTGGCCTGGAAGCGGATCTTCGTCTGCGTGCCCAGCTCCGCGCCTGCGAGGTCGTAATGGAAGAGCTGGAAGCCGTGATTCACCGTCGTGGCGAAAGCGGTGGCGAGCGGTGCGGCGCTGGTATTGGCATACGCGGCGGTGCTGAGCACAAAGGTGGTGGCGTTTGTGATGCTGCTCACCGTGGCACCACCGGCGAAGTAGTTCGCGGCGGCGTTTGCGGCGGCATTGGTCGCCGTGGCGTTCACAAGCGTGGCGGTGGTGCCGGTGACGAGCGTGAAGGAGGTGTTCGGCGTGATGGTGCCGATGCGGGTGTTGTTCGGGATGCCGGTGGCGGTGATGAACATGCCTTCGACGAGGCCTGTGGTGTTCGTGCAGGTCGCGGTGGAGTTGCCAGTCGTGATGCCGATGGTCGCATTCACCGGCGCGGCGAGCACGCTGCGGCCCGTGGTGAGTCCGGCGGTGCTCGCGCAAGTCACTGTCGTGCTGCCTGAGACAGCGCCAGCGGCATTTAGCACGACATTGCTGAGCGACACCGTTTCAGCGTTCCAATCCTCGCTCAGACGCGTGTTCCAGGTCGCGCCGTTGTCGGAGGAGACTTGCAGCGTCCAGCCGCAGTTGTTCGTGGCAAAGAGATCGCGTGTTTGCACATAGAACTCGATGAAGCCGCTCGCACCCGTGGTGTTGATGGCATTCGTCGTGGTGAACATGGAGGCCAGCGGGTCCGCGGTGCCGCCGTTGAACTCCGCAGCGGCCGTGGTGGCGCTCAAAGTGAGCGCGGTTCCCGCCGTGGTGGGCGCGGCATTCATGGTGAAGGTCGTCGCACTCGTCACGGAGGCCACGGTGGCGTTGTTCGCCAAACCGGTGCCGGTGAGAGACATGCCGTTCACGAGTCCAGCGGTGCTGTCGCAGGTCACAGCCGTGCTCGCGGCGGTGGTGGTGGCATTCGTCAAGGTGACGCCGCAAGCCGTGAGCGTGAGTCCTGTGCCCGTGCTGGTGGCGGCCTGCGAAAGGACAAACGTGGTCGCGTTCGTGATGGAGGCGATGGTGGTGTTGCCCGTTTGCGTGCCGTTGATGCTGCCGGCGATGTTTGGACCGGTGATGAGCATTCCAGGCCACAGCGCGGCGGTGCTCGCACAGGTCACGGTGGTGCTGCCGCTCGTCGTCGCCACGCTCGTGAGGCTGATGGAGGTGCGATTCGAGGTGCTCACGGCCTGACGCACATTGCCCGCGCCGACGGTGGTCCACGCGTTGAGTGCGCCGGTGCCGTTCCAATTGTTCGACGAGGTGTTGTTGAAGCTTTCTTTCCAGATCGCGGTGCTCACGGGCGTGCCGGTGTCGTATTGAAGCTGCACGCTGGTGAGCGTGGTGCCGGTCTGCGGCGTGATTTGCGCCAAAACCGTCGTCGGATCGAGGTAAGTCGGCGCGGTGGGGCCGGTGCCGACGCTGACGATGGCGGGGCCGTTCGCGTTGTAGGTCACGTTGATGCTCGCGGAGCCGGTGTTGCCACCTTGATCGGCGCTGTCGGTCGAGGTGGCCGTGATCGTGTTCGCGCCGGGTGTGAGCGGCACGGTGGCGGTCCAGGTGGCATAGCCATCGGAGGTCGTGGCGGCCACTCCATTGACGGTAAGGCCGGTGAGTGGCGAAACGGTGTCTGTAGCTGTGCCGTTGACCACGATGCTGTTCGCAGTTGTGGTCGTGTTGTTGGCGGGCGCGGTGATCGTCACCACGGGCGTGCTCGCATCCTGCGTGGACGAGGCGGTGTTGCCAAAGGCGCTCGTGGCCGTGCCATCGGTGGCGGTGCCGCGATAATAATATGTCGTGCCGCTGGTGAGGCCGCTGAAGGTCACGCTGGTGCTGCTCGTCGTCTGCGAGGTGACGCTGGCGAAGTCACTCGTGGTGCTGCGCTGGATCGTGTAGCCGGTCGCGCCGGGCACCGCGGTCCAGTTCAGTGTGATGCTGGTGCCTTTGGTAAAGGCGGGCAGCGTCAAGGCAGGCGCTGGCATGGTCACGGTCAACGTGCCTGCATCGCTCGTGGTGCTGCCGATGTTGTTCGAGACGACGACATCATACAAGCCTGCATCGCTGGGAGCGACGTTTGTCAGCGTCAAGGTGGCCGCATAAGTGCCTCGGACGGCGACCGCCAAATCATCTGTGATCTGCGTGACGACTCCGCCAGCGACATTCGAGCCGCCTTTGCGCCACTGCACGGTCGGTGTCGCGCCTGGCCAACTCGTGAACGGCGCATACAGCGTGATGGTGCCGCCTTGAGGCACGCTGTTCGTGATGAGCGGCGGGCCGACGTAGGGCTTCATATTTTCGACGCTGATCGCCGTGATCGCATTGGTCAAGGTGGTGGCGATGCTCGCATACGCGCCGTTGGCGATAAGGTCCGTGGTCTCCTGCGGATCGTCCGTGAGGTTGTAAAGCTCAGGCGTGAGCACGTTATTCACGCGGCCACGGATGAGTTTAAAATCCTTCGTGCCGCCGTTCACGGGATCGGTGAACTGATAAATCGCAATCGGTGCTGCGCTCACAGTGACGAGTGGCGAGCCACGCGATACGGTGGTGCTGTTGCTCGCGGAAAGCAGCGCGGGCCAAAGATTCACGCCGTCCAGTGGCTTCGTGTTTTGCGGCGTCACACCGACAGCCGCGCAGAGGGTGGGGAAAACATCGCCGACCCACATACACTGATTACTGATGACACCAGCAGGCAGCACACCGGGCCATTTGATGCCTGCGACTTCGCGCATCCCGCCTTCATAGCTGTCGCCCTTCGTGCCACGCAGCGGATCATTGAGCGAGCCTTTGGTTTCATCGCCACCGTTGTCGCCAAACCAGACGACGAGGGTGTTGTTGGCGATGCCTGCGCTATCGAGCGCCGCCAGCACCCGGCCAATCTCTTGATCCATGCCATCCACGGCTGCGGAGATGAGGCGTCGATTTGCATTGGTGACGCCGAGGTTTTGATACTTCGTGATCAAGCTCGCTGGAGCCGAAACGGGGCCGTGGATGGAGTTGAAGGCCAGATGCAGCAACATCGGCTGAGCAGGGTTGCGATTCTGAATGTGCGCGATGGCCTTGTCCGCGAGCAAGGTGGGCGACCAGCCGCCATTGCCTTGCGAATCGGTGTGTTCGCTCGGTCCGTCCTGCTGCACGCCATTCAGCCACCAGTCAGGAATGTCGAGCGATTCGGCCTCGGCGCTGTGGTGAGTGTAGTAATCAATCGCGCCGGAATATTGGCCATAGAAGGAGTCCCAACCGCGATTGTGCGGCGCATATTGAAGACCTTCCTTGATCACGCGCACCGGGCTGCCGTTCACGTTGAAGTGATAGACGTTCTTGTCGCTGCCACCCAGGTGCCACTTGCCGCACATGAAGGTCTGGTAACCCGCCGCCTTGAAGGTCTGCGGCATGAGATGCTCGCTCAAATCAAGGCCACGCTCGTTGTTGGTGCCGTGACGAATCGCGTTGCGGCCCGTCATCAAGGTGGAGCGAGTCACGCTGCAAACCGTCGTCGCATAGAAGCGCTCCAAGCGGATGCCCGTCGTCGCAAAACTGTCCATGTTCGGTGTCTGGATCGGCACCTGGCCCGCAGGCGTGTGATAGCCCACATCGCCCCAACCTTGATCATCGGTGACGATGATGACCACGTTCGGAGCCGTCACGGTGGAAATCGTGAGCGCAAAAGCCTTCGTGGCACTGCGCGTCGCGGAATCGGTCACTTTTGCCGTGAAATTGAAGGTGCCGGCCTGAGTCGGCGTGCCGCTCAAAAGGCCGCCACTGCTTAACGTGAGGCCATTCGGCAAAGAACCGCTGAAAAGGCTCCAAACATAGCCTGTGCCGCTTCCGCCCGTGGCGGCGAAAGTCTGCGAATAAGCACCCGTCGTGCTGCCATTCGGCAAAGGCGACGCCGTGGTGATCGTCGGAGCCGGAGCGACCGTGTAGCTCGTGCTGCTCGATGTGGACGTGCCACCTGCTGTTCCAGTGGCCGCGATGGCAAAGTTCACCGTCGATCCATTGGCCTGGGCGGGGATCGTGGCACTCCAGAGGCCACCGCCGAGATCCGTCATGGCGATCACCGTGGGTGCAGCGCCTGTCGTCAGCGTGACGGTGATGTCGTCGATGTTCGTGCTGGGCGGACGCGCAGGTGAGGCGGCGGTGTTGCCACTGAACTGGAAGCGCATTTTCATGGTCGCCGTCATGTCTCCGGCCACGAGGTCGTAGCGGAAGAGTTTGTAGCCATGATTCAGCGAAGCCAATGTGGCACTGCCGGAGTAGAAAGGCGCACTGCTGACCACGAACGAGACATTCGGCGTGATGGAGCTGATCGTCGTGTTGTTTGCGAGATAGTTCGCCAGCAGCGTGATGCCAGGCGCGGCATTCGTCACCGTCACCGCCGCATTCAGCGTGAAACTCACGCCTGGATCAATCGCCGTGATTCGAGCGCCATTCGGGATGCCGGTGCCATTGGCTCCAGTGATGAACATGCCAACAGCCAGGCCGCTCGTGTTGACCGTGAGCACCACGGTTGGGTTCGTCGTGGAACTGGTAACGCAGTTGGCGATGGTGACCGCCGCGCCTTGGATCGTATGGCCCACGGTGAGCTTGCTCGTGTCCGTGCAGGTGATGGTCGTGGTGCCGTTCAGCGTGCAGGTGGCGCTGCTGCTGGCAAAGGTCTCGCTCAGCCGTGTGTTCCAGGTGGTGCCGCTATCGGGTGAGATTTGCAGCGTCCAGCCATTGCCCGTGCTGAGATCGCTATTCCGCACATAGAACTGCACATTGCCCGCCGTGGCAGCGCCTGCATTGATCGCATTGGTGGCCTGCGCCATCGTGGCGTCAAAGCTCGTCGTTCCATTGTTAAACTCCAGCGCCATGCCCGACGCTGTGAGCGTGGCAGGAACGGTGGTGATCGTGGTGCTATTGGTGGTAAAGCTGGTGCCGTTGGTGACAGCGACCACCGTTGGGTTGGGCGGATTCGTGGCGAGACCCGATCCCGTAAGCCCCATGCCCGCCGCAAGGCCTGTGGTGCTCGCGGTGTTGATCGTCGGCACGGTGCCGAGCGTGCAACTCGTGAGCGTGACTCCAGCCGCAGTCAGCGAGAGCCCATTGCCACTGCCTGCCGCCTGGCTCAGCGTGATTGCCGTGCTGCTATTCACCTGAGAGATCGTCGTGTTCGCCGCGATGCTCGTGCCGGTGATCAACATGCCTGGAATGAGGCCCGCGGTGCTATCGCAGCTCACGCTCGTGCTACCATTGGTGGTGCCATTGGTCAGCACGATGGGCACCGTGCGATTGCTGGCGCCGCCACGCTGCCGCACATCGGCTGCATTGCGAGTCGCCGTCACCGTCCATGGATTCATCGTGCCCGTCAGACCATTGCCGGAGGTATTGGCAAAGATTTCGCGGAAGGCCGGCCCCGTCGTCTGCGACCCAAGATCATAGCTCAGATTCACCCCGCTGATCGTCGCACCGAGTCCCGGCGTCACTTGCGCCGTGATCGTCACCGTGTCCGTGCTCGCGGGCGAGATGGGATTCACCGTGATGTTTGAGATCGTCGGTGGCGGCACATTGCCCGTGCCGGTGAGTGCCACGTCAAAAGCCGCGCCCACGCTGCTGTCACTGCTGGCGATGTGCAAAGCGGCTGTCTTTGCCCCGGAGCTGCTGGCATTGAACTGCACGACAAAATTCGATGTCGCTCCGATGGCGATGTTCGATGCTGGCGATGTCGTCACGGTGAAAAGCGAGCTGTGCGTGCCGTCGATGCTCAAACTGATTCCCGTGAGCGCCGTGCTGCCGTTGTTGGTGATCGTGAAGGTCTTCGACAGCGTGCTGCCCACATTCACGCTGCCATAGCCGACCGTGCTGAGGCCATCCGTCAGCGTCGTGACGCCTTGCGACACGGCGATCTGCGTCGGCGTGAGTGCGGCTGTGCGCACGGCAAAGACAGGATACGACGAAGTCTTCGGCTCATGGCTGATGATGCCCTGTGCATTGCGCTGTGGATTGGAGGTCGTATTCAATCCAAACTCCACGACCAGCGCGGCGAGTGCGTCATTGTTCTGCGTCGTCGATGTCCAATACGAAGTCGCCGTGGCCGATGGGAAGAGCAACCGATGCGCTGGCGGCTTGATGTTCGTGAGGCTGGTGAAAGTGGTCATCGTGTAATCCACCAGCGACTCCATTTCCTTCACGTTCGGCATGCGCCAGTCACTGAAGCCCGCATCCGTGAGTCCTTCGATGTCCGCCA
>Ga0164294_10003403_pt1 | contig 14143 bp, 12 predicted proteins | sample GEODES005metaG_FD_111479 | JGI IMG/M metagenome (GOLD analysis project Ga0164294, IMG submission 111479) | Oligotrophic lake water microbial communities from Sparkling Lake, Wisconsin, USA - GEODES005 metaG | ecosystem: Environmental > Aquatic > Freshwater > Lake | place: USA: Sparkling Lake...
CGATGAGCAGGGCATAGGGAATGGCCCCGATCAGCAGGATCTGCTCGCGCTGCCCGAAATCGTAGATCGAGGTGAACAGGCTGATGACAAGCGTCATCGTCATTGCAAAGGCGCGCTCGCGCGGACCTTCAAAGCGCCCGATCTGGCCGACCAGCAGCGCGGCAGCGAGCGCCAGCAGCAGAATTAACCAGACGAGTATGGTGGGGGCGGGCAGCGCCAGAGCACCTGCGATCTGATGGATCGGCATGCCCATCCAGAACCACAGCGGCGGATTGATCTCGTTGATCTGGCTGTAGAGTCCGGCCCCGCCCAGCATCTGCCGGGAAATCCACAGCTGCCAGATCACGTCATGCGTCAGTGGCAGGTTTCGCAGGACCAGCATGAGCAGCACCGTGAACGGCAACACGATGGCCTCGCCCAGCCAGTCGCTGGCTTCGCCCGCATCCGCGCGCGGGGCGAAGACGAAGCTGCGCGAGATAAAGAAGAACGCGGCCGAATAGGTCACGATTCCGGCGAGGTGGATATACGGCGACCCGGCGTAACCCGCCCGGATTCCGGCCATGACCACAGCGATATTGAGCAGCCACGCCGCCGCAAACCCGGCGAGATAGCGCAGCACTTCGCCGGGGCTGACCCGGCCCTCGACCGCGAAAGTCCATTGCCGGTTGGCGAAGAAACCCAGGGTAAGGCCCGCGGCAAACCCGGTCAGATTGGCGGCGATGTCGCTGAAGCCCAGCTTGAGGGCGAGGAGCAGCACGGCGAAGCCCACCACCGAATTGCCCACGCCGGTAATGGCGAAACGGACTAGCGGCGGGAGGGAAAAAGCAGGGCGCCCGTCGGGCGGCGAAGCGGGCGGACCCTCGGCCATTCAGCTGCCGACGAGGTGGTACTGCGCGCCCAGCGGAAGCCAGCCCAGGAAGCGTTCCAGCGGACGCAGCAGCGCGAGGACCGGCGGGAAGAACAGGCAGAACTTGCGCTCCGCCCGGATGAACCCGCCTGCCTGGAGGCGGCGGCGCATCTCGCTCGCGCCGATCAGCACGGCATCGCGGTCGAACTCGCAGCGCGCCACGGCGAGCCGGGTGAGCGGATTGAGCGGGTTGTGCTCGAACAGCACCAGCACGCCATCGGGCCGCAGCACGCGGCGCAGTTCCTTGAGCAGCGTGACATGGTGTTCGGCAGGGATGTGATGGAACACGCAGGCGATGAACACGCAGTCGAGGCTGGCTTCGGCCAGCGGGATCCTGAGCCCGTCGTAGGCCACGGTGCGCACCTTCGGGATCGCTTGCGCATCGACCAGATCGAGGCTGGCGCGCGAGACATCGAGCGCGATGATCTCGGCGTCCGGAAAAGCCTCGTGCATCGGCGCCAGCGCATTGCCGATGCCCGCGCCGAAATCCATGATCACGCCGGGGCTGCGGCCACGTTCGCGCCAAAGCTGCTGGACATAATCGATCTTGTAGCGCGCGAAATAGTCGAGCGCGTCTTCGGAAACGCCGGTCGAATGAGCATGCTGCGCGCGGTAGTCCTGCGCGACCTGGTCGAATTCGGCCGTGCCGGGCACGGTGAGCACCTCACCCATTGACCCGCTCCAGAATCGTGTCGTGAAGATGGTGGACGGCATTTCCGCGCGCGCCGCGCACCCCGTGCACTTCGTCGATGATGTAGAGCGGGCGGCGCTTGGCCTCCATGTACATGCGGCCGAGGTATTCGCCCATGATGCCCAGGATCATCAGCTGCGTGGAGCCGAGCACGAGGATGATCGCAAGCGTCGAGGTCCAGCCGCTGATCGCATAGCCCATGACCCAGGCACCGAGGACGTAAGCCAGCATCAGCATCGCGCCGAGGCCCGCGCAGACGCCCATCCACGAGGCGATGCGCAAGGGGGCGACCGAGAAACTGGTGATCGCATCGATCGCGAACGAGATCATCTTGTGCAGCGGATACTTGGTCTCGCCGGCGAAGCGCGCCTCGCGGTCATAAGGCAGGGGGGCCTGCTTGAAACCGACCCAACTGACCATGCCGCGCACGAAGCGGTAGCGCTCGGGCATCGCCTGCAAAACATTGAGCACGCGCCGCGTCATCAGGCGGAAATCGCCGGTATCGCGCGGAATATCGACATCGACGAGCCGGTCGAGCAGGCGGTAGAACACGGAAGCCGTGGCGCGCTTGAACGCGGTCTCGCCATCGCGCTTGCGGCGCTGGCCATAGACGACATCGTTGCCGGCGCGGACCAGCTCGAGCATCGGGCCGATCAGCTCAGGGGGGTCTTGCAGATCGGCGTCGAGAATGAAGATGAGCTCGCCTGCGGCCTGTCCAAGCCCGGCGGTCAGCGCCAGCTGGTGGCCGTGATTGCGCGCGAGATTGACGGCGAGGACGCGCGGATCGGCGTCAGACAGGGCGACCATGCCTGCCCAGGTCGCATCGCGCGAACCATCGTTGACGAGTACGATCTCGAAATCGTCGCCAAAATGCGGGGTGACTGCGGCCACGACGCGGCGATGCAGTTCTGCAAGGCCTTCGGCCTCGTTGTAGCACGGTACGACAACGGAGAGCGCCGGCCCGCCAAGGGTGCTTGTCCCATCCCGTCCGGGCACCAGATCCGCCATCAAACCGCCTCCTGCCTTGCCCGGGTTCTTACGCAAAGTGTGGTAAACAAGCCGTAAAGAAGCCTTAACCCGGGCCGCGTCACAACCCCATGGCATTGATAATGGAACATGACCAGTATGCAGGGTTGCACCGGGGCGCAACAATCGCAAAGAGGCGTGAGGAGGAGGCCACTTTGCGCAATAGGACAAGAGACGGACTGCTGCTGGCCCTTGGCGGTTTCGCCTTCCTGTCCACCGGTGACGTGCTGGTCAAGTCGATGGCTGGGCTCTGGCCGGGCCCGGCGATTGCGGCGCTGCGCTATGTCTTCGGCACCATTGGTCTTGGCACGTTCCTGCTCTGGCGCGAGGGCTGGGCAGGCTTTCGCATGGACCGGATGGGCTGGCATGCGGCGCGCGGCTTCGGGGTCGCCTTTTCCGCGACGACGTTCTTTACCGCCGTGCAGATCATGCCGATTGCCGAGGCGACCGCGATCTCCTTCACCAGCCCGATGGTAACGGCGCTGCTCGCCGCTGCCCTGATCGGCGAGCCCATGCGGCGCGAAACGTGGATTGCAAGCCTCGTCGCTTTCACAGGCGTGCTGATCGTGCTGCGACCCAATTTTGCGGCGATCGGCCTTGCCGCGGTGCTGCCGCTGTTCGCCGCGTTCGGCATGTCGCTCCTCATGATCGGAAACCGCGCGGTGCTGGGTCGCGGCTCGGCGCTTTCCATGCAGGTCAACGTCGCGATCTTCGCCACGCTGTTCCTGCTGCTCTTCACTACGATCGGGCATTTCAGCGGCATCGCGATCCTCCATGTCGGTGTGCTCGCGTGGAGCGTCATTGCCAAAAGCGCGACGATTGCCGTGACGGGGAGCAGCGCCCATGCGCTGATCTACATGGCCACGTCGCGCGCCGGCGCCGCCACAATCGCGCCGATGATCTATTTTCAGCTGATCATGGCCAGCTTCTATGGCTGGCTGCTGTTCCACGAACATCCGGACGCGACATCGCTGTTCGGCGCGGCGATCATTGTCGGCGCAGGGCTCTATCTCTGGCGCGTGGGCCGCATGACCGACGAGCCGCAAGGCACCGAATAGCCCCGTGGCGGACCCGTGCTGGCTTTGCGGACGCCCGCTCGGGCACAAGACGGAATGGCATCACCCCGTGCCGAAAAGCCGGGGTGGCCGCGCAACGGTTGCGGTCCATCCGATCTGTCACCGCACGCTCCACGCGCAGTTCAGCAATGGCGAACTGGCGCGGTTTGGCGCTTATCCGGACAAGCTGCGGGCCGATCCGGTGATTGCGAAGTTCGTTGCTTGGGTAGCCAGCAAGCCGCCCGACTTTCATGCGCCCACCGCGCGGCGGCGTTAGAGCAGGTCGAGCAGCGGCTTCAGGCTGTCGAGCAAAACCGCAGGCCGGTCCCGCTCCGGCAGGTCCGCACCCTTGGCCATGATCCCCGTCGCCATACCGACCGAAAGCGCGCCCACGGCATTGGCCATGCGCATCTCGAGCGCCGGATCATCACCCACGACGACCATGTGCTTGGCGGCACTGCGCGGCAGGTTCATCAGCAGCCGCGCGGTATCGAAGGCGACGCGCGAGGGTTTGCCGAGGATGCGCGGGCGCTTGCCGGTCATCGCCGTCAGCATCGCGTTGATCGGATAGCTGGCGCCGATCGCGCGGCCGTTTGCCGTCGCGAAGAAGGGCACATTGCTAGCGGTCAGCAGCCTGGCGCCTTTCCACAGGGAATCGCAGGCGGCTTCGAGCGCGGGAAAGTCGAATTCGCGGAACCATCCGGTGTAGACCGCCTCGACCCCCTCGGCCTCGTCAGCGGGACCGACCACATCGAGCCCGCCATCGTCAAGCGGCGCGCGGCAGCCGGGATTGCCCAGCACTCGGACCTTGCCGACACCAGTGCGCTTCAGCCAGTCGGCGGTCGAGGAGGAAGGGGTCAGCATCTGCGCGTCTTCCACCGGGAAGCCGGCCTTGCGCAGCGAGGCGGCATAGGCCGCCGGCGGCTTGGCCGTACCATTGGTGAAGACGACGAAGGGCGTGCCGCGTGCCTTCAGCGCCTCGAGCAGCGCGACGGCATGGGGCAGGGCGTTGTGCCCGCCGCTTTGCGCGTCACCGAGGGCAATCGTGCCGTCCATGTCGAAGATGTACCCCGCCGCACCCTGCAAGCGGGCGCGGGCTTCGCTATCGATCGTCACAGGCTGGCTCCGGCATGAAGGGCAAGGCGGAAGGACCCGCGCTCGATCACGAGGTCGCGCGCGGTGGGTTTGGCCGCCAGTTTCCTGAGCAGCGCGATCACCGGTGCGGCCTCGGGGGTATAGGTTGCGCGCGAAGGGCCTGCAGCGAGCATGGCATCAACCTGCTCGGGCGGCATCACCGCGCGCAGCAGGAATTCCTCGTCGGGCATGGCATGGCCGAACTGGCGGCGCAGGTCGCCGAGCGCGGGGAAGGTGGGCTCGTTTTCCAGCTCCCGCGCGCGGGGCCGGTCCATGATCGCGGCCAGCACATCGCGGTCGATCGGCGAGGTCGGCTTGCCGAACTTGCCAAGGCAGTAGCGGATGACCTGGTCGGAGACTTGCGCATAGCGGCGGTCGCTGATGACGTTGAACAGCGCCTGGCTCATGACCATTTGCGGGAAAGGCGTGACCATGATCGGATAGCCAAGCTCGGCGCGGACCTGCTCGGTCTCTGCGATAACGGCGGGCAGGCGGTCTGAAAGACCCAGTTCGTCAAGCTGGCGTGCCGTTGTGGTCATCACCCCGCCCGCGATCTGGTGGCGCAGAAAGCTTGCGTCGAAGTTCTGCGGCTTCCCGAACGGCAGGTTCTCGGCGAGTGCGAGCCGGTTCCAGTAGGACGTGAGCTTCGCCAACGCGGCCCGGTCGATATCGACCGTGTGTCCCGCCTCTTCGAGATTGGCGAGCATCCGGTTCGCCTCGGGCAGCGAGGAACCGTCACCCGCCGCGCCGATCCCGACATGGATCGCCGAAATTCCAAGTTTGGCCGCTTCGAGGCTGGAGAGCATACCCTGCCCGATCGTGGTGTGGGCATGGATCTCGAGCGGGCGGTTGCCGATCACCGCCTTGATCGCCGGGACCAGCGTGCGCACCCGGTCAAGCGAGAGGAGGCCGGACGGGTCCTTGATATAGAACAGGTCGATATCCGCGCTCTGGCCGACGGCGCGGGCGAAATCGGCGTAGAACTGGTCGGTGTGGAATTCGGACAGCGTGAAAGTGAGCGCGCACATCACCTCGGCGCTGCCTTCCTCCTTCACCAGGCGCGCCGCCTCGATCACCGCGGGCACCTCGTGCATCGGATCGAGCAGCACGAAGCGGCCGACCCCGTTCACCTGCAGCGCGCGGTAGACGAGGCGCATGAACTCCGGATCGGCCTGCTGCCAGGCAATGAAGCGCAAGCCGGTGGTGATGAACTGCAGCGGCGTCGTCGGCATCGCCGAGGCCATTCGCCGCAGTCGCTCCCACGGATTGTTCTGGAAGTACCGCACCGCGACCGCCATGTGGCTTGACGATACGAAGTCGATCGCACGGAACCCGCAGGCTTCGGTGAGCGCAGCGGCCTGCAGCATCTGCGCGGTGTTGAGGCCCGTGGCGCCCCACAGGCTCTGGTTGCCATCGCGCATGGTCACGTCGACCAGCTTCAATTTGGTCATTGGGCCAATCCTGTCAGAAATCCGGTGTCGACCCCGCCCGCGGCAAAGCGCGGATCGGCGGCAATGCGGGCGTGGAGCCCGGCGGTGGTAGGCACGCCTTCGATCCGGATGCTGGCAAGCGCTGCCTTGAGCCGCGCCACCGCTTCCTCGCGGCTCGGTGCGTGGACGATCAGCTTGCCGAGCAGCGAATCGTAGAACGGCGGCACTTCGCCGCCTGCCGCGATGTGGGTGTCGACCCGGATGCCCTGACCCGCCGGCCATGCCGCACGGGTGATGCGCCCCGGCGCGGGACGGAAATCGGCCTCCGGGTCTTCGGCATTGATGCGCACTTCGATGGCATGGCCGAAGGGCCGCACCATGGCCTGAGTCAGGGTGAGGGGCTTGCCCGCCGCAACCAGCAATTGCTGCTCGACCAGATCGACTCCGGTGATCGCCTCGGTCACCGGATGCTCGACCTGGATGCGCGCGTTGAGCTCGAGGAAGTAGAACGAGAAGTCGGTCGCATCGACGAGGAACTCGGCCGTTCCCGCGCCGCGATAGCCGATATGCTGCGCGAGGCGGACCGCAGCATTCTCGATCCCCGCGCGCGCTTCCTCCGGCATGGCCGGGGCAGGAGCTTCCTCAACGAGCTTCTGGAACCGCCGCTGGATCGAACAATCCCGCGTGCCGAGGTGGATGGCATGGGTGCCATCGCCCAGAAGCTGAACTTCGACGTGCCGCCCTTTGGCGACAAACCGCTCGGCATAGACCGCAGCATTGCCGAATGCCGCCTGCGCTTCAGCCTGCGCCATATCGAGCACGGTATCGAGGTCTTCGGCGCGGTCCACGCGGCGCATGCCCTTGCCGCCGCCGCCTGCGACCGCTTTCAGCAGCAGCGGATAGCCGATTTCGGCGGCGCGGGCATGGACCGCCTCGGGCGTCGCCGCCTCGCCGCCGGGAAGCACGGGAAGGCCTGCTTCCAGCGCGAGCGCCCGCGCGGCAAGCTTGTCACCCATGCCTTCGAGCGTCTTGATATCAGGGCCGACAAAGCGGATGCCCGCCTCGGCAACGGCCCGCGCGAAAGCGGCGTTCTCGGAAAGAAAGCCGTAGCCCGGATGCACTGCATCGCAGTTTGCATCGACCATGGCCGGGACAACCTTGTCGATCGCCAGATAGCTTTGCGACGAGGGCCCCGGGCCGAGCAGGACAGTCTCGTCCGCCATGAGCGCGGGGAGCGAGGCTGCATCGGCGCTGGAAACGCCCAGCACCGTGGTGATTCCCATGGCGCGGGCCGTGCGGATCACGCGCAAGGCGATTTCGCCGCGATTGGCTATGAACAGTCGGCGGATCATGGTTTGCTGGGCCTTTGCGCTCAGGCGAGCCGGATGAGGGGCTGGCCCTTGGCGACCATGGTCGCATTGGGGACGATCATTTCGGCCACCGTGCCCGCGCGCCCGGCATGGACCGGATTCATCAGCTTCATCGTCTCGACAATGCCGACCACGGTATCAGGCCCGACCGTATCGCCCACCGCCACGAACGGCGGCGCGCCCGGCTGCGGGGCATGGTAGAAAGTGCCGGGCAGCGGCGCGGCAACCGCGTCGGGATCGGCCGCGTGCTCGGCTTCGGCGGGAGCGGCCTCAGGCGCGCTACCGGCCCATTGCCACTCCTGCGTCATCCCGGCATCCGCGCCGTCGGCCCGTGCCAGACGCAGGCGGAAACGGCGGGTGGAGAGGTCCAGCTCACGGTAGGGCGAAGCCTCGATGATCGCCGCGATCTCGGCGATATCCTCGGCATTCAGCGGAAGATCCTCGTTCATGCCCGGCCCTCATGCCCATTGGCCAGCATCTCGCGCGAGGCGGCGATGATCGCGTCCGAGAACGCGGTATCGTTGAAATGGGCGTCAATCGCCGTCACCGGCACTTCGGCGGGCATCACTTCGCGCAAGTAGCCAGCAAATGGCGGCGGGACGCTCGGGTCCATGAGGTGCCCGGCGGGGCTATCGTGGTTGGAGAAGCCATGCAGCGGGGTGAACACCCGCACCGGGCCCTTCGCATCGCGCACGTTGGCGGCGAGGTGGTCGGCGAGCTTCTTGAGGTCCTCGAAGGTCGTGCGCACAGCGGTAAGCTGCGGATTGTGCTCGTGGTAGCGCCGGCCCGGGAATTGCTGGCGCGATATATCGATCGGCCCGCCGATGATGAAGTCCGCATTGCCCGGCGCAAGGATCGTCGGAATGCCCTTGAGCAGCGCCGCGCGGCCCCGGTTCGGCCCGGTATCAGCGAGACCGCCGAAGATATGGTCGATGATCTCGGTCTGCGAAAGATCGAGCACCAGCGCAACATCCTTGCCCGCCGCGAGCCCGTCGAGCGTCGGCCCGCCCGCGCCCGAGGAATGGAATACCATGACCTCGCAGCCGTCACTCTCCAGCGCCTCGCGGATGCGGCGCACGCTCGCTTCGGTGGTGCCGAGCGTGGTGATGAGCACGAGCGGGCGCTCTGCCGCTGCCTTGGGGTCATAACCCCGGGCCATGCCCGCCACCGCGTTGGCGGCGTTGCGAAACACGTCGCGGCTGATCGAATTGAGGCCGGAAATGTCGGTCACCGCATTCATCATCGCGATGTCCTGCACGCCCATGTAGGGCTTGGTGAAGCCGGAGGCCATGGTCGAGACGATCAGGCGCGGCAAGCCGAACGGGAAGCTCTGCATCAAGGCCCCGGCCAGTGCCGAGCCCATCGATCCGCCGACGGCGAGAATGCCCGAGATCGGATCCTTGGCATTCCACGCGTGCGCGGCGGCTATCGAACCCCGGATCATCGCGTCCTGGCACTTGCCTTCGTGGCCCAGCGCGCGAACCTCTTCGATGGTCATCCCGGCGGCGGCGGCCACGTCCTCGGGCGAAATCTCGGCGCCGCCGACGGTGCGGCGCACGCTGGGATCGAGGTGGACGACGCGCACGCCTGCCGCTTCGAGCGCGGCGCGAAAAAAGCGGGCTTCTTCTTCCTTGGTGTCCTGCGTCACGATGAGCATGACGCTGTGCGGCGTGGTTTCGGCCATGGTGATCCTCTTTTCCCTCCCCCGAGAGTGCGACATCGCGGTTGACTTTGCACCACGCTATGCAATGTGCGCGTTGCATGAGGTGAAACACACGGACGGAGCTGAAGCACCGCCGGCGAACGATCCACCGGGAAGAGGCGATGCTGGAACGCAAGGTCAAGACTGTTCGCGCGCTCGAGCGCGGGCTCGATGTGCTGCTCGAAGTGCAGGCACGCCGGGCGGTGAGCCTGCACGAGCTGCATCAGGCCTTGAAGCTGCCCAAGGCGACCTTGCTGCGCATGCTGCTCACGCTCGGCCGCAAGGGGCTGGTGTGGCAGCGCCTCGCGGATGGTGCCTATCTCCCGCACCTTGGCGCCGCGGCGCGCGGCACGGGCAGCGCGGTGGAGCAGATTGCCGAGATCGCCTCGCCATATATGAAAGCGCTCTCGACCAAGGTCGCCTGGCCTTCAGTGCTAAGCGTGCCGCGGCTCGATCACATGGAGATCCTCGAGACCAACAGCCCGCTGTTCCGGCTCGATTCGGCGATTCTGGGCCCTGTCGGGGTCAAGCTCTCCTATATCCACACCGCAACCGGCCGCGCCTATCTCGCCGCCTGCGACGAGAGCGAGCGCGAGGCGATCATCGCCCGCCTGCGGCCGAAGGATGCAGCGCCCGGGTCGGAGGACGACTTGCGCGCGATCCTGAAGGAGACGCGTGAGCGTGGTTATGCCTTGCGCGAGCCGATGCATCCCTGGCCCGACCGCTCGAAGCAACTCGTGCTGCGCGACGGCCGCCGTTCGATGGCGGTGGCGATCGTGGCGAATGGCGCACCGTTGGCCACGATCAATCTGACCTGGCCCGCCAAGCGCGGCACCGATGAAGCGGTCATGCTGCGCCATCTCGAAGCGCTCCATCAGACGGCGCAGGCCATCGGACGCGCGGTTACCGCGCAGTCGGTCGGCATAGCCATGACCGGCCAGAGCGCCTGACATTGCACCTGAGGGCAGACGAACCGGCCTCGTTGCACGCAGTGAAATCCGTTTGTCTTGCTGATTAAATACGCCGCCACCTGTGCGACTATCTCCACAACGGAAAAGGGGAGACTGAAGGCATGCGGCAATGGGTGATCCGGGCAGGCGCGTCGTCGCTGGACGACATGGAGCTGCGCGACGTGCCCGAGCCGCAGGTGGGGCCCGGCGAGGTTCTGGTGCGCGTGCGCGCCTGCTCGCTCAATTTCCGTGACCAGATCATCCCGCTTGGCTTCTACATGGGCGGCACCGTCGCGACGGACACGGTTCCGCTGTCGGACGGCGCAGGTGAAGTCGTTGCGGTCGGCAGCGGGGTCACTTCGGTCAAGCCGGGTGACCGGGTGGCCGGCACGTTCTTCCAGAACTGGCTTGATGGCCCGCCCAATCCCGGCGCAGGGCCCGCGCTCGGCGCACCGCCGGCACCAGGCATGCTGCAGGATCTTGTCGTCCTGCCCGAGCATGGCGTCGTGCCGCTTGCGGGCAGCCTCTCGTTCGAGGAAGCCGCCTGCCTGCCCTGCGCCGGGGTCACCGCGTGGAACGCGCTGATGGAAGGCCCGCATCCGGTGCGCGCGGGCGAGAGCGTATTGGTGCTCGGCACGGGCGGCGTATCGCTGCTCGCGCTGCAGATCGCCAAGGCGGCCGACGCGCAGGTCATCGCCACCAGCTCTTCGGATGAAAAGCTCGCCCGCGCCGTGGCGCTCGGTGCCGACAAGACGATCAACTATCGCGCCGTGCCCGAATGGGGCGCTGCGGCGGCCGATCTTGCCGGCGGCGGGGTCGATCACGTGGTCGAAGTCGGCGGCGCGGGAACGCTCAAGCAGAGCATCGCAGCGGTCGGTTTCGGCGGCGAGATTGCGCTCATCGGCGTGCTGACGCGCGAAGGCGATACCAATCCGCACGCACTGATGTTCAAGGGTGGCAGCATCCGCGGCATCTTTGTCGGCTCGCGCGGCATGGCTGGCCGGCTCAACGCCTTTATCGACACGCACGGCATCAAGCCGGTCGTCGACCGCACTTTCGCCATCGAGCAGGCGCTTGAGGCCTATCGCTACCAGACCTCGGGCGCCTTGTTCGGCAAGGTCGTGATCACGCTTTGATACCGGGCCTGCGGGCCTGGAACCAAGACCAACGAACCAAGAACAGCCCGGCCGGACAAACGGCGGGCAACAGGGCAGGGGATAACGAGGGATGGTGCAGGCACTGGGCTTTGGACAGCGCATCGGAGGCGTGGTGCAGACCGCGTTCGTCGTTGCCGATATCCATGCTGCGATCGCCCATTTTCAGCGCGACTGCGGAGCCGGGCCCTTCTTTCTGCTCGATCATTTCCTGGGGGAGGGCCAGGTCTATCGCGGTGCGCCGTCCGCCGCCGATGTCGCCATCGCGATGGGATTTGCCGGGCACATGCAGATCGAACTGATCCAGCCGCTCGACGCGCACCCTTCCGTCTACCGCGAAACCATCGAGGTGCGCGGCTACGGCTTCCACCACTTCGGCATCGCCTTCGCCGATGTCGACGCGGCGCTTCCCGGCTATCTCGAACGCGGCCATACTCTGGCGTTCCGCGCGCCGGTCCCGACCGGCGGCTCGGTCGCCTATCTCGACAGCGCCGATCCCGCAGCGCCCGGCTTCCTCGAGTTGATCCCCGCGACCGAGGGCATGAACACGTTGTTCACCGCGCAGTGGCAGGCGGCGCAGGACTGGGACGGCCAGACCGATCCCGTGAGGCCGTTCCTGTGAGCGGCGCGTCCCTGAGCTCCAGCGTCGACGCTTCGCAGCGGCGCAGCGGCGGCTATCAGGCCTGGGTCGTCGGCCTGCTTAGCCTCAACTTCGGCATCCTGTTCTTTGATCGCAATGCGCTCAATTTCCTCATGCCATTCGTGCAGCCCGATCTGAACCTGTCGAACACGCAAGTCGGCATGTTCAGTTCCGCGCTTTCGCTGACCTGGGCGCTCTCGGGCCTCGCGGTCGGGCGTATTTCGGACAAGATGGGTTCGAGAAAACCCGTCGTCGTCGTCGCGACGATCGCGTTCTGCCTCTGCTCGTTCGCCTCGGGGCTTGCCTCCTCGTTCTTCATGCTGCTCGGTGCGCGCCTCCTCATGGGCGCGGCAGAAGGCGGCGTCATGCCCGTCAGCCACTCGATGATCGTCAGCGAAGTCGCGCCCGAACGGCGCGGCATGGCGATGGGCGTGGCGCAGAACTTGGGGTCGAACCTGCTAGGCTCCGGCCTTGCGCCGTTGCTGCTGGTGCCGGTGGCCGCCACGTATGGCTGGCGCGAGGGCTTCTATCTGGCCGCCGCGCCGGGCCTCATCACTGCAGTCCTGATCTGGTTCACCTTGCGCGAGCCGCCCGCCGAAGTGCATGATGCGGCGCAGCCCAAGGTCCCGCTTTCGGAAGCCTTCCGCCACCGCAATGTCGTGCTCTGCGCGGTAATTTCGGTGCTGCTCGTCTCCTACCTCGTGGTGTGCTGGGCGTTCATGCCGCTCTACCTCACCAAGGTGCGCGGCTTCGCGCCCGAAACGATGGGCTGGCTCATGGCGACGCTCGGGCTTTCGGCAGGTCTCGGCAGCTTTGTCGTACCCGCCATATCGGACGCGGTGGGTCGCCGCCCGGTGATGATCGGGTTTGCCTTCCTCGGTGTGATCCTGCCCTTGGGCGGCCTCTACTACACTGGCTCGCCGTGGGTGCTGGCGGCGATCTTCTTCTTTGGCTGGGGTCTCAACGGCCTGTTCCCGATGTTCATGGCGACGATCCCCTCGGAGTCTGTCGATCCGCGCCTCACCGCGACACTGACCGGCGTGGTCATGGGCACCGGGGAAGTGCTCGGCGGCGTGCTCAGCCCGTTCTTTGCCGGCGCGCTGGCCGACAGTTACGGCCTCTCCGCCGCGCTCTGGCTGATGTTCGCGCTGTGCATTCTCGCGGGCATCTGCGCGCTCGGCCTTGTCGAATCCGCCCCGCGCGTTGTTGCCCGCCGCGCTCTCGCAACCCCCTGACCCTCACTGCAAAGGACGCCATCGCCATGACCGCAGTGCAGAAGTTCGCTACCGACGGGATCGCCCCGCCCGAGCGTCTCGCGTTCTGGAACGCGCTTGTCGACCGTGTCTACAGCGGCACTTACGTGAAGAGTGCAACCGAGGACTTCACCGGCGAGATGTGGACCTGGCAGGTCGGTGATCTCTCGATGATCCGGCCGCGCTCGACCGCCTCGTTCGTCGGGCGCGATCCGCGCTACACGGCCGACGAGCGCCTGATCCTGCACCTCCAGTGCCGCGGCTCCAGCATCCACCGCCAGAGCGGGACCGAAACCGCGCTGGGCGCCGGCGATTTCGTGATCGCCTCGCCGCACGAGGCCTATGCCATCGACCTTGCCGCGCATGAACTGCTCGTGGTCGAATTCCCGCGTGCGCCGCTGGCCGAACGTTTCCCCGGTCTCGACGATGCGCTGCGCCAGCGCATGAGCGGCGCCAACCCCGGCGCGCGCGTGTTCCACGATTTCCTGCTCTCGCTCTGGCGGCAGAGCCAGCAGGGCCTTGCCGGTCATGATGGGGCGGACACCGATTGGCAGGACGGGGTGAGCCAGGTGTTCTACGATCTGATCGCGCTCGCCATGCGCGGCGCGTCGAAGGGTGATGTCGCCAGGCCCGACAGCACCTTGCGCCGCCGCGTGCTCGGCATGGTCGAGGCGCAGCTTGCCGATCCGGCGCTGCGCACGCTCAGCCTGGCAGCGGCCTGCAATGCCTCGGTCCGCACGATCCAGAACCTCTTTGCCGGCATGGGCACCACGCCCAGCGCCTATATCCTCGAGCGGCGGCTGGCACGCGCGGCCGAGCGGCTGAGCGCCG
>Ga0164294_10003404_pt1 | contig 14141 bp, 14 predicted proteins | sample GEODES005metaG_FD_111479 | JGI IMG/M metagenome (GOLD analysis project Ga0164294, IMG submission 111479) | Oligotrophic lake water microbial communities from Sparkling Lake, Wisconsin, USA - GEODES005 metaG | ecosystem: Environmental > Aquatic > Freshwater > Lake | place: USA: Sparkling Lake...
GGCCGAGCAGATGGCCTTCGGGATCGCGCCGCACCGCCACCACCGGGTGGACCAGCCGGTCGATCGCGAGGCCCTGCGCGGAGATCGCGCCTGCGATCGAATCGACCAGGAACGGCATGTCGTCGTTGATCACCGCGATGCGCAGATAGCGGCTGCCACCTTGTCCGCTCACGCTTTCGATGGCGATGGCCGGCTCCGCGCCAGTCCGCTTCGCGGCCGCCGTCAGCGTGAAGCGCGCTGCCCCTGCCAACCGATCCGCCGCGAAATCCGCCGCTTCTGCGGGGAGCAACGACGCTGCAAAGCGCGTGGCAAGCGCCTGCGAAAGAACCGCATCGGCGCCGGAATCGGCGGTCTTGGTAGCCATGGTCGCTCCTGCATCCCGGCGCTGTCATTCCGCGGGGACGTCCCCTCGGGCGCGCACCTTCTTTTCGTTACAAGCGTGTAATTTTATGTCACACTCATGAACTAATCATGCGGAGCCTACTCCGGCATCGGCGCGGAGGCAAGCGGGAGCAGCCTTAAGACTTGGGCCGGATAGGCCATCATGCGGCGATCGCCACGTCCGCCTTCAGGGCCTCCATGGTCAGTGCGAGACTGCGGTGGCGCAGCGCCGGATCGAAGGTGGAGCCGGAAACGATCAGTTCGTCCGCCCCGGTCCGCGCCTGAAACGCCGCTAGCCGTTCGCGGACGGTCTTCACGCTGCCAATCGCGCTCACCTGCCGCATGTGATCGAGCATGGCGCGCGAAGAGGGGTGCAGGCTCTCGCGGTATCCCGGTACCGGCGGCGGCAGCTTGCCGGGCGATCCGGTGCGCAGCCGCACGAAGGACTGGTCCATCGAGGAGGCGAGCAGCACCGCTTCCTCGTCGGTATCGGCGGCAATCACATTGATCGCGGCCATGACATAAGGCTCGCTGAGCCGCTCGGATGGCGTGAACCGCTCGCGGTAGAGCGTGAGCGCTGCATCGAGGTGATCGGGCGCGAAGTGCGAGGCGAAGGCATAAGGCAGGCCCAGCATCGCCGCCAATTGCGCGCCGAACAGACTTGAGCCGAGGATCCACATCTCCGGCTTCGCGCCAAGCCCCGGCGTCGCCTGCAACGGCAGGCGCGGATCGCCGGCGAAGTGCAATTGCAGCTCGACCACATCGTTGGGGAAGCTCTCGGCTGCCTGGTGGATGTCCTTGTGCAGCGCGCGCATGATCCGCTGGTCCGCGCCCGGCGCGCGGCCCAGGCCCAAGTCGATCCGCCCCGGAAACAGCGCATCGAGCGCACCAAACTGCTCGGCGATTACCATGGGGTTGTGGTTGGGCAACATGATCCCACCCGATCCCAGCCGGATGTGCGAGGTGGCGTTCCCCAGGTGCGCGAGCACGACCGATACCGCCGCGCCGGCGATCCCTTCCATCCCGTGGTGCTCGGCCACCCAGAAGCGGTTGTAGCCCAGCTCCTCCGCCGTCTTCGCCAGCGCGGCGGCTTCGGCCAGCGCCTCGCCCACCGTGCCGCCTTCACGCACGGGAACGAGATCGAGGACGGACAGCTTGAGGTTGGCCAAGGTGCCTTGATAGCTCATCGCGGTGTCTCCGGCGTCGAAGCTGCTGCTGGGGCGGGTGCTGCAGCGGGCGCTGGCCCCAATTGGTCAAGATATCCCTTCGCGGTCAAGGCCTCGGGGCTGCCGGGCGCGAGCGCCATGACCGAATCCCACGATTTGCGCGCGGCGTCCTCGCGTCCGTCCAGCATGGCGATGACCCCAGCCTCGAGCCCGATCTGCGCAGCCAGCGGATCGCCATGCGCGGCAAGGCTCGCGGCCACTTCGATATCGCGCTGCGCCCGTTCCAGATCCTTGCCGCGCCGCGCCAGCGTGGCGGATAGCAGCCAGCCTTCGGGGTCATTGGGCGCGAGCCGGTGCGCTTCCTGCAAGGCGCCGCTCGCTTCGGGCAGTCGGCTGAGCGCAACGAGCGCGCGTGCCCGGCCGATCTGCACGCTGCCGCGCACCGCATTGTCTTCGGCGCTGGGCGCGCTGGCGGGGAGGGGGGCAAGCGCCTTGTCGTACCAGCCAAGCGCGGTTTCGGCGCGCCCGCCCGCCAGCGCGGCATTGCCGGCCATGGCCTCCAGCGCGGCGGCAGCGGCCGGATCGGTGGCCGGCACTTGCCCGGCGCTTTCCGCAAAGGCGGCTTCGGCACCGGGGGAATCGCCCTGTTGCAGAAGCAATTGCCCCAGGCACTGCGCGGCGGCGCCATGCGCGGTGCTGGGCGCTGCCGCTGCGCCGGTTTCAGCGAACCAGGCGCGCGCGGCAGCAATCCCTGCGGGCAGATCCTTGTCGCCCGCTGCAAGGCACAGCGTATAGCGTGTCGGCCTCGGTGCGGAGGCGGGCGCGGCGGCCGGAATGCCCGTCTGCGTCGCGGGCTGGCTCTCGCCTGGCACCGGCGGAGGCACTTCGGTCGCGCGCTTGTGGCGCGGGATCGGCAGCGGCGCGGCTTCGAAGGGGCGTGGATTGGGGCCGACCTGATGCCAGACCTCGATCGGGAGCAGGGGCTGGGTGGCCATCAGCGCGGGAAGCAGGATCAGCATCAAAAGTCCTTCAGACCTCACCCAGCGCATCGAGCGTGCGCAGCAGCAGCGCGATATCGCCGGGGCGCGAGAGGCGGTGGTCCCCGTCCTTGATCAGGAGGACCTGCACATCGGCTGAACGCAGCGCCGCCGCGAGCCGCAGCGAAATGTCCCACGGCACATCGGGATCGGCCTGCCCATGGATCAGCCGCGCCGGCCCATCGAACGCAATGCCCTTGGCCAGCAGGAGGCTCTCCTGCCCCGCCGCCCAGAACTTCGCATGGGTCGGTGTCGGCTCCGGACCATAAGGGTTGGGCTGAAGCAGCGTCTCGCCGCGCGCCAGCAGCGCCCTCTGCGCCGCACCATAGCCCCAGTCAGTGAAATCGGGCGCGGGCGCGAGGCCGACGAGCGCGGCCACCCGGTCCCCCAATGCTTCGGCCAGCAAGAGCATCAGCCAGCCGCCCATGCTCGATCCGCACAGGAGGGCGCGCTCGATGCCAAGCCCGTCCAGCAGCGCGATCACCTCGTCGCGCCACAGCGGCAGCGTCTTTTCGGCAAACACGCCCTCGCTCTGCCCGCAGCCGGTGTAGTCGAGCAGCAGGCAGGCACGGCCCTGCGCCTCGGCCCACGCGAGCACCGCCTGCGCTTTCCCCCCGCGCATGTCGGACATGTAGCCGGGCAGGAAGACGACGACGGGGCCTTCACCCGGCAGGAAGCGAAAGGCCATGCGCTCGCCCGAAGGCAGATCGAAATGCTGGATCATCGCGCCCTTGTGCCACCGCGCCGGTGCCAGTCAAATGCTCACAAACGCTATCTTTACGGAGCACGCGCTAAGGCGGCGGGGATGAACATCCGCTTCCTTTCTGCGCAAGGCTGGTTTGCCACCAGCCGGGGCGCTCTCATTGCGCTGTTCGCGCTCTTCACGGCGCTGCGGGCGGGTGCGATCCTGCTGGGTGTCCAGCCCAGCTCGGACGCCGCCTGGTACTATTCGCGCGCCGACATGCTCGCCCGCGGCCTAGGCTATCTCGGCGATGATGGCGAGCCCACTGCCTACTGGCCCCCGGGCTGGCCGCTCGCGCTCAGCCACGCTTTCAGCCTTCTCGGCACCTCGACGCTGACCGTGGGCCTGTTCAACCTCGCCTGCGCGGTCTTGGCGGCATGGCTCACTTATGATCTGGCGCGCCGCCTGTTCAGCTCCGAATTGGGCGCGCGCCTCGCACTGCTGCTCCTCGCGGTCTATCCCAACTCTATCCTCTATGTGCCGCTCGCGCTGACCGAGGTGTTCTACACCACCTTGCTGCTGGCGGGCTGCTGGCTGCTGATCGCACGCAAGGGGGCTGGGCGGCTCGCAATTGCGGGCTTCGTCTTCGGTGTGGCCACGCTGGTCAAGGCGCAGACGCTGGTGGTGGTCCCATTGGTCTGCCTGATCGGCCTGCTCCGCGATGATCAGATCCTACGCCGCACCCCTGGCGTGATCGCGCGCGGGGCCTTCATCATCGCCTGTGCCGCGCTCATCGTCGCGCCGTGGACGGTGCGCAACCATGCCGAAATGGGCGCGTGGATCCCCGTCTCGACCAATGGCGGTATCACGCTGCTCACCGGCAACAACGACACCGCGCGCGGCGGCTTCACGCCCGAGGATCCGGTGGTGAAAGCGCTCGATGCGCGCACCGATCTCGACGAGATGCAGTACGATGCCGAAGCCAGCCGCCTCGGCAAGGCATGGATCAAGGCGCATCCGGTCCAGTTCCTGAAGCTCATGCCCATGAAGCTCGTGCGGCTCTGGGGCCCGGACGGCGAGGGCCAGTGGGCCTATGAAACCGATTCCGCCGCCTATCGCGCCGCGCCGATGGCTTTCACCTTGCTGCGCGCCGCCAACCAGCTGTGGTACTTCGCACTGCTCGGCCTCTTCGCGGTGGCCGCCGTGCTGTTGATCCGCCAGCGCCGCGCTGCCGGGGCGCGGGTGATCGACTGGTGGGTTCTGCCTTATGGCATCGCGCTCTATCCCAGTGCGATTGCGATGGTCTTCTCCGGCCAGTCGCGCTTCCACTACCCGGTGATGCCCTTCGTCTGCATGGCGGCGGGGTGGGCGCTGGCGGTCTGGCTGACGCGCAGCGCAGCGCGAAACGCATAACTGGCCTTCCGGCGAAGGCCGGTTTCTGCCAAAGCGCCGCTGGTAATCAGCGAGAGCGTCCATGTCCGAAATGTTCAAGATCACCCTGCCCGACGGTTCCGTGCGCGAGGTTGCGCCCGGCACCACTCCGGCAGACATTGCCGCCGCGATCGGCCCGGGCCTTGCCAAGGCCGCGATCGGCGCGCGCGTGGATGGCGAACTTTACGACATCACCCGCCCCTTCGAAGGTGATGCTGCGCTCGCGCTCGTCACCGCGCGCGATGAAGCCGATGCGCTCGAACTCGTGCGCCACGACTATGCCCACGTGCTGGCCGAAGCGGTGCAGAGCCTGTTCCCCGGCACGCAGATCACCTTCGGCCCGAGCACGGACGACGGCTTCTACTACGACTTCGCGCCCAAGGACCGCGCCTTCACCGAGGACGATCTTCCGGCGATCGAAGAAGCGATGCGCAAGATCATCGCCGCCGACAAGCCGCTCAAGCGCGAAGTGTGGAGCCGCGCCGATCTCATCGCGCGCTGGCAGGCCGAGGGCGAGACCTTCAAGGCCGAATGGGCCGCCGAACTTCCCGAGAACGAGGAACTGACGGTTTACTGGTCGGGTTCTGACTGGCTCGACATGTGCCGCGGCCCGCACCTCGCCTCCACCGGCAAGCTCGACAGCCAGGCTTTCAAGCTCACGCGCGTCTCGGGCGCCTACTGGCGCGGCGATCAGGCCAACGCCATGCTCAGCCGCGTCTACGGCACCGGCTGGCTCAACAAGAAGCAATTGGACGCGCACCTCACGCGGCTGGAAGAGGCCGCCAAGCGCGATCACCGCAAACTGGGCGCGGAGATGGACTTGTTCCACCTCCAGGCCGAAGCGCACGGCTCGGTGTTCTGGCACCCCAAGGGCTTCCGCATCTACCGCGAACTCGAGGCCTACATGCGCCGCGCCATCGACGGCGCGGGCTACAAGGAGGTCAAGACCCCGCAGGTGATGGACGCGCGCCAGTGGGAGCAGTCCGGCCACTGGGGCAAGTACCGCGAGAACATGTTCGTCATCCCCGACGAAGTGCCCAACACCGAAGACGAGGGCCCGGTGATCAGCGGCGAGGCCGACTGGATGGCCCTGAAGCCGATGAACTGCCCGGCGCACGTGCTGATCTTCCGGCAGGGCCTCAAGTCCTACCGCGAGCTGCCCTTGCGGCTCTATGAAAACGGCTGCTGCCACCGCAACGAACCGCACGGCGCGCTCCACGGCCTGATGCGCGTGCGCCAGTTTACGCAGGACGACGCGCATATCTTCTGCCGCGAGGACCAGATCGTCAGCGAAGCCCGCGCGTTCTGTGCGCTGGCCGACCGGATCTACAAGGACTTCGGCTTTACCTACGCAATCAAGCTCGCGCTGCGCCCCGAAAAGCGCTTCGGCAGCGAGGAGATGTGGGACAAGGCCGAAGACGAACTGCGCAATGCCGTCGTCGAAGCCGGCCTCGCCACGGCGGAATACGGCTGGGAAGAGCTTCCCGGCGAAGGCGCGTTCTATGCGCCCAAGCTCGAATGGCACCTGACCGACGCGATCGGCCGCACCTGGCAGGTCGGCACCTTGCAATCTGACCGCGTGCTGCCCGAACGACTCGATGCGGCCTATGTCGGCGAGGACGGCGAAAAGCACCGCCCGGTCATGCTCCACCGTGCGATCTTCGGTTCGTATGAACGCTTCATCGGCATCCTGATCGAACACTTCGCGGGCCGCCTCCCTGCCTGGCTCGCCCCGGTGCAGGCCGTGGTCGCGACCATTGTTTCCGACGCCGACGATTATGCGCACGAGGCAACCGCCGCGCTGCGCGCCGCCGGCATCCGCACCGAGACCGACACGCGCAACGAAAAGATCAACTACAAGGTGCGCGAGCACTCCTTGCAGAAGGTCCCCTACCTGCTGGTGGTCGGCAAGCGCGAGGCCGAGGAAGGCACCGTCGCGATCCGCACACTTGGCGAGCAGCACCAGAAGGTGATCCCGCTCGCCGAGGCCATCGCCATGCTCAAGGCTGAAGCGACCCCGCCGGATCTGCGCGCCTGATCGCGCTGCTCGATCTGCCGCTGCTGTCGCTGGCGCTCTCGGCGCTGGCGGCTTTCGTCGCCGCATTCGTGCGCGGTCTTGCCGGCTTCGGGATGGCGATCCTGCTGGTGCCGCTGATCGCGCTCGTGATCCGGCCGGGCGAGGCGGTCGTGGTGTCCAACATGCTCGGCCTGCTCATCGGCCTCGTCGGCGCGCGCAAGGTGTGGAACGCGGGCGAGAAGAGCGCCGGGGTGATCGGCGGCCTTGCCATGGTGATGACGCCGCTGGGCCTCCTCGCGCTGTTCGCGACTCCGCCTGCTCTGGCGCGCGTGGTCATCGCCGCCGTCGCGATCGGCGCGTTCCTCATGGTGCTCCTGCCCGCCAAGCCCGGCCACGCGCCCGGCAGGCTCGAAACCGGTCTGACCGGCGCTGCCGCGGGCCTGCTCACCGGCTTTGCCGGCATGCCCGGCCCGCCCGTCGTGCCTTACTACCTGCGTCGCCCGATCCCGCGCGAAGTGGCGCGCGCTTCGATGCTCACCGTGTTCCTGCTGACTTCGACGGCCAGCACTGCGGCAGCGCTTGCGCTCGGGCTCGCCTCGTGGCGCGATGCGGTCTTCGCGCTCCTGCTCTTCGTCCCGGTGCTGATCGGAAACCATCTCGGCTCGCTCGCCTTCGGCAAGGTCAGCGACCGGGTGTGGCGCAGCTTTGTCGGGTTTCTGCTCGCGCTCTCGGGCGTGATGGCCGTGGTGCGGCTGCTGGGTTGAGGGAGTAACCTCAAATAAACCCTCTTCGGCCCATAAGTGTCCGCCACAAGGACACCGGACGGACCGCATATGACGATCAATTTCCCCGCGCTTGCCCGGCAGGCCGCTGCCGATGGCCAGATCACGGCCGACGAAGTGCTGGCGCTGCGCCGCGTCGCCTGGCCCGATGGGCGGATCGACGCCGACGAAGCGGATGCGATTTTCGCGATCAACGATCTGGTCGCGGACAAGTCCCCCGAATGGACCGATTTCCTTGTCGAGGCGGTGGGCGACTATGTCCTCAACGGCACCGAACCCAGGGGCTACGTCGCGGACGTGGTAGCCGACTGGCTGATCGCCCGGCTCGACCACGATGGCCGCCTCGATTCGCAAGCCGAACTCGAACTGCTCGTGCGCGTGCTCGAAAAGGCGTTCGGCACGCCGGACCGGCTCAAGGCCTATGCGCTCGCGCAGATCGAACGCGCCGTGCTCACGGGCGAAGGCCCGACCCGTGATGGCGGCACGCTGAGCGCGGGTTCGATCACCGAAGCCGAATGCAAGCTGCTGCGGCGCGTGATCTTCGCCAGTGGCGGTGACCGTCCGGCGGCCGTCAGCGCGGCCGAGGCCGATATGCTGTTCCGCCTCAAGGATGCCACTCTCGGGCAGCCCCATGCCCCTGAATGGCAGCGCCTCTTCGTGCAGGGCGTCGCCAACCATCTCCAGGGCTGGACCGGCGGCCGTGCGCTCAGCCGCGACCGCGCCGCCGAGCTCGAAGGCTTCATGAACGATACCACGACCAGCCTTGGCCGCTTCTTCGGCCGCATGAGCCGCGTGGGTGCTGCCGATCTCAAGACCGCGGCGCGCGATGTGCTCGCATTTGGCAGGGCCCCGGCGCGCGACTACGCCGGGGAAGCCGGAGCCGATGCTTCGGTCACCCCGCCCGAGCGGGCCTGGCTCGATGGCCGTCTCGATGCCGATGGCCGGACCGACCCGCTCGAGGACGCGCTCCTCGCGTTTCTGGCGGAGGGATAAAACCGCTCTTCACCTGCGGTTAGGCATGGCCGTACCTGGAATCGTTTACCCGCAGCACCGCATAGAAGTCCCGTCGCAATGGGGTCGTCTATGCAAAGTCCGGTCAGAATGCTGTCGCAAGACGTCGCGGTGGAAAATCGCCGCGCCCAGCGCCTGCGCGCGGATGCTTTCCCCGCAGGGCGCGTCCAGCGCATCTTCGATATCTCGCGCTATGGCTGCCAGATCGAAAGCAACGATCTGGCCGATGGCGCCAATGGTCAGTTCGTCGAGATCGATTTCGGCAGCGTGGTGACCCGCGCGATCATCCGCTGGTCCGACCGCGCGCGGCTTGGCCTCGAGTTCGCACGGCCCCTCGGCTCGCGCGAGGTCGATACCCTGCTTTCGGAGCCCGCGCCGATCCGGCTCCGCAGGCTCTAAGCAGCCGGTTTGTACTTTGCCGCGTCGGTCGTGAATTCGGCATGCCCGAGGCTGCCGAGGTAGCCGCGCACTTTGCCCACCAGTCGCTGATCCGCCAGATGCCGGACCACCGGGGTTTTCGCGGCGACGCCGTAGAAGCGCATCTGCCCCATCAGCCCGATGCCGACCGCCGCTGCCCGCAGCTTGTCGATCGCGCGGATCTGCACGCCGAAGCGCGCCGCCGCCTTCTCGCTGCCATCGCAGAAGTTCTGCATGAAGTAGACCTTGGCGAACGAGCGTTCGAGCCGCGCGCGCATCTGCCCTTGCGGGGTCGAGGTGTCGACCAATTCAGCCTCCATCGTCGCGCGCAGAAGGCCGCCGCACGTCGCCTCGTCAAACCCGGCGCGCAAGCTGAGCGCGCGTGCGTTCCAGGCATCGACAATGCCTTGCGGCGTCTCCGCCAGCAGATCCTCTGGCAGACCCAGCAGAAAGCAGCGGTAGCGCGACAGCTCGATCTGCGCCCGCTCCTCTGGGGTAAACTCGCTACGGCCTTCCTTCAGCACCTTGGACGAGATCAGGAAATCCGAAATCAGCCCGGCCGGCATCTGGTCCACTTGCGGGATCGGAATGCCGTAGACCATTTGATCCCATTTGCCGTTCGAAAGCACATTGAAGCGCACCATCGAATGCATCAGCCGTACCATGGCCGCCGCCTTGAAGCCGGGCCCAAACCGCGCGAGCGCGCCGGGCAGGACCGAAGTGCCGAAAAACGTCGCGGTTTCCTTGATCCGCCGCGCGGCGGTCTTGTGGGAAAGCGTGCCGGTCAGCGCCATCGGCAATGCGGCATACTTGTTCATGAAGGTGGCGATGAACGCGCCGCGAATCGCCCAGGGCGCGACATTGGCGAACGTCACGCGCTGCAGCCGCGCACCTTCCTCGACCATCTGTATGTCCACCCACGTGGGCGTGGCTTCCATGCTGCGGACAAAAGTGACGAGCTCGGCCGGCGCGCCCTCAATTTTGTCCACACCCTTGTCGCAGGCCTCGACCAGCATATCGACGAGCCGCTTGAAGCCTTGGTCCGGCATCAGCGCGGCATAGGGGTCGGCCACCGCATCGCCCATCATGGTATAGGCGCCCATGCGCTCCATGAGCGCGCGGTCTTCCAGCAGCTTGGCCGCAACCTTGGGAAATCCGCGCAGTTCGCTGCCGGCTATATCGCCATCCAGCAGCCGCTCGGGATGGATCGCAAAGTCCACCGCGCCGTACATCGCGGGATTGTCGGTCTTCTGCGCCGCGATCCGCGCACGCAGCTCGGTAATGGGGGTTGGCACGGTGCGGGTCAGACCGTGAAGCTTTCCCCGCAGCCGCAGGATCCCTTGGCATTGGGGTTCTGGAACACGAACCCGGTGGTGAAATCGTCTTCCTGCCAGTCCATCGTGCTGCCGATGAGATAGAGCACCGAGGCGCCGTCGATAAAGAACGTGCCGCCCGGCGTCTCGATCCGCTCGTCCATCGGATTGGCCGCGTCGACATAGTCGACCGAGTAGGCAAGGCCCGAGCAGCCCCGACGCGGGGTGGAGAGCTTGACCCCGATGGCCCCCTCGGGCGCGCTCGCCATAAGCTTGGCGACCCGCGCTTCGGCCGAGGGCGTCAGGATCACGGCGGCGGGGCGCTGGCGCGTGCGAGTGGGTGCTTCGGTGGTCATGGTTTCACCTATATGGGGTGCGCTCAAAGCATTCCTAGCTCAAGCTTGGCATCATCGCTCATCTTCTGCGGATCCCAGGCGGGATCCCACACCAGATTGACCTCGGCATCGCGCACGCCGGGCACGGCTTCGACGCGCAGCTCGACTTCGGCGGGCATCGATTCGGCCACCGGGCAATGCGGCGTGGTGAGCGTCATCGACACCACGACCGAGCCTTCGGGGCTCACTTCCACACCGTAGATCAGGCCGAGATCGTAGATGTTGACCGGAATCTCGGGATCGAAAATCTCCTTCAGCGCGGCCACCACGCCTTCGTAGATATCGCCCCCCGGCTCGCCAGGTGCCGCTGCGGCCGGCTGCTCCGAAAGGAAGCCATCCAGATAGTCGCGTTTGCGTTCCAGCTTTTCAGCTGCCGTTTCGACGGCTTCTTCTACCCGCGCGCGGCGCGGCGGTTCCACGCCTTCGACTTCCTCGATCTCGATCCGGCTCATCCGAATATCCTTAAAGTCCGCTCGATGCCGCGCACCAGCGCCGCGACATCGCTTTCATCGCTGTAAATCCCGAAACTCGCGCGCGCCGTCGCCGGCACGCCCAGATGCTCCATCAGCGGCTGCGCGCAGTGATGGCCTGCGCGGATCGCCACGTTCTCCTCGTCGAGGATCGTACCGAGATCGTGCGGGTGCACGCCTTCGAGTGCGAAGCTGACGATCCCGGCGCTCTCTTCCGGCCCGAACAGCCGCAGCGGATTGATCCGCACCAATTCCTCGCGGGCGAGCGCGACCAGCCGCGCCTCATGTGCATGGATCGCATCGTGTCCCGCATGCCTGAGGAAATCCGCCGCCGCGCCGAAGGCAATCGCCTCGACGATCGCCGGTGTCCCAGCCTCGAAGCGCTGCGGGGCAGGGGCCCAGGTCGTTTCGGCAAAGGTCACGCGGTCGATCATCGAGCCGCCGCCTTGCCAAGGCGGCATCGCGCTCAGGATATCCGCTTTCGCCCAGAGCGCCCCGATCCCGGTCGGCCCATAAAGCTTGTGGGCTGAAAACACATAGAAATCGCAGTTCAGCGCCGCCACATCAACCGGCAGGCGCGCCGCCGACTGGCAGCCATCGAGCAGGATCCTCGCGCCGACGGCATGGGCAAGGCGCACCGCACGCGGTGCATCGAGCACCGAGCCGAGCACGTTCGAGACGTGCGCAAAGGCCACCAGCTTGTGCGCCGGGGTGAGCATCGCCTCTGCCGCATCGAGGTCGATCTGCCCGTCTTCGGTCAGCGGGCAGACATCGATTTCAAGCCCGGTGCGTTCGCGGATCAGCTGCCACGGCACGATGTTGGAGTGGTGTTCCAGCTGCGAAAGCAGCACGCGGTCGCCGGGCTTGAGATTGCTCACACCCCACGACTGCGCCACCAGATTGATCGCCTCAGTCGCGCCGCGCGTGAAGACCAGCTCGTCCTCGCGCCCGCCGATGAGGGCCGCCACGGTCCGCCGCGCGGCTTCATAAGCCAGCGTTACGTCCGCCGAGCGGGTGTAGACCCCCCGGTGCACCGTCGCATAATCCGCGCCCATCGCGCGTGCCATGGCGTCGATGACACTCTGCGGCTTCTGCGCGGTGGCGGCGGTATCGAGATAGTGCCAGCGCTTGCCCTCGGCATTGACGAGGCCGGGCCATTCCTCCCCGGCACGGGGAGGGGGACCATCCGCAGGATGGTGGAGGGGCACGTTGAGATCAGACATGGCACTCACAGCAGACCCTCCAGCGCCGCCAGTGCCGCCTCGGTCAGCGCCTCACCCTCGGGCGCGCCGACAAAGGCCTCCGCGATAAACGCATGGAGCATGAGCTTCTTGGCCTCTGCCGGCGGAAGCCCGCGCGATTCCAGGTAGAACAGGCCTTGGCGGTCGAGTTCGCCCACCGCGCAGCCATGCGCGCACTTCACGTCGTCGGCGTAGATTTCGAGCTCGGGCCGCGCATTGGCGGTCGCGGTGCGGTCCAGCAGCATCGCCCGGATCGATTGCTCGCCATCGGTGCCGATCGCCCCGCGTGCGACATGGACTTTGCCGAGATAGGTCCCCGTCGCCTGCCCGCCGAGCACCGAGCGCACCACCTGCCGGCTCACCGCGTCGGGCGCCATGTGGCGCACTTCGGTCACGATCTCGAGCGTCTGCGTGCCCGCACCCAGCTGCGCCGCGCCGAAGTGGAACGACGCGCCCTTGCCCAGCACGGCGGTGACGGCGATCCGGCCATAGGTCTGCCCGGCATTCAGCACGCGCAGGTCAAAGCTCGCGCCGTCCTCCAGCGTGATGAGGAGTTCGCGTGCTTCGGCCGCATCGCTGCACGCGGTGATCGCCAGCGCCTCGCTTGCACCGCCGGCGACGTGGATCTCCTGCAGGGCCAGCGGCCAGAGCGGTGCCAGCGCAGTCAGATCGGCATAGCGATAGGCCTCGTCCCGGCGAGTCGGCAAAGCAAGACTAGCCACGGGACACCTCGCAGCGCACCATCGGGATCGGCGCTTCGGGGGTGCTGTTGCCGCTGCGGTCCAGCACGTGGAGCACCAGCACCTTGCCATCCGGGCTCAGCACATAGTCGGCTTTCAGCGCCAGCGCGAAATCGTCGTCGCCTTCCAGCACCAGAATATGCCGCTCGCTCAGCACTTCGACCGATTTGACGACGCCCCAGTAATCGCCTTCCTTGTTCATCGGGCCGGTGATGATGCGCCGCGCATACTTGTCCGCGCAGGCCGCCTTGGACGGCGCCCATTCGCCGTGGAACGCGGGCGGCATCAGCGCAGGGGGCGCGGCCGGAGCCGGCAGGGGTTCCGCCGCCTGCGCCGCCATTGCAAGGGCAAGCAGCAGGCTCATGCCGCCACGGCCTCGTAGCCATGCTCTTCAAGTTGCAGCGCCAGTTCCGGCCCGCCCGATTTCACGATCCGCCCGCCCGCGAGCACATGGACGAAGTCCGGCTTCACGTAATCGAGCAGGCGCTGGTAGTGCGTGATGAGGAGCACCGCCTTGTCGGGCTTTCGCATGATCGCGTTGATCCCCTCGCCGCAGATGCGCAGCGCGTCGATGTCGAGGCCCGAATCGGTCTCGTCGAGGATCGCCAGCTTGGGCGCGAGAATGCCCATCTGCACCATCTCGGCGCGCTTCTTCTCGCCGCCCGAAAAACCCACGTTCACCGGGCGCTTGAGCATGTCCATGTCGAAGCGCAGCAATGCGGCCTGCTCCTTGGCAAGCTTGATGAAGGCCGCGCCCGAAAGCGGCTCCAGCCCATGCACCTTGCGCTGGGCATTGAGAGCCTCGCGCAGGAACTGCAGGTTGGACACGCCGGGGATCTCGACCGGATACTGGAAGCCGAGGAACAGCCCCGCCGCCGCGCGCTCGTGCGGTTCCAGCGCACGCAGGTCCTGCCCGTCGAATAGCGCCGAACCGCCGGTCACTTCATAGCCCGGACGGCCACCCAGCGTGTAGCCGAGCGTAGATTTGCCCGCGCCGTTCGGCCCCATGATCGCATGGATCTCGCCCGCATTGATCGTGAGCGACAGACCCTTGAGGA
>Ga0164294_10003405_pt1 | contig 14141 bp, 20 predicted proteins | sample GEODES005metaG_FD_111479 | JGI IMG/M metagenome (GOLD analysis project Ga0164294, IMG submission 111479) | Oligotrophic lake water microbial communities from Sparkling Lake, Wisconsin, USA - GEODES005 metaG | ecosystem: Environmental > Aquatic > Freshwater > Lake | place: USA: Sparkling Lake...
GGCGCGGCATCAGCGCCGCCGCGCGGGTCAGCCCCGCGCCCAGCGCCGCGAGCAGCGCAAACAGCGCCGCTGCGCCGCCCAGAAACCCGGCAGCGAGCCAAGGCTGCGCCGAGGTGCCAATCGCCAGCGCGGCAATCGCGCTGATGCCCAGCGCCGAGGCCATCAATGGCGCGCGAAGCCCCGCGCGCAGCGGCGAAACCCGCGCGCGCATCAGCGCCATCGCGGGCACCTCCCGCGCACGCAGCAGCGGCGGCGCGGCAAAGCTTACTGCAATCAGCACGCCGTAGAGCGCCGCCAAGGCCAGTGCGGGCGCATCGAACACGAAGCCCGGCGCAATCGGCAGCAGCCCCGCCAGCGCCCGCCCGATCAGCGGGGTGACTGCCACCCCGATCAGCAGCCCGAGCGCGATTGCCGCAAGCGTGGCGGCGGTCAGCTGAAGGAAATAGATCCGCGCAATATCCCCGACGGTGGCACCGAGCACTTTCAAGGTGGCGATGCTTTCGCGCCGCGCTTCTAGGTATGACGAAACCCCGTTGCCGATGCCGATGCCCGCAATCGCCAGCGCGGCCAGCGCCACCAGCACGAGGAATTGCCCCATCCGCTCGACAAACCGGTCGAGCCCCGGCGAGGCGCGCTCGCGCGTGCGCACTTCGAAGCCGCCTGCCGGAAACTTCGCCTTGAACGCATCGGCCAATTCCAGCGGCGCGGCCTTGGCGGGCAAGGCCACGCGGTATTTCCACCGCGCCATGCTGCCCAGCTGGACAAGGCCCGACTGCGCCAAGGCCTCGCGGCTGACGATCACCGTGGGGGCGAGCGCAAAGCCTTCGCCAAAGCGATCCGGCTCGCCGGCGATCACGCCGCCCACGGTCAGCCGCGCATTGCCGATCTGCATGGCATCGCCGGTGCGCACCCCCAACCGGTCGGCCACGCCCGGCGCGATCCACGCCACTTCGCCCTGCGGCGCGGCGGCGCGGCGGCCGCCTTCGAGCGTGAGCGTGCCGTAAAGCGGCCACTGGCTGTCGACCGCCTTCAATTCGACTGGCACGGCGGCGCTGTCGTCCCCGCTGCGCCGCGCCATCGCCTGCATCCGCGCGCCGACCGACAGCGTGCCGCCTGCGCGGATCGCGGCGAGCTCCGATGGCCCGGCTTCGCGCCCGCGCAGTTCGTATTCGATATCGCCGCCCAGCATGGCTTGCCCACGCAGCGCCAGTTCGCGGTTGATCGCCCCCGTCAGCGTGCCGATCGCGGCCAGCGCGGCGGTGCCCAGCACGAGGCAGGCGACCAAGAGCCGCAGCCCGCGAAACCGGCCATCAAGCCCGCGCCGCGCGATGGTCCAGGCAAGCCGCCACTGGTTCACGTCATGCTATCAGACACCACGCGCCCGTCCTCCAGCCGCACGATCCGCGCGCAGCGGCGGGCGAGCGCCTCGTCGTGCGTGACCAGGAGCAGGGTCGCGCCCATCGCGGCGGCGCGCGCAAACAGCAGATCGGCAACGGCGGTGCCGTTGACATGGTCGAGATTGCCGGTCGGCTCGTCGGCAAACAGGATCGCGGGGCGCGGGGCGAGCGCGCGGGCAATCGCCACGCGCTGCTGCTCGCCGCCCGAAAGTTGCGCCGGGAAATGGCGGAGGCGGTGCGCGAGGCCGACCGCGCCCAGTTCGGCCTCGGCGCGCGGCATGGCATCGGCAATGCCGGCGAGCTCGAGCGGCGTTGCCACGTTCTCCAGCGCGGTCATCGTCGGCAGCAGGTGGAACGCCTGCAGCACGATGCCGATGCGCCCGCGCCGCGCGGCGGCGAGGCCATCCTGATCGAGCGCGGAGAAATCCTCGCCCGCCACCATGATGGTGCCGCTGCTCGCCTTTTCCAGCCCCGACAGCACCGCCAGCAGCGAGCTCTTGCCCGAACCCGAGGGGCCGAGCAGCGCGAGGCTCTCGCCTGCCTCGACGCGAAGGTCGATTCCGCGCAAGATCTCGACCCGGCCATCGCCTTCGCCCAGCGTCAGGGTGAGCGAGCGGGCGTCAATAATGGGGGCCGGGGTTGTCACGAGGCCCAAGTTGCATAGATTGGTTCGCATCTGCAACCTGTCTCGAAGGCCCACCATGCGCGCACTCGCGGTACTTACGCTTCTGGCGCTCGCCGCCTGCTCGGCGCAAAAGGCGCCTCAGCCTTTGGAAACGCAGCCTGCCGCCGTGGCCAGCACCGCCGTGCCCGCCCATGCGCCGGTGATCCTTGCGTTCGGCGATAGCCTTTACGCGGGGTATCAGCTCGATCAGGGGCTGGGTTATCCGCCCCGGCTGGAGGCCGCGCTCAACACGGCCGGTGTCCCGGCGCGGCTGGTCAATGCGGGCGTTTCGGGCGATACCACCGCGGCGGCGCGCGCGCGGCTGGCGTTCACGCTGGATAACCAGCCGGTCAAGCCCGCGCTTGTCCTGGTCGGGCTGGGCGGCAACGACATGCTGCGCGGGCTGGCCCCGGCCGAAACGCGCGCCAATCTCGATGCGATCCTGACCGAACTCGATCGCCGCAAGATCCCTGCGATGCTCACCGGCATGCTCGCCGCGCCGAACATGGGCGCGGATTATGCCAAGGCCTTCAATGCGATCTACCCCGATCTTGCCAAGAAGCACCATGCTGCGCTGGTCCCGTTTTTCCTCTCGGCCGTGCTCGGCAAGGACGCGCTGATGCTGGAGGACCACATCCACCCCAATGCGCAAGGCGTGGAGAAAATCGTGGCGGCGACGCAGGAGCAAGTGGCGGCGGCGTTGAAGGCGGCGCTGCCCTAAACCCGCGCCCCGGCGAAGGCCGGGGCCTTCCGTCGGTGTTGCGTATGGCCGGACGGAGGTCCCGGCCTGCGCCCGGACGCAGTGCTAAACCCGCTCCACCCCGCCATCCGCCACCCGCCACACCGCCGCCGCTGCGCCGATGCCCTCGAACGGCGCAAGCTCGGTCCCGGTCATCCACACTTGCGCGCCCGAAGCGGCCAGCCGTTCATACAAAGCCGCGCGGCGCAGCGGATCGAGGTGCGCCGCGATCTCATCCAGCAGCAGCAGGCGCGGGCGTGGCCCGGCGGTGAGCGCGGCATGGGCCAGCACGATCGCGATCAGCATCGCCTTCTGCTCGCCGGTCGAGCAATCGGCGGCGGGGGCGTCCTTGGCGGCGAGGCGCACCGCCAGATCATCGCGGTGCGGGCCGGAGAGCGTGCGCCCCGCCGCGCGGTCACGGCGGCGGCCCTGGCGCAGCGCCGCGCGCAGATCGCCGCTTTCGCTGGCATAGGTCAGCGCAGGCCGCGCAAACGGCGCTTCGGGCAGGTCTGCCAGCGCCGCACCCAGATCGCGCACCAGTTCGGCCCGCGCGCGCACGATCTCCGCGCCGGTTTCCGCAAGCCCCGCCTCCAGCGCATCGAGCCACACCGGATCGGGCTCGCCAGCCTCGCCCAGCAACCGGTTGCGCTCGCGCAGCGCGGTTTCATAACGGACCGATTGGCGCGCATGGCCCGGTTCGCGCGCCAAGACGAGCCGGTCCAGAAACCGCCGCCGCGCGCCCGCGCTCTCGCTGAACAGCCGGTCCATCGCCGGGGTCAGCCAGGTGACCGAGAGCCATTCGCTCAGCCGCGTGGCCGGCCCTTCCGCGCCATTGATGCGCACTGCGCGGCGGCCGGGCGCGGCGGGCGTGGTCATCGTGCCCAGCGTGATGTCGCCGCCCTCCATTTCCGCCGCCACGGCAAAGCTGCCATCGCCGTCGTTTGAGGCCATCTCGGCCACCCCGGCACGCCGCAGCCCGCGCCCCGGCGCGAGCAGCGAGATCGCCTCGAGCACATTGGTCTTGCCCGCCCCGTTCTCGCCCACCAGCACATTGAACGCGGCCATGCCCTCCAGCCGCGTGGCGGCGTGGTTGCGAAAAGTGCGCAAGGTCAGGCGGGTGAGCGGCATGGCCGGTGCGTTAGAAGGTTTCGCGTGCGGGCGCAAAGCGACCCGCATGGTTGACAAAGCCAGTCGCCGAAATCACATTTTCAGAAACTCCGAGCGCGGCCGTCCTTATGCTTCAGCGATCCATCGTCGTGCTGTCCCTGGCGCTGCTGATCGGTGGCAACCGCCCCGCGCCGCAGCAGGAGCCCAGAGCCCCCATGAACCCCGTCGTGCATTTCGAAATTCCGGTAACCGACATGGACCGCGCTGTCCGGTTCTACGAGGCTGTCTTCGCCACCAAGCTCGCGCGGCAGGAGGTCGATGGCTATGCCATGGCGTTCTTCCCGCGCGCCGATGGCCAGCCGGGAGCGAGCGGCGCACTGGCCAAGGGCGATGTCTATGTGCCCTCGAAGGAAGGGGCCATTCTCTACTTCGATGTGCCGCGCATCGATCCGGTGCTGGAGCGCGCTTTGGCGATGGGCGGCAAGGTGCTTTACCCCAAAAAGGATATCGGCGAGGCCGGTTTCGTGGCCGAAATCGCGGATAGCGAAGGCAACCGCATCGCGCTGAGCGAACCTGCGGGCTGAGGCAGGCATCGGCGCGCGCTCGGCGAACGCAGGTGCGTTCGATCAGGTAAGCAGCCGCTCGGCCAGCGCGGGGTCGGCGGCGATGATCGCCAGCAGCGCCCGCGCCGGAGCATCAGGTGCACGGCGACCCTGTTCCCAATCGCGCACTGTGCCCACCGGCAGCCGATAAGCGCTGGCGAATTGGGCCTGTGTTTTCCCCGAGGCTTGCCGGATCGCCTTGATATCGACCGGTGTGTGTTCGACGAAACCTTCGCGCGCGCCGTTCGCCCAAGCCTCAGTCTGCGCCAGACCGCGCTGAAGGCTCTCGAAATCTTGCGTCTTCATCGTTCCTTGCCTTTACGCAGTTCGTTCTTTTGCCGCTCGGTCAGGTTAGCCTGCTGGCCTTTGGAGATCACCGTCAGCAGGAAGACCGGCAGATCGGTTCGCGTATAATATGTCACTACCCGGTAACCCCCGCTTTTGCCTCCGCCTTCGCGCGCGATCCGCACTTTGCGGCAGCCGCCCGTGCCGGGAATGATCTGGCCTGCATCCGGGTTGGCGGCAATCAGATCGACCGCGCTCTGGCGCTCGGTGTCAGTCATCCCGGCGTTGCGCGCGGCGGAGAGAAATTCCGGGGTTTCAACAACCGTGTGCACGAGCGCCCCCTACGGCATTGCCGTATAAAATGCAAATGAAAAAAGTGCGCATCCCGGCGCAGGCCGGGACCTCAGGCGGGTGGGCGCGACGATGGGCTGAGCCGGACTGAGGCCCCGGCCTTCGCCGGGGCGCGCGCCTAACCCTCCGCCCGCTCCAGCAACCCATGCTTGCGCAGGCAATGGCGCAGCTGGTCATACGACAGCCCGAGCGCTTTGGCGGTCTGGCGCTGGTTGTAGCGGTTGCGGCCCAGGTGGTGCTCGATGATCGCGCGTTCGTGCCCGTCGACCGCGCTGCGCAAGTCGGTGATCGTCTCGAGTTCGGGTCGGGGCGGGGCGGCGGGGGCTTCGCCTGCCGAAGCGACCGCGCGCACCTCCACCGCCGCCGGCTTCCACGGGCTGTCGAACGGATCGAACTGGATATGCGCGATGGGCTTTGCCGGATCGTCCCAGCGATAGACCGCGCGTTCGGCGGTGTTGCGCAGCTCGCGCACATTGCCCGGCCAGCTGTGCTCCTCCAACTGGCGCGACACGTGCGGGGCAAAGCCGGGCCAGGTCTGCCATTCGAGCTCGGCCGCCATGCGCCGCCCGAAATGATCGGCCAGCACCGCGATATCGCCCTCGCGCACGCGCAGCGGGGGCAGCGTGATCACCTCGAAGCTCAGCCGGTCGAGCAGATCGGGGCGAAACCGGCCGCGCGCCGCCATCGCGGGCAGATCCTCGTTGGTCGCGCCGACGATCCGCACATCGACGCGGATCGGCTTGCTCGATCCGATCCGCGTGACCTCGCCATATTCCACCGCGCGCAGCAGCCGCTCCTGCGCGCCCATCGAAAGCGTGCCCAGCTCGTCGAGAAACAGCGTGCCCTTGTCCGCCTCCTCGAAGCGCCCGGTCCGCGCCCGTGTCGCCCCGGTAAACGCCCCGGCCTCGTGGCCGAACAGTTCGGCCTCGATCAAGGTTTCGGGCAGCGCGGCGCAGTTCATTGTCACCAGCGGCTCCTGCCAGCGGTGCGAGAGGCGGTGGAGGCGTTCGGCGATCAGCTCCTTGCCGGTGCCGCGTTCGCCCACCACCAGCACCGGGCGGCGCATCGGCGCGGCGCGGCTGGCGCGCTCCACCGCATCGAGAAACGCGCCCGATTGGCCGATGAATTGCGCTTCCCGTTCCATGCTGCGACCTTCTGTAGCACCTTCCCCCAATCAATAGCAAAATTTCCCAAGTCTGCGCAATATCTGCCATATTGCCAGGGGCTGGCGGCGCGCTTTTTGCCGGATTTCGGGGCCTGCGCCAAATTGGCACGGCCTATGCAACGATGATCGCAATACCCATCCACGGAGAACCCCGATGTACACCGCCCGCTTCTTTTCCACCACGCTGGGCCGCGCCGCGCTGATCAGCATTGCCGCGATGGCCGCGCTCAATCTTGCCGTGCTTGCGCAGCAGCTGGGCCATGCGCCGCAAGCGCCTGCCTATAGCGCAGCAACTTCGAGCGACGTGGCCTGATGGCCGATCGCACCCCGTCCGGAGCCCCGCGCGGCAAACCGGCGACGGGGCAATCGCTTTCCCGTTTCGACACGCACCTTGAAGCCTTGCGCGCCGCGCCTTCTTCCACGCCTTCCACTGGAGCACACCTCATGGGCATTTTCTCGCGTACCCGCGACATCATCGCCGCCAATTTCAATGATTTGCTGGAAAAAGCGGATGATCCTTCGAAGATGATCCGGATGATCATCATGGAAATGGAGGAGACGCTCGTCGAAGTGCGCGCGTCTGCTGCGCGGACCATCGCCGATCAGAAGGAAATGGCGCGCCATGTCGCCAAGCTCGACCGGCTCGCCGCCGACTGGGCCGAAAAGGCGCAGCTCGCCTTGTCCAAAGACCGCGAGGATCTGGCGCGCGGCGCGCTCGTTGAAAAGAAGAAGGCTGCCGACATGCGCGATCAGCTGCGCAGCGAAATCGGCGTGCTCGACGATGCGATGCGCGCTTATGAAGCCGACATCGAAAAGCTGCAGACCCGCTTGCGCGAGGCGCGCAGCCGCCAGACCGCGATTGCCGCCCGGCTCGAAAGCGCTGAAAACCGCGTCCGCCTGCGCACCTTGATGACCAGCGAGCGCGTCGACGAGGCACTTGCCCGGTTCGACCAGCTCGAGCGCCGGGTCGATTACGCCGAAGGCCGCGCCGATGCGCTGAGCATCAACGAGGGCACCGCGCCAAACCTCGCCGACGAGATCGCCGCGCTGGCGGGCAAGGACGCGATCGACGACGAGCTCGAAGCGATGAAGCGCGCCCGCGCCGATAACAGCAAGAACGGGGAGGCCTGAGCCATGGAGAGTTCGGATTTCATGATCGCCATTGCTGGTATTCTGGCCGTCTTTGTCGGGCTGCCATGGATTGTGCTCCACTAAATCACCCGCTGGAAAACCGCCTCCACGCTCACCACCGGCGACGAGGCTCTGCTCGACGAGCTTTACCAGCTCGCCCGGCGGCTGGAAGCCCGGATGGACACCGTCGAGCGGCTCGTGGTGGCCGACAATCCACAATTCCAGCCGGCCCGGGTGACATCGAATCTGGCCGACGAGAAGGACAAACTGCGCGAGCTTGACCGCATGCTCGCTGCCAAGGGGGAGAAATCCAAATGAGCAGCATCCACACCCGCTTTTACCGCGACAAGGTCAACGGCAAGCTGATGGGCGTCTGCGCCGGGATCGCGGACTATACCGGGGTCGATGTGCTGTGGATCCGGCTCGCCGCCGTGATCCTGGTGTTCTCCACCGGCATTGCCATCCCGGCCTATTTCGCCATCGGTTTCCTCGCGGAAAAGAAGCCCGCCGCGCTCTATGCCGATGCGCAGGAGCAGCGCTTCTGGCAGGGCGTACGCCAATCCCCGGCGCGCACGGCGCGCGAAGTGCGCGCCAGCTTCCGCGACATCGACCGCCGCCTGGCTGAGGTCGAAAGCTTCTATGTGTCGAGCAATCCGCGCCTTTCGGCCGAGATCGAAAGCCTGCGCTAGAGCCCGTGCTGTTTTGCGAAGAGGGAAGACGAAGATGGAAGGCATTCTCGCCTTGATGATACCGATCCTTGCGCTGCTGATCCCATTCTTCGCGATCTGGACCAAGCATCAGCGCCGCATCGAAGAAATCCGCGCGAAGACACTTTCGGAAAGCGCGGCGCACACGGCGGCGCGCAGCCAGGCACTCGAGGAGCGGGTCCGCATCCTCGAGGCGATCGTCACCGACAAGGGCTTCGATGTCGCGGCGCAGATCGAGGCCTTGCGCACGCTGCCTTCCATCGAAGCCGCAATGAAACCTGGGAGCCGCAAACAGTGAGTTTCTGGACCGCCGTAGTCGCCATCGTCGCGATCATCGCCTTTGCCAACATGCGTAAAGCGCGCCACCGCACTGATGCACAGTTCCCCGCCGAGACCGATCCGGCGCATGCCGCCGCGCTCGAACGCGAAGTGGCGGCGCTGCGCAAACGGCTCGAAGTGCTCGAGCGCATCGCGACCGAAGACCGCACCACCCGCAATCTTGCCAATGAGATCGAGCAATTGCGCGATCAGTAACTTTTGCTGGCCGTAAGCCCGAGCAGGGGAGTTTGAACCCATGTCCTTCGAAACCATGCTGATCGCCGCCGCCGCCGCGCTGCTGGGATTGCTGATCCTGAGCCAAGCCTGCCTGCGCGCCTGGCACGGCTGGCTGGACCTCAAACGCCTCGAACTCGAACGCGCGCGCGCCGGCGGCGAAGCCTCCGCCGCCAGCCGCATCGATCTGGCCGATCTGCGCGAACGCCTGCGCAATCTCGAAGCCATCGCGGCGGGCGTCGATCCCTAGGGGGCTGCGCGCAATGCCCCCGCCGCCCTCTTGAGGCGGCCCGCGCCTGTGCTAAGGGCCGTGCATGCCCATTCTTGACGACATTCTCGAAGAATACACCTTTCTCGATGGTGACGAGCGCTACCGCCTGCTGATCGAGCTTGGCCGCGCACTCGAACCCATGCCCGATGCGCTGAAGACCGAGGCGACGATGGTGCGCGGTTGCTCGGCCAGCGTGTGGGTCTATCCCACGCCCGGCACTGGGGGCCGGCTGCACTTTCTGGCCGACAGCAACGCGGCGATCACCAAAGGCATCGTCGCGCTGGTGCTGAGCGCGGTGCAAGACCTTCCGCCCGAAGCGGTCGCGAAGATGGACATCGCCGAGGCGCTCGCGCCGTTCGATCTCAAGAACCAGCTGTCCAGCAACCGCACCCAGGGCGTGCCCAACATGATTGCGCTGGTGCGCGAACATGCGGCGCGCATCGCGGCAGCAGGATAGCCCATGCGCCGCACGCTCTGGACCGGGGCGGGGCTGATGTTCGTCGGCATCGGCGCGGTGGGCGCGGTCTTGCCGCTGCTGCCCACGGTACCGTTTCTGCTGCTCGCGCTGTTCTGCTTTGCGCGCGGCAATCCAGTCTGGGAGGCGCGGCTGCTGACGCATCCCAAATGGGGCCCGATGCTGATCGACTGGCGCACCCGCCGCGCCATTCCGCGCCGCGCCAAATGGGCGGCGCTGGGCACAATGGCCCTCAGCGTGGCGGTCACCGAAGTGATCGCGGGCTGGCCTTGGGTGCTGATCCCGCTGGTCGTCATGGCGCTCAGCGGAACATGGATCTGGACACGCGCGGAGTGATGATCAAACCCGCCGCACTCTGCCATTCTTCCGCCACCCTGAACTTGTTTCAGGGTCCATCCATCAACGCGGACGGAGACTTGAAATTATAGGGCTTTTTTGCCGATGGAGCCCTTTACCGGCGAGCACCGACCTCGCCCCGCGATGGACCCTGAAACAAGTTCAGGGTGACGGCATTCTTCCACATTACAAGTATCCTCATCCCGATCTGGGGGAGGGGCACGGGTGCTCTAAGCCTCGACCGCCTCGCGCAACACCGCGATCCCCTGCTCGCGCTGCGCCTTCAATTCGCGCTTGAGCACCGCCGGATCGCGCGGAAAGATGAAACCGAAGCTCACCCCGCCTTCCTTGCCGATCGTCGCGTGGTGCAGCTTGTGCGCTTGCACCAGCCGCTTGGCATAGCCGCGCTTGGGCACCCAGCGAAACCAGCGCTGGTGGACGATGCCATCGTGCACCAGCGTATAGATCACGCCGTAGAGCATGATGCCGATGCCGATGAAGTTCGCCTCCCACCACGCCGCCGCGCCCAGCACCAGCGGGCTGCCGACGGCGAACATGCTCATCGACATGATCGCGCCGACCACGCCGAACAGGTCGTTCTTTTCCAGCACGTTGTCGTGCGGCTCGTGATGATCGCGGTGCCATGCCCAGCCAAAGCCGTGCATCACATATTTGTGGCTCGACCACGCAATCACTTCCATGCCGAGCACCGAAGCGATCACGATGGCAATGGCGGTCAGGGCGGTCATCTAGGTCCTCATATCGCACCGCGCATCGCCGCGCGAGTGATCATCGTATTACGATATAGTATCGCAATCGTTCAAGCGCACACACCCTTTCGGGCTTGAATTGCGGGCAGGCGCGGCTTAGTCCGCCGCTTATGGCCCAAACACCGCGCACGCTCTATCAAAAAATCTGGGACGCCCATGTGGTCGAAGACCGCGGCGATGGCACCAGCCTCATCTATATCGACCGTCATCTGGTCCACGAAGTGACCAGCCCGCAGGCGTTCGAGGCGCTGCGCCTTGCCGGGCGCACCGTGCGCCGCCCCGATCTCACGCTCGCGGTGCCCGATCACAACTTGCCGACAACCGCGCGCCGCGATGCCGCCGGCAAGCGTATCCCCATTGCCGACGCCGAAAGCGCGGCGCAGCTTGAAGCGCTCGAGGCCAATGCTCCCGCCTTCGGCATCCGCTATATCGGCGATGCCGATGCGGCGCAGGGGATTGTCCATGTCGTGGGGCCGGAGCAGGGCTTCTCGCTGCCCGGCGCAACGATCGTCTGCGGCGATAGCCACACCGCCTGCCATGGCGGGCTGGGCGCGCTGGCGTTCGGCATCGGCACCAGCGAGGTCGAACATGTCCTCGCCACGCAAACCCTGATGCTCAAGCGCTCCAAATCGATGGAAGTGCGCGTCGAGGGCAGCCTGCCGCCGGGCGTTTCGGCCAAGGATCTCGTGCTCCACATCACCGGCGCGGTCGGCGCGTCGGGCGGCACCGGCCATGTCATCGAATATACCGGCCAAGCGATCCGCGATCTCTCGATCGAGGGGCGGCTCACCGTGTCGAACATGGCGATCGAGCATGGCGCGCGCGCCGGCCTCATCGCGCCCGACGACAAGACGATCGCGTATGTCAAAGGCCGCCCTTATGCGCCCACCGGCGATGCGTGGGACAAAGCCGTGGCCTGGTGGCGCAGCCTCGCCACCGATCCGGGCGCGACGTATGACAAGGTCGTGGTGATCAACGCCGCCGATATCGTGCCTTCGGTCACCTGGGGCACCAGCCCCGAAGACGTGCTGCCGATCACCGGCGTCGTGCCCGCGCCCGAAAGCTTCGCCGATCCTTCGAAGCAGGACGCTGCGCGCGCCAGCCTCGCTTACATGGGGCTGGAGCCGGGTCAGCGGCTGGATGAAGTCGAAATCCAGAATGTGTTCATCGGCTCTTGCACCAACAGCCGGATCGAAGACTTGCGCGCCGCCGCCGCGGTGTTGCGCGGGCGCACCAAGGCTCCCGGCGTCAAATGGGCGATTGTCGTGCCGGGCTCGGGCCTTGTGAAGGCACAGGCCGAGGCTGAAGGGCTCGACCGCGTGTTCATCGACGCCGGCCTCGAATGGCGCGAGCCGGGCTGCTCGGCGTGCCTGGGCATGAACCCCGACAAAGTCCCCGCCGGCGAACGCTGCGCCTCCACTTCGAACCGCAACTTCGCGGGCCGCCAGGGCCCCGGCGCCCGCACCCACCTCGTCAGCCCCGCGATGGCGGCGGCGGCGGCGGTGACCGGGCGGCTGACGGATGTGCGCGAACTAACCGCGTAACGATTGTCACCGCGCCCCGGCGAAGGCCGGGGCCCCAGTCAGGATGTCGGCAACGCCAGCGCCCAAACCGCCTGAGGTCCCGGCCTCCGCCGGGACGCAAATATCTGCAGCGCGGCCTTTGCAGTACGGCAATTGTCGCTAGGATTGGCAATCCGCTGACAGCATAGGGAGCGCGAACATGGCAATCATCAGGGGCGTGCGCGGGCCGGAACGGGTTTATACTGCCGTGTTCTGGCTGGTGTCGCTGGTCTTTGCCGGGTTCATCATCGGCCTCGGTAATCTCGTCATCGGCGATCTGCCGCTGGTCGAGAGCCAAGTGCTCTCCGCCCCCGCGCCCGAAAACCCGGCGCTCCAGGGGCTGCGCCGCCAGCTTGGCGCGAACCACGGCGACATTGCCAAGCTCGATCTGCGGCTCGATCTCGCGCGGCTGCAACTGACGCAGGCGCAGCGCGCTTCCGCGAATGGCACCGACACCTTCCGCGCCTGGATCGCCGCGCGCGATGCCACCACCAATCCGCAGCAGGACCCCGAGGTGCTGGCGCGCACCCGCCAATTGGAAGCGCTCAAAGCCAACGAAGCCGCGCTCGAGCAGTCCATCGCCGAGCTGGAAAACCAGCGCCTGCCGCTCGGCCAGCGCGCCGCCGAGATCGAGACCAAGATCAGCCAGATCGAGGCCGACGCCGCGCCCGCGCAGGAGCGCGCGCGCTTCTGGCAGGAACTGCGCGTGTTTGGCTTGCGCCTCGCGATCACCTTGCCGATGCTGGTGGCGGCGGTTTGGCTCGTCGCCCGCCAGCGCCAGAGCGATTACTGGCCGCTGATGCGCGGCTTCGTGCTGGCGGCCGTGTTCGTGTTCTTCGTCGAGCTGGTGCCTTATCTGCCCAGCTACGGCGGCTATGTCCGCTATGGCGTGGGCATCCTCCTGACCTTTGCCGCGGGCCAGTTCCTCATCCGCAACATGCGCAGCTACCTCGCCGGGCGGCAGGCGGCCGAGCAGCAGGCGCAGCAGGAGCGGCGCAGCCGCGTCGGCCACGACGAAGCGTTCAAGAAAATGGCTGCCAAGACCTGCCCCGGCTGCGACCGTCCGATCGCCACCACCGGGGACGCGGAAACCAATTTCTGCGTTCACTGCGGCTTGACGCTGTTCGACCACTGCCACGCCTGCAACACGCGCAAGATGGCGTTTTTCCGTTATTGCATGGCCTGCGGCGTGCCGTCGGAAGACACCCGGCCAAAGGCGGAGCCCGCGCCGTCTTCACCCTGAGCGAGCAATTCTTCCCGCAGGAATCCTCGCCTGCCCATTGCAATCGGCAAAGCATCGGCCAATCTTGTTCTCACAAAAGAGGAGCTTGGCGTGAGCAAGAAACCTGAACATCCACCCACAGACTGGACCAGTGCCGCCGCCATCGCGGGCGCGGCGATTGGTTCGGCGGCGGTGGCCGCAGCCTTGCTCTATTCCTCGCGCCGCAAGGAGCGCGCCGAAAAGGCCGCCAAGAACAAGCCGCCGCTGGATCCCATCGAATCCGATTGAGCGCCACCTTGCGCTTGGCGTGCCGCTGCGGCTAAGGCACCGCCATGGAACCTGTGACGACAATCGACGGCCGCGCCATCCCGTTTGGCCGCAAGAACATCGATACCGATGCGATCATCCCGGCCAGATGGCTCAAGACGATCAGCCGCGAAGGGCTGGGGCAGGGCGCGTTCGAAGCCCTGCGCGCCGATCCTGACAACATTTTCGATTCGCCCACCTTCAAAGGCGCGCCGGTGCTCATCGCGGGCGACAATTTCGGTTGCGGCTCCAGCCGCGAACACGCCGCGTGGGCGTTGCTCGACATGGGCATCAAGGCGGTGATCGCGCCGTCGTTTTCCGACATTTTTTCAGGGAATGCCTTCAAGAACGGCATTCTCACCGTGGTCCTGCCGCAAGAAGCGATCGACCGGCTGATGGAAGTCGCCCAGACCGATCCGGTGCATATCGATCTCGACGCGCAGACCGTCTCCACCCCGTTTCAGGACCGCTTCACTTTCGAAATCGATCCCTTCCGCAA
>Ga0164294_10003406_pt1 | contig 14141 bp, 11 predicted proteins | sample GEODES005metaG_FD_111479 | JGI IMG/M metagenome (GOLD analysis project Ga0164294, IMG submission 111479) | Oligotrophic lake water microbial communities from Sparkling Lake, Wisconsin, USA - GEODES005 metaG | ecosystem: Environmental > Aquatic > Freshwater > Lake | place: USA: Sparkling Lake...
CCCCCCTCGATCGTGCCGACTTCCTGGCACTTCTGGCCCCGCTCGACGCCCGCTTCGGCGTCGAGGTCCACGCCTACGCCGTGATGGACACCCACTTCCACCTGCTGCTGCGCTCCCGCGCCGGCGGGCTCGCCGCCGCCATGCGCGACCTCCAGCACCGTTGGTCCCTCGCGCTCAGCGCCCGCTACGGCGAGGTCGGCCCCGCCTTCCAGGCCCGCTACGGCAGCCGCCTCATCGAGGACGAGGACTACCTCGCCGTCGTCCTCGCCTACATCCACCTGAACCCCGTCGTGGCCGGCCTCGCGCCCTCCCTCTCCGAGGCCGAGCAGACGAGCCACCCCGCCTACCTTGGCCACGCGCCGCCGCCCTGGCTGCACACCGCCGCCCTCATCGATCACTTCGGCGGGATCGACGTTCTGCACGAGGAGGTCCTCTCACGGGCCCGCCTCCCCGCCGACATCTTCAACCAGGCCCTGGCGCCCATTCACCGCACCCAGGGCCCCCACACGCCGCCGGTGCGCCGGAGCCCCGAAGAGGCGCCCATGCCCGACGTGGCCGGGATCATGGGCCAGTTGGAGGCCACCCTCGGCCGCGACCTGAGGTCCCTGGGGCCGCCGCGGGCTGGGGCCGGCCCCAACGTGGCGCTGCACCTCGCGGTCTGGGTGCTGTCCAACCAGACACCGCTCAGCCACGGCGAGATCGCCGACGTGCTCGGTCTCCACACCCGGCAGGTGAGCTGGATGGTCCAGGCCCAGCAGCGGGGGCTCAATCCGGAGGTGGCCCGACTGGCGCGGCGCTTTGCGACGGAGGGGGGCTGACCGGGATACCTGGCACTAGAGCGGTGGTCAGGATACCTGGCACCTTCGGCGGGCTCCCGCCGGACGGCCGCTTCCAACCTGAACCAGAACACCCACCGTGGCGGCGCCCCCACTGGCCTGACCTCAGTCCGTGCCCCCCATCTTGCGCAGCCGCCAGACCGTCATCCAAAAGAAGGGCACCACCACAAAGCCCGCCAAGGTCATCAAGGTGAGGCCGATCACGATCATCTCTCCCAGGGACTTCACCCCCTGGTTGGCCGCCGCCAGCAAGGCCACGAAGGAGAGCACATTGTTGGTGGTGCTGATGCCCGCCGCAAAGCCCGTCGTGCGCATCGCCCGCCAGACCCCACCCGGCCCCTCGGTCTCGATGCGGTGAAGCAGGTGAACGATCACATCCATGCCGATGCCCAGCAAGATCGGGATGCCAACGAAGTTGACGATGGAGACCTTGATGCCAAAGAGCACCATGCCCGCCCCCGCCCAGCAGGCCCCCGCACCCAAAGCGGCCATCGCCACCGCCGTGCGAGAGACATTGCGCAGGTCGAGCCAGGTGAGCGCCGCCACCAGCAGGATGGCCAGCCCCGCCACCACCGGCGCGTCTTCGTTCATCAGCCGGTAGAGCACGTTGGAGGCGAGGTACTCATTGGCCGCCTCGCGCCCCGGGCACCAGCGCTCAATCGCCAGGGCGAGGTCGTGATCTGCCCGCAGATCCCACATGTTGCCCTGGGGCATCAGCAGCAAACGGTGGTGCCCTTCGGAGGCCCCCAGCACATGCTGCAGCTCGCGCGGCAGGTCGGCCGCCACCATCAGGGTCGGCTCGTGGGCCGCGAAGTGGGCGAGGTTCTGCTGCAGCGAGGCCGGCAGGAACTTCACGTTCTCGCTGCGTGAGAGCGTGGAGATCTCCTTTAAGATCGCCACCCGGTCGGCCTGATCGATGGGCAGCAGCGAGTGAATCGACAGCACCCGCTTGATCTCCGGCAGCGCGCCGGTGGCCACCGCCTCGCTCAGTCGCGTGTGGTCTGCCGCGAGGCTCTGGGCGTCGGGGTAGCTCACCACCACCGGCGAGAAGCTGTCAATCGCCAGGGCCCGCGCCTCTTCGCTCAGGTCCTCATAGGCCATGCCCTGGCTGCGCAGCTCGCTGAGATCATACTCAAAGCCCATCTTCGGCAGGGTGAAGGCCGCCGCCACCGTCAGCAGGGCGAGGCCGAGCAGGCCCGGCGGACCCAGTCGGTAGCTCGGGATCGGCCCGGGCGCGGCCTCGGCCTTGCCCGGAGGCGTGGCGCCGCCCTTGCCGTCGGCGAAGCGCAGGAGCAGCGGCAGCACCACCACTGCCGCCAGAAAACAGAGCATCACGCCGGCCGAGAGGATGATGCCCAACTGGCGAAAGCCCTGAAAGCTGGCCACGAGGAGGGCCACAAAGCCCGCCGCCGTGGTGATCGCCGCCGTGAAGCAGGGCGGGGCCGTCTCCTGCCAAGCCCGCGCGATGGCCAGCCGCGTGTCGCCCGTCTGTCGCCGCTCTTCGCGGTAGCGCGAGTAGAGGTGGATGCAGAAGTCGATGCCGAGGCCGATGACGATGGCGCCCGAGAAGCTGGTGAAGCTGTTGATGGTGCCCACCGACACCGCGGCGAAGCCCCAGGCCCAGATCGTGCCCGTAAACAGAGGCACCAGGATCATCTGCAAGGCCCGGAGCTGGCGGAAGGCCAGCACCAGCAGGGCGACGATGAGGCCCGTCGAGACCAGGGTGGTGGAGCCCAGGTCGTGGATGATGGTCTCCAGCTCGTCGACGGCGTGGCGATGGGCTCCACCGAGCCAGGCGATGCGCACGCCATGGCCGGCTGGATCGGTGGCGTCGAGGGTCTGGCGCACCTGCTTCAAGAAGGGCCGGGCGAAGACCGGGTCGTAGGCGCTGCCGGTGGGCCGCACCAGGATGCGCGCCGCCCCGTCGACCCCTGTGAAGGCGGTGGCGGCGTCGCGCTGGCCCAGCTTCTCGGTGAGCGGCCCCATGTCCATCAGCCGGCTGGCGATGAAGGGGTTGGCCGCCGCCGGGCCCAGGGCCAGGGCCGCGCTCAGCCGCTCGCGCAGCAGGCCCAGCTCTTCTACGGAGAGCTGCAGCAGACCGATGCGCCAGGCCAGCTCGGGCTCAATGTCGTAGAGCGCGTAGTCCACCCCCTCCATCTGGCGCAGGGTGGCCGCCGTCTTTCGGGCGTAGGCGTCGACCTTGGCCGGGTCATCGCCCTTGATGGCGATGGTCAGCAGGTTGCTGCCGCCTTCTTCGGCGTTGATCTTCTGGATCGCCCGGGTGGTGGGGTCCTCGCTCGGCAGCAGGTCGAGGATGTTGGGGTTGATCGTCATCTGCTTGCCGAGCAGCACGCAGAGCAGCGTCAGCAGCACGATGCCGGCCGACCAGCCGCGGGGGTGGTCGAAGATGTGCAACGCCAGCCGGGCGTAGACGCCTCGCGGCAGGGCCGCGCCGTCGCCTGTGTCGGGGCCAGGAGGGGTGCCGTCGGGCTGGCTCACCAGGGTGCTCCGCGAAGGGCGGCTGTGTAGCACGCGGCTCGGGGGAGGGCATGGCCGCGGCCTCGCCGGGCCCGGCCCTCCCCGTTGACCTCAGCCCTCGGAGTCGAGGGGGTAGTCGGTGTAGCCGGCCGGGCCCGGCGAGTAGAAGGTCTCGAAGGCCGGCGCGCGCAGGGTGCGGCCCTCGCGCAGGGCTGCGACGAGGCGCGGGTTGGCGATGAAGGGCCGGCCAAAGGCCACCAGCGCCGCCTTGCCGGCCTGCAGATCGGCCTCGGCGCGGTCGCGGTTGTAGCCGCCCACCCGGATCACCGGCCCGCCAAAGGCCGCTCCCATCGCCACTTGCAGGGCCTCGGGCACCGGCGGGGTGCCCATGGCGCTGTGATCGACGATGTGCAGGTAGACGAGGCCCAGCGCGCCGAGCTCGCCGGCGAGGTGGGTGAAGAAGGCGTCGGTCTGCGGGTCGTTGGCGGTGCCGTTGAAGACCCCATAGGGCGAGAGGCGGATGCCCACCCGCTCCTTGCCGATCGCCTCGGCCGTGGCCCGGGCCACCGCGAGCACGAAGCGACTGCGGTCCTCCAGCGAGCCGTGGCCCCAGCGATCGGTGCGCTGGTTGGTGGCGGCGTTGGCGAACTGCTCCAGCAGGTAGCCGTTGGCGCCGTGCAGCTCGACGCCGTCAAAGCCCGCCTCGATGGCCAGCCGGGCGCTGTGAACGAAGGCGGCGATGGCGCCCTCGATGTCGGCCTCGGTCATCTCTTCGGGCACCGGGTGGGGCTGGGGGCCCAAGGTGTCGGTCCACATGGTGCCCGGCGCCGCCACCGCCGAGGGGGCCAGCAGGCGGGCCCCGGCCGGCAGGTTGGCCGGGTGACCCACCCGCCCGACATGCATGAGCTGGACGAAGATACGCCCGCCTTCTGCGTGAACGGCGTCGGTGACGGCGCGCCAGCCCGCCACCTGCTCGGCGTTGTAGAGCCCGGGGATGCGCGCGTAGCCGAGGCCCTCGGGGGCCGGGGCCGTGCCCTCGGTGATGAGCAGGCCAGCGCTCGCCCGCTGCGCGTAGTAGGTCGCCATGATGTCGGTGGGCACGCCATTGTGGGCGCGGCTGCGGGTCATCGGCGCCATCACGACGCGGTTTTGCAGCGAGAGCGCCCCAAGGGTGCAGGGCGAGAAGAGCAGGGACGACATCATCGGCTCCAGGGGAGGAAGGCGGCCGGAGGATAGGCCCGCCTGCCGCCGAGACAAGCGCCTGCGGTGTGAACCGCTGTCGTGCAAAATCGGGCACGATCGAGCGGGAACCCCCCGCCACGCCGCGCGTGAGCCCCCCTGAGGTGAGGATGATCCGCCCCCAACTGCGGCTGGTACCCCCCGCGCAGCCCGACCCCGACGCCCTCGTCGCCGAGTTGGGCCCGCTGGTGTGGAGCCTCTGCCGCCGGCTCGACCCCGACCCCGAGGACGCCGCCCAGGAGGTTTGGGAGAAGGTGCTCCTGGCCCTGCACCGCTGGGACCCGGCCGGCGAGAAGCCCATCGCCGCCTGGGTCACCACCATCACCCACCGCCACCTCGTCGACCGTCACCGCCGGCGCCTCGTGCGCGGCCCCACCGTCGAGCCCATCGACGTCGCCGCCGCCGCACCGGGCCCCGAGCGCCTCGCCGCCAGCCGCCAGGCCGCCCAGCGCCTCGAGGCCGCCCTGCCCCTGCTCGCCGCCGAGCACCGCCGCGTCATCGTCCTGCACCACCTCCACGGCGTCGGCCTCGACGAGATCGCCGCCGCCGAGGAGGTGGCGATCGGCACCATCAAGTCTCGCCTGCATCGCGCCCGCGCCCGCCTGATGGACGCCCTGGGAGGTGCCCTGTGATCCCCTACGAGTCCCTCTCCCGCTTGCTCGACGGCGAGCTGCCCCCCGAAGAGGCCGCCCGGCTGCAGGCCCGCATCGCAACCGAGCCGGCCCTGGCCGCCGCCTGGGAGCAGATGCGCGCCCTGCCCGACGCGCTCGGCGCCCTGCCGCTCCTGGCGCCGCCCCCCGCCCTCTTCTCGGCCCGCCCGGCTCCCGCTCCAACGCCGGCTCCCGCTCCGGCGCTCGCCCCCAAGGCCCGGCTGCCCTATGGTCGTGTCGCCCTCGGTCTCGCCGCCGCCGCCGGCCTCGTCGTGGCCCTGCTGCAGCCGCCCGCCCCGGCCCGCCTGACCCTGCACAGCGGCGTCCAGCAGATCGACGGCACGGTCGAGCTGGTCGCCGGCGGCTACCCCATCCACATCGACGGGGTGGCCCGGATCAAGGTGGAACCGCCCACCGCCCCCGCGCGTGGCGGAGGGGCAGAGGAGAGCCCTATGTCCCGCTCCCACGCGCTCTCGGCCCTGGCCGGCGCCGTCGTCACCATCGCGGTCTACGAAGGCACCGCCATCCTCGAAGGGCCCGAGGGCCCCACCACCCTGCAGGCCGGCGAGACCCAGACCCTGGCCGCGCCCCAGGGCGACGAGGGCCCCGCCGTGGCCCGCCGCAGCCAGGAGCGCGGCCCGGCCAGCGATCCGGTGACCCTGCAGGCCGAGCTGAGCCAGCTCCGCGAGGAGAACGCCCGGCTGCGCACCGAAGCCGAGATCGCCCGGGGTCAGCTCAGCACCCACGAGGGCCAGCCCCAGCCCTGGCCCGCCGACCTGTCTGCCGACTACCGCCCCGCCGCCTGGGAGGCCCGCGTGCGCGCCGAGGTTGCCAAGGTGCCTGGCGTGGAGGTCGATCGCATCGACTGCGAGGAATTCCCCTGCATCACCGTGCTCAAGGCGGCCGGCGGCAAACCCGGCGACAAGCGCTTTGAGGGCCTGCTCGAGTCCCTGGCCCCCCGCGACTCCGGCAACGCCGTCGCCGCCTGGGCGAGCGAGCAGCAGGGCCGCGATGACACCGAGCCCACGCAGCTCTTCGCCCTGGTGAACATCCCGGGCGAGTCGATGAACCCCGACGTGCAGCTCCGCACCAAGCACCGGGTCGATCAGGCCCTCGAAGAGCTGGCCGAGACGCCGCCCAGCCCCTGATCGCGATCCTGGCGGGGAGGCCGGCGTTGGGGCACACTGCGGGCAACGCCAAGGAACCCCCATGAACCGCCTGCTCCTCCTCCTCCCCCTGGCCCTCGCCTGTAGCAGCAGCAAGGCCGACATCGCCGAAGAGGACGTCACCGAGGGCGACGCCGACGCCGACGCCGACAGCGACGCCGATGCGGACGCCGACAGCGACGCCGATGCGGACGCCGACAGCGACGCCGATGCGGACGCCGACAGCGACGCCGACGCCGACACCGACGTCGACGCCGAGCTGCAGCTCCTCCCCAGCGGCGAGCTCGACGGCCTCACCCTCAGCCTGCCCCAGGTCGACGCCGCGCTCTTCACCGGCGGCGCCTTCGCTCTGCTCCCCGAGGCCGGCCTCTACAGCGGCCCCGCCACCACGTCTCCCGTCCCCCTCAGCCCCGGCGCCCCGCCGCCCGAGGCGCTCTCGCCGGTCGAAGGCGGCCTGTCTCTGGCGCTCTACGCCCCCCTGCTCCACCGCGACGAAGACGGCGACGGCCTTCACGACGAGGGTGAGGTCATCGCCGGCCTCTCCAACCAGTGGGCCCTCTACCTCGACGGCGTGCCCACCCCCGCCTTGGAGTCGCTGGGCTTTGTGAGCGGCTGGAACGGCTTCGAGCTGGAGATCGGCGGCGGCTCCATCGCCTGGCTCGACCCCCTGGCCCTGCCGGCGCCGGCCAACCTCGCCTCGGTCGAATCGATCGCCCTCTCCGGCACCTGGGATGGCATCGAGCCGGCCAACGTGCGCATCGCGCTGGTCCCACTCACCCTGCTCGAAGGCGAAGACGTCTCCAGCCTGCTCGACGATGTGCCGATGGCCAGCCCCTGGTCGCTCTCCACCACCGGCGCGCCCCCCGGCACCCACTTCATGCCCCTCGAAGGCCTCGCCGACGAGGGCGCCGTCGAGCTGATCATCGCCTACCAGGACCTCGATGGCGACGAGACGGTGAGCGCGGGCGACGCCGGCCTCTCCACCGCGTGCAGCGACGGCGACCCCCTCACGCTGCTCTACCTGCCCGAGCCCACCACCGCGACAGACGCCCTCGGCTACTTCGCCTTTGGCGTGCCCGCCGGCTGGAGCGCCATGATCGAGGTCGGCAGCGGCCTGCAGCGCGTCCCCGACGAGGCCCTGCTCGACCTCTACGCCGGCCCCGACTGCCCCCTCTAGCCGGCCTGCCAGATGCCGATGCCCATCGTAGAGTGGGGCAGGCCCAACTCCACATGGGGTCGGCGCAGGTCGGTGGTGCAGGCCGGGTCGAGCTCGCTCCAGAGCCGCGCCACGCCCACGGTGTGGCGGTTGCTGCCGGTGATGTCGTGCAGGGCCAGAAAGCGGTGGGGCAGGGCCCGCTCGCGCTCGAAGTCGGCCTTGACCCCGGCGTAGCGGTGGTCGGCGTCGATGAAGACGAGGTCGACCGCACCCAGGCCCTCGCGAAAGGCCCGGTAGGCCGCCGATCGGCTGTTGCCGATGAAGACCTTCGCGTCGGGCGGCGCGTGGCTGGGCAGCCCAAAGCGCGCGGCGTAGCCGTCGTCGGCGAGGGCGCACAGCTCAAAGTCAAAGAGCCGGTGCAGGGTTTGGGAAAGCCGGCCCGTCCAGGCCCCCAACTCCAGCCAGCGCCGCACCCGGTGGCGCTCGATGAAGGCGCACAGGGCCGCCACCTCAGCCCGGCTCTGCAGCAGCGCGTCGACCCCGGCCTCGCCGGTGGCCTCGTAGCGGGCCTGCACGGCGGCATCCCAGGTGGGCACATCGGCCAGCAGCGCTTCGTAGTGGGCCTCTCGGGGGTCGGTCATCGGGCGCTCCCAACCCGCCGCGGTTAACGCGCCGCCATGTCTGAGGTCCGCGTCGTCGCCGCCGCTGTCATCCACCAGGGTCGCCTGCTCGTCGCCCAGCGCGGCCCAGGCCAGTCCCAGGCCGGCCGTTGGGAGCTGCCCGGCGGCAAGGTCGAGCCCGGCGAGACCGACGCCGAGGCCCTCGTGCGCGAGCTGATGGAGGAGTTGGGCATCGAAGTGGTGGCGGGCCCCCACCTCGCCGAGAGCCCCTTCACCGTGGGCGATCGGCGCCTGCGCCTCGTGGCGATGGCCGCCCGCTGGGTCGCTGGCGATCTGCGCCCCGTCGAGCATGCCGCCCTGTCTTGGGTCGATGCCGCTGGGCTCTGGGCGCTGGACTGGTGCCCGGCGGATCTCCCGCTGCTGCCCGCGGTTCTGGCCCAGCTTGACAGTGCCGACCGCTCCGCGTAAAACCGCGCCCACACGATGGAGGCGAGGATGCGCGTGCGTGGACTGGGCTGCAAGGCCCTCGTGATGGGGAGCCTGCTGGCCCTGGCGGCCTGCTCGGGCGGTGACAAGGGCGGCGACGACACCGGCGGCGGTGACGGCGGCGGCGAAGGGGGCGGTGACGACGGCGGCGGGGGCGCCTGCGCCGATCAGGCCGACTACATCAACGTGACCCAGGCTGCGGTGGGTGATCTCACCGGCTTCGAGGGCGGCTTCGAGGGCGCCGGCGCCTGGTGGACCCAGACCGTCGACACCAGCAAGCAGGGCGTGGTGCCCATGGCCGGCGTCATCGAAGACTTCGAGACCAACGACGGCGTGCCCGACGCCACCCTCGACATCTGGTTCAGCGACACCACCAGCGGCGTGCCCGACCAGTCGGTCACCTCCGACAGCAGCGGCAACGTCTCCGGCGAGGCCCCCACCTGCACCCCGATCACCTACCGGGTCACCACCGATCCGGCCCTGGCCGAGACCAAGACCACCTTCGAAGCCCACCAGGTCACCAGCGCCGGGCCCCTCGACGATGAGTACTTCAACTCGGTCTCCACCACCACCTACTCGATCATCCCCTCGCTGCTGGGCGTGAGCCCCGACGCCGACAAGGGCATCGTGGCCGGCACCGCCTACGACATCAACGAGGACCCCATCGAGGGCGCCCAGATCGTCATCACCGACGACGCCGGCTGCATCCCCGAGAGCCTGACGGTCAAGTACTTCGTCGACGACTTCCCCAACCGCAACCAGCCCAACACCTCGGCCGACGGCCTGTGGGTGGCGGTCAACATCCCGGCCGGCGAATGGAACGCCGAGATGTTCATCAGCGACGGTGCCGGCGGCCACATCAAGCTCGGCTCGACCCGCATCACCGTTGAGGCCGACAGCATCAACATTAACAATGTCTACACGGGCTACGGCGACGGCGTGAAGTACCCCGCCGATTGCGTCACCGAGTAGGGAGTCGCCATGCTGTTCGCCGGGATCGCCGCCCTCGCCCTCTCCGGGGCGGGCTGGGCCGCAGACAAGGACAACGCGCCTGACTTCAGTCTGCAGGGCTACTACCGCACCCGCGGCTATGTCCTGAAGGACTTCTACCCCGACCAGGAAGAGGCCGGGAAGATGATGGTCCACCGGCTGCGCCTGCAGCCCGTGCTGGACTTTCAGGGTCGGGCCAAGTTCATCATGATGGCCGACGCGATGGATGACGTGGTGTGGGGCGACAACGCCTCGCTCGCCGCCACCTCCGTCTTCGCCGGCGATCCCAGCAACACCGGCACCGATGGCGCCACCCAGAGCTCCTTTGAGCTCAAGCGGGCCTGGATGGAGGTCAAGCTGCCGATCGGCCTCATCCGCGTCGGTCGCCAGGAGTCCAACTGGGGCATGGGCCTGCTGTCCAACCACGGCAACGGCTTCGACGACACCTTCGGCGAGAACCACTACGGCTCCACCTTCGACCGCGCCATCTTCGCCACCCGCCCCGTGCCGGTGGCCCAGACCCTGATGGGCAAGGCCAAGGTCGACAGCAACCACCCGCTGCTGGTCGCGGTCGGCGTCGACCGCCTCGTCGAAGATCCGCTCACCCAGTACTACGGCTACGCCTGCGAGAAGAACCTCATCCAGGGCGACTCCGACAAGTACGACTCCCGCTGCGACACCGACGGCGACGGCATCACCGACCTCGAGCACGACTTCACCGACGAGAGCCGCACGCCCGAGCAGCGCCAGGCCGACTGGGTCATGGACAACGCCGACGACGTCTGGGAGACCGTCTTCGTCGTGCAGTACAAGGTTGAAGACGCCAACCTCGGCAAGAAGAAGGGCAAGGGCAAGCGCCACAAGTCCGATCTGACGCTGGGCACCTATGTGGTGAGCCGCCACCAGGACGAGACCAACTCCGACGTGCTCATCACCGATGTGTACGGCAAGTTCCTGCACCGCGGCGTGTACCTCGAAGGCGAGGTGCTCAACATCCGCGGCCGCACCGAGGGCATCACCCTGCGCGGCAGCTACGACCCCTACGGCGAGCTGGCGAACCCGCTGTACAAAGAGGCCAACATCTGGGGCTACGTCGGCCGGGCCGGCTACAAGCAAGAGGCCTACAGCGCCATCTTCGAGACCGGCTACGCCAGCGGCGACGAAAACGTGGCCGATGATCAGTTCACCGGCCGGCCGATCCACCCCGACTACAACGTGGGGCTCATCCTCTACGAAGAGGTGCTGGCGCGCGTCACCGCCCAGACCTGGTCGAGAGACGCCGAGGGGCTGTGGAGCAACGGCGGGGTCTACAACTCCCGCTACGTCTTCCCCACGGTCACCTACAAGCCCGGCCGCAACATGGATCTGATCGCCGGCTACCTGCTCGCCTGGCCCGACAAGCCCGATGGCAGCCGCATCCTCTGCATGGCGAGTGACTTCCCCGGCGAAGAAGAAAAGTGTACAGACCCCCAGGAGGACCTCGCCCAGGAGATCGGCTGGGAGGTCGACATCGGCTTCAAGTACAAGTTCTACCAGCACATCCTCTTCTCGGCCGAGTATGGCTACGCCAAGGTGAGCAACCGGATCCCCCTGGAGAACATCGGCCTCAACCCCGACGGCAAGTTCCAGACCTTCCAGTCGCGCATCGCCTACGAGTTTTAGGTGCCCGCCAGCCTCATCCTGGTCGAGCTGGCCATGTTGATCGTGGTGCTCGACCTGTTTGCCGGCTGGCTGCAGCCCGAGACCGCCTACCCCCGGCGCCTCACCCACGCCCTGACCGAGCCCCCCCAGGCGCTGCTCCGGCGCCTCCTCCAGCGGCTCCCGACCGCCGGGTGGGATCTCTCCCCGGCGGCGCTGCTGCTGCTGCTGGGCGCCCTTCGGGTGTGGATGATCCGCCCATGATGGCCCTCCTCCTGCTCCTCGGCCTCGCGCTCGCCGGCCCTGTCGAGGACCTCACGCTCGCCGCCAACCCCAACGCCCCCGAGTCGGCGCGCATGGAGGCCTTCGAGCGCCTCGTGCGCACCGGCGCCACCAACATCAGCCACGTCGCCGCCGTCGCCCGGGAGGACAAGGCCGACGCCCGCGAGCGCTGGGTGGCGGTGCGGGTGCTCGGCAAGGTCGGCGGAGACGCCGCCCGCACCGAGCTGCTCGCCCTCATCAAGAACGACATGCCGGCCATGCGCGCCGCCGGCGCCCAGGCCCTCGGCGACCTGGGAGACAGCAGCCTCTCCGTCGCCCTCAACCCCTTGCTGCAAGACCCGGCCCTGATCGTGCGGGCCGCCGCCGCCGAGGCCCTCGGCAAGCTGCGCAGCGCCGACAGCGTGCCGGCCCTGGCCGCCGCCCTGGCCGCCCGCGACAGCTACTACCGGGGCAGCAGCCTGTGGGTGCGCCGCCACTATGTGGTGGCGCTGGGCGAGATCGGCCACCGCAGCGCCGCCGGCACCCTGGTGCGCTGCCTCGATGATGCCGACGAGGCCGTCGCCGCCGAGGCGATCCGCTCCTTTGAGCGCATCGCGGGCTTCTCCTTCGCAGACGGACGCAGCCCCACTGAGCAGCGGGAGGCCTGGAAGCGTTGGGGCATGGCCCAGGGCCGCTGAGGCGATCTGCCTGAAAGGCCACCTTGTCCTGCGCCGTGATCCGCCTCAGGTTTTACTGATTGCGTTCGAAGAGGCAGGTGGAACAAGGGCGAGCGACCACCATGACCAACACCCATCCAATCCAAAGCCTTCGAGCCCAGCTGCTCACAATCGGGCTCTTCTCCGGCGGCATCTTCCTCGCCGGCACGATCAACAGCTGGATCAGCGCCCAGACCCTGTCTCGGGCCGCCGATCAGGTCCACGACCTCTCCCAGGTCCAGAAGGCCCACCAACACGCTGACATGCTCCACGACGCCATCGGCGTGGCCGTGCTTGCCGGGGTGCTGGCGGGGCAGCAGGCCGACGAGGCCGGCCTCGCCGCCGCGCGGGCCGCCGTTCTGGCGCTTCAGTCCGAGCTCTCCGACCACAACCGGCGCGCCCAGGTCGGCTGGAGCGAGGCCACCGGCACGGCCTTTCCGCCCGTGGCGGTCGACGCCTACCTCCTCCTCGCCGGGGCGGTGATCGACGAGTCCTATACCGCCGGCCTCTCGCCGCCGCCCTCCCTGCCCGCCTTCTTCGCCGAGAGCGAGCGCGTGCGCAGCGCCCTGCACGCCATCACCGAGTACACGATCGCGCCCGCCGTGGAGCGAGCCCGCGGCGAGGCGGCCCACACCAGCGCCGCCACCACCCTGCACATCTGGGGCTTCGCCGGCTTCGCCTCGCTGATCCTGGGCGGCCTGCTGGTGCGGCACAGCCGGAAGGTGCTGCGCGACCTCGCTCAGGTGCAGGGCGTGGCCCAGCGGATGACCTGCGGCGACCTTTCGGCCCGCAACGCAGGCGGCTCGGTCGCCGAGATCGCCGAGTTGGGCACGGCGTTTAACGAGCTGGCCGACTCGCTCAAGCGCCATGTGGGCCGGGCCGAGGGCGAGGCCGAGCTGGCCAATTTCACCACCCAGCTCAACGAGGCGATGGATGTCGTCGACACCCAGGCCGAGGTGATGAGCGTGGTGCAGCGCGCCTTCTTGCGGGTGAGCGCCAACCACCCGGTTGAGCTGCTGCTGGCCGACTCGTCGAAGGCCCACCTCGAGCGCGCCGCCGCCCACCCCACCCTCGGCGGCGGCTGCTGCCCCGTCGAGTCGCCCGCCGCCTGCATGGCCGTTCGTCGGGGCACCCGCCTCGCCTTCCCCTCGTCAGAGGCCCTCAACGCCTGCCCCAAGCTCCGCGGCCGGCCCGCCGGCCCGGTGGCGGCGGTCTGTGTACCGGTCAGCTTCATGGGCGTGCCCATCGGCGTCATTCATGCCACCATGCCCGAGCACCAACTCCCCCCGGTGGAGTATGGCAACCGCCTCAAGCTGGTCGCGATGCAGGTGGGCAGCCGGCTCGGCACCATCCGCATTTTGGAGCAGCGCCAGCTCCAGGCCAGCACCGATGGCCTCACCGGCCTGCTCAACCGCCGGGCCTTCACCGAGCGCTTCCGCGAGGTGGCCACCCGCGGCCAGGCCTTCTGCCTCGCCATCGCCGACCTCGACCACTTCAAGAAGCTCAACGACACCTTTGGCCACGAGGCGGGCGACCGGGCGCTCCGTCGCTTCGCCGACCTGCTGAGCACCGTGCTGCCCGCGGGGGCCGTGCCGGCGCGGATGGGGGGCGAGGAATTCCTGATTCTGTTTCCCGACCTCGATCTGCGCGAGGCCTTCGGGGCCCTGGAGGTGCTGCGCATGGCCCTTCACGAGCCGGGGAGCCCGAGCTTTACGGCCTCCTTTGGGCTGGTGGATCAGTCGATGGGCCGCACCCTGGATGATCTGGTGCGGGTGGCGGATCAGGCGCTCTACGACTCCAAGGAGGGGGGCCGCGACCGGGTCACCATCGCCGACGTGGGGGCGGGCTTCCGCCAGCGCGACGCCGAGCCGCAGTACGGGGTGGGGCTCAAGGCGGCGGGGTAGG
>Ga0164294_10003407_pt1 | contig 14137 bp, 8 predicted proteins | sample GEODES005metaG_FD_111479 | JGI IMG/M metagenome (GOLD analysis project Ga0164294, IMG submission 111479) | Oligotrophic lake water microbial communities from Sparkling Lake, Wisconsin, USA - GEODES005 metaG | ecosystem: Environmental > Aquatic > Freshwater > Lake | place: USA: Sparkling Lake...
ACAGACATTCGGATCAAGTGAGTTGACGAGTGTTCCGCCGGACTTCCGCCCGAGGTCGACCGCGTCAAGGGGACCCTTTGCGAGATTGGCTGGCTCGTTGTCGCGGTAGGCGTCTAAGGCGGCATCGATTGGCTCAGCCGACACAGAGACGGGCGGCTGGCCGGCTGCCGTCTTTGCGTAGGCCCTGGCATTCCAGGGACGGTGCAGCATCACAAACAATTCGCCCGTCGAGTCGTCCTCCCAGGCGCTCGTCTCCGTGATCACGACTTCTGGTCGCTCCGTACCGAAGATGAGTTTCCGGTCGGATACTCCGGCATCGACCTTGCTCGCGTCGCCGTCGACCTGCCAGCCGTTGCTGGGGTCGGAGTCGTACTCAAACGGAGTCATCGTCGAATCGGCGTCGCGGAACTCCACAACGTTCGCAGCCCACTGGGCGCATTTAGCGTGATCGAAGCCGCCAGTGATGCCTTTGCCGCTGCCGTTAGTTTCGTTGGAGAGCAGAAAGAGCAACAGGTACAGGTCCTGAAAATAGGCCTGGCGCTGAAGGTAGTAGGGGTCCGTGGCCTTGTAGCTACCAGCCGGCTTCTTCGCGGTCAGCGGCCGATTGAGATCGAAGCGTTCACCGCGGGCAATCTCCCGGCCGATGAGCCCCGTGAAGGGACTGGAGCCGTTTGCCGTGCCGATCGAGGAATAAAACTCCTTCGGGTCGCCTGAAACGGCGCGCCAAAGAGCGCGCTGCGAGTCGGCAATGAGCTTCGCGGCGGTGCCGGTAATGACAGTCGTGTCCCAGCTGTCGGTAGTCAACCGCAGCCGCGACTCCTCGCAGAACGACCCGAGTAGCGCCTCCATCCGCGGCGGAAGCTTGGCCGAGTCGATGTCGTACGGGCGGAGGACGTTTTCGAGTTCGGAAAGGTTAAAGAGATTGGCGAAAGGATTGGTGTTCACGGAGGCGGTTGACAGCCAAGAATTGCGCGGGGCGCGCAGGTCGAGGCGGAGTTCGTACGGGTCGTCGCGCGTCTCGACGTCGGGATCGGTGTCGGTTGACCATTCCGCCTTCGAGTAGAGGGTGCGCGGCACGACGCCGGAATTGCCGGTGTCGCGGTCGACAGTCACCGACTTCATTCGGCCGTGGAGATCGGGCGGGGCATTGTAGACCGCCCGCGGCAAGAAGTCCTGCCCCGGATTACCCACTGTCGTTGTCCAGTTGAAGTCCTTGCCGGCCGTAGCGTTCCACCACAGCGGCGGCACGCCTTCGTTCCGTTCGGTGCGGAGCGGATCGGCTTTTTCGCTGTCGGGCCGAAGCGCGGAGCGGTGGTCGTTGACGGCGCTCGCGGCGTCGTTCTCGTATCGCCGGCCAGGCCGCATCTTCGGCATGTTCCGAGCAGACCCCGGCAGATGCTCATTTGCGAGGCGGACTTGAGCGCTGGTGAACCGCGCGACTGGCGGCCAAAACGACGCCACGTCACCACCGCCGTATCTTCCCTCGATAGTGTCGGTCTGAGGGGTACTAGAGAGCGTCGCGCCATCGTTGCCGATCGAAAAGAAGCGGCTGCCAGGCCCATAGTGGCCATCGGCTTTTTGAGGATCTTTACCGCTCAGGCGTGCTGAGGTGACCCCGAACTGCAAATAGGCCGCCGGATTTTCGATCGGTTTGCCGTTCGCCACAGGGATCGGGTCCACGCGAGTCCGGTACTTCGGTGGGTACAGAACCCCGTCGTCGGCAAACAGCCTGCCCACCGACACTTCCGGCGGCCCATACCCGGATCCGAGCGGGATGCCGGTGAACGCCCCGCCCGGGAGAGGCACGGTGGGGCCCGACGGCCAGAGTTGATGAGTGCCGCTGGTGGAATTGGCTGGGTAGATCATCTGCGACAGCGAGCCGTGTGCGTTGACGTTAATCCGGCCGTCGAGATCGACAACCAGCACCGAGGCGTGGAGGAGCACCCGATCGCCGTTGGGCGAAATGATGGTTGGTAGGCCAAAGTCGAGGTAGAAGCCGTCGGGAACGCCGTCGTTGTCGTTGTCGGCTCCGTAGGAAAAGCCGGAGGGTTCCGGAGTGGTGAGCATCGACAGCGTGGCCGGGGCCGTCCCACTCTTTAGGTATCCAGCCTTCTTTACGACCGACGATGAAATCGACGGACTTGTCGGCGAGTGGTCGGGCGACATGTCCGCGGGCGCGACGTGGGATAGGAATAAGTTCTGGTCGTCAAATCCGTCCCACGGTTCGTTTGGAGACGTGGGAGTGCCATCGCCCGAGAACTCGCGGCCGTTAATCAACACCTCGCAGTCTGTGCTCGCCGGGACGGCCTGGAAGGGCCGGTTCCGCGGTTGGTTGTCGATCTGGAGACGATATGACTGGTCGCCGTTGTCGGTCGCCCGGAGGATCCGGTGGCTGGAGGGCTCGCGGCCGGGGCCAAGGATCGTAATCACGCGGCCGTTCAGGTCGCATGCCTCGAAATCGGCAGAAATCGCCGGCGTTGGGAAGAACGCTGGGATCGTAAGCAGTGGCGTCTGCTCGTAGACGGCGCGGTTTGCTCCCTCGCCGCCGAGGGCCTTGGCGTAGCCGCGGAGAGTGTCGTATCCGTACTTGTCAGCGAGAAGGGATTCGAGGTTAAAGACCGACAGTCCCGAAGGTTGTGGAGGCGCGAGATTAAGCGGTAGCGTTCGACCGGTTGGGTTTGTGTTCCCTCGAAGCACGCGCAGCATCACGGTATCGAAGAGCTGCGAGTGCGGTAGGCGGACGTTGTCGCTGCGGAGCGAGAGCCGAGCGAAAGACTTCGCCGTCTCCCGTGAGCGCGTGGCGACGACCAGATAGGCCGCCCCGAGCATCATGAACAGCGTGAGCATCGAGAGTACGACGAGCAGCAGCACGCCACGGCGCTGCGCAAAGTTGCTTTGTCTGTGAAGCCGCTTGTGTGTGATCATGTGTCGTATCTTTCTCGATCCGCCGGTCGCTTGCCCGACCGCCGGTGACATTCCCCGTCCGCAATCCTCATCGCGTGTAGCCGCTCGCCCCCTCGATCACGATCATCTGCTCGGCCATGCCCACGGAGTCGAGGAGAATACGAACTTCCCCTCCGGTCGGCGGCGGGCTGGCGAAGGTGCAGTACGCCACTAATCCTGTGGGCGAGTCTTCGACGCTAGCCATTAAGAGTTGGCTCCATCGCTGGTAATGAGCCTCCTCGCCAAACCGTTGTGTCTTCTTTGGATCGTATACAACGGCCCCCGGTCGAATCACTTCCTTGATGGTTCGCCCCGCGGGCAGATCCACAGGATTCAAGGTCAGTGTCTGTCTCGCCGGATCAAAGGTCGCCCGCACAGTCAAATCGGAGTCCGCGGATGGAGAGCGGTTGTGAAACACCACGACCGTGAGTTTCGCCACGTCACCCGACGAAGGGACTCGCTGATTGACGTTGTCCGCGAGAGCGACGGAGAAAAGAGAGGTCATCCGGCCTTGGAACGCTCTGGAGCCGGCGGATTCGCGGTTCACGGGCGGATCATCGGGCCCGGTTCCCGCGCTTGTGACGATGTCGTCGCGACTCTGACCGAACAGTCGCATCACTTGCGGCGGCGCCGCGCTCGGCGAGGCTCCGATTAGCGCCGATGGCGAGTAAACGCCCGTTGTCTTGAGCACAGCACCAGCGGCGAAAGGAAAGTTTCGTGGGCCCGATTGCGTGGCAAGCTTCCAGTCCGTATCGAGATTCCCGAGAACTGGATCAAAGATCCAGACCGCGCCGCGTGTCTGATCGGCGGACGTGCCGGAAATCATCACCGAGTCTGCGCGGGTGAGGCCGAAGGTCACGGCGTCGCTCAGGCCGTTCGCCGCGACGGTGGCGGCCCGGTCGAGCACAACGGCCCGGGCGGCCTGTGACTGCCCAGCGGGGACGAGCGAGACGACGCTCGTGAGCCCGACGGCAAGGATGCCGATCGAGATCAGTACCTCCATGAGTGTAATACCCTTGCGGGTGCCCATGTTGCTCATCTCACCTTCCCCCTGCCGGCATCTCGGCTCGAATGAAATCCTGCGATTTGACGACAGTCGATTGCCGCGGATTGCACTCGGCCGTCTTCACGATTCCGCTCGCCGGATCGATTCCGATCCAGAAGGAGTCGCCGTACTGCCAGTTCGCGCCGAGAGTGTCGTCGGCCGGGTTTAGCGTTGGCGCGAATGCCGCTCCGGCCCGATCCACTCGGCCAACGAGCAGATACACCGGGCCGGTGAACGACATCCGTCGCGGTGTTGCAGAATCCTCGATGAACAACTGCCGCACGCGGCCAGTCGCATCGAACAGGATCGTCACCGCGTTTATGGTCGTGCCGGGAGTAAAAAAGAACTGGTAGTTCGAATTGCCGTATCCCGACCAGGCGAGGTCGATGCAGCGGCCGTCGGGAATCGTGAAGGCTTGCCCGCTTCTCACTGGCTGGCGGAGGATCTCGAAGGGATGGCCGACGCCGACGGGCGGCCAAGGGGTATTGCGATCTGTCTGACCGGTGCGGTCGCCCGTGGACTGTGACCGGAGCAACACGGTCATCGCATTCTCCCCGAGTTCGTACCAGGGACCGGCACCGTCGAATCGGATCAGGTCGCCTTTAGTGACTTTGCGCTTCGTAAAGTCAGGAGAAGGAATGCCGTCCCAATTGACGGCCCTTTTGCTGCCTTTGTTGAAGGTCACATCCCCAGGGTCGACTGTGATCGTGACAGTCGAGTCGAGCGACTCTCCTCGATAAACCTGTGGCACGCTTGACTGGAAGAGGTCAATGGCAAAAGTGGCGCTCGCATTCGTCGGAGGGCGGACGAAAGATACCCCCGCCCATTCGGGCCGGCCGATCGCCCGGGCCTGTGCCCGGGCAACAAAGGTAGAGGCGACGCGTGCCGCCTCACGGCTTCGACGGTTTTCCGTTGTGCTTGCGACGTTCGGCAGCACTGTCACGGCCAGGAGGCCGATGATAGCCACAACGACGAGTAACTCGACGAGCGTCATGCCGGCGCGGCGGTGGTGGGTGCTGGCCATAGCGGCCACCTGACTACTTTGTGATGAGGTCGTGATTGGTAATGTTGTCGCGGGCGGCCCTCGGCGTAATGGCATACCCAGCAAAGAAAGAGCCGTCGGTCTTACGAGTGGATCTTAGGGCTGTGTTGAGTTGGCTCATGAAGGCACCGACGGTCACTCCCTTGGGGTTGACGCCTTGGAGCCATCCTTGGTTCCGAGCCATCTGGGAAGTGACCAAGCCGAAATCACCGGCGGGAACCTCATCGAGGGAACTATTCGGGCCCCCTGAGAAAATGAGGGGAATCAACGCTGCATCCGGTTGTCCGCCGGTGTCGGTGACGCCGAACGGGTCCAATGGGTCGGGAGCAAACTTTCCGACGCTCGACTGCTGGATCATCGACCAGTCCGCTCCAGCCGGCCAACGGATGAATGATATCGGCCGGCCCCAGCCATCAAGGAACTCCGGCGCAGTGTCGCCATCGACGTTACCGATCTCATCGGACCGGAACTGCTCGACGGCGTCGGGCGCAAAGCCACCGCGAACGACGATCGCGTAGAGGCACTCCGCACTCTCGTACGGCAGAGTGCCCTTGATGGTCGTGTATCGCAGGCTTGGGGTGGAGGGCGTGTAGCCGAGATCGGAATTCACCTCCTGGAATCCGGGTCTGCCGACATCCGCCCACTGGTCGGGCATGTCGAGCGTCATGAGCATCCGCTTCCAAAGCAGTTGCTTCATGGCGATATCGATCTTTCCGCCGGACACGCCGGTCGCCACCGGCGAATACCGCTTCTCGACATAGCTCTCATAGATCGGGATCACGATCTCGTGGAGCTTGCGGATCGTGCTCCGCGTCTTGTCGATTTTCGCCCGCTGCCGGGCGCCGTTGAGCCCCGAGAGCATGAGGCTCGCGAGGATCGAGAGGATCACGATCACCACCATCAGCTCAATGAGCGTGAACGCTCGCCGAGCGCCCGGGAGGGCAGGCGAACCAAAGCAACGACGATAGCGGAAGGCGTGCATTGAAAATCCTCGCGGAGCGGTCGCTCCGGGGTAGGGCTCATTTCAGGCTGTCGAGGTAGTCCTTGCGCGTGCTCGGCCAGAAGTTCGAGAGATCGTCGTCGTTGCCATACTTCTCGTCGCGGCCGGCACTGATGATCTGGAACGAATCTGGATTGAACGGCTTTGTGGTCTTCGGATCGACCTCAACCGTCGCCGGCAAGCCGGTGATCAAGTAGCTGGCGCTATCGATGTAGATGTAGGGACTGCCAGGCTTGCTGGGGGCCGTGAACTGCCCGCTGGCAACCCGGGAAGTATCGAAATCGAAGAGCTTCTTTTTGGTGACGCCCGAGAGCGCCGCACCACCACCCGAACCAGACACGATGCCCATCGGGTTGGTCGGATCGTCGGAGTAACCGACGAGCCATCCCACGAGCGCCGTGTTGGGCTTCATCAGGGAGGCGCTGGCATTGTTCAAAAGGAACGCGGCCGGCGCCCGGGGAAAGAGCCGCTGGATGTGCTTGTTAATGCGGCCGGGATTGCCCGCCGTATCGACATCCACCGCCGGCGGATAACTCCCATACTCATTCTTGTACTGCTGGATCGCCATGTGGAGCATGTCGATCTCGGTCTTGATCCGAGCGTTGTTCGCCTTCGCTACCGACTGCATCACCGCCGGCACCGCGATCGCCGCCAGGATCGCGATGATGATGATCACCACGAGCAGCTCCACGAGCGTGAAGCCACCACGGGCTCTCGCGGCCGACAGACCGCCGAAGTTTCTACGCACCATGACTCTCTCCCGTTCGACGGGCTCCCTTACGACAGATCGGTGATCAGCTTGATGAGCGGCATGAACAAGGCAATGACGATGAAGCCGACCGCGCCGCCGAGAAACACGATCAACAGCGGCTCCATGAGGCTCGTGAGGCTCTCCGTGAGCACCGCCACCTCCTCGTCGTAGGTGTCGGCCACCTTGTAGAGCATCGTGTCGAGTTCGCCCGACTCCTCGCCGACGTCCACCATGTTGACGACGAGATCGTCGACCACCGGCGTCTTGTACCTCGTCAGATAGAGGAGGGCCCCGACGCCGGGGATGAAGAGCGTCCAGAACAGCATCGCCACGATGTTGAACGGCGGAACGGAAAACTCCTTCAGCGGCTTGGCGATCGCGTTACCGTCGCGGATCGAGTCGGACACCTTCTGAAAGAGCTTCTCGAACATCATGTTGCCCGAGGTCTCCTTCGTGATGTTGAGGGCCTCGAGGATCGGCACGCCCGAGGCGAGGAGCGTGCCGAGGGTTCGCGCCGACCGCGACATGATGTTTTTCTCGACGAGCTGCCCGAAAATCGGCGCCTTGAGGATGAAAAGATCCCAGCCGAATCGGCCATAGGGGATCATGCAAATCCCCTTGATGATCAGCCGGAAGCCGAACGGGATTGCCGGGATCAAATACCAATAGCTAACGACCCAGTTGGAGATGTCGATGAGGACCTGCGTCATCGGCGGAAGCGTGCTGCCGAAGTCGTCGAAGATCTTTTTAAACTGCGGCACGATCTTGATCATGATGAAGCAAAGGATGCCGACGGCCACGCTGACGACGACGGCCGGATAGACCATCGCGCCTTTCACCTTCCGCTTCAACGACTGGGCCCGCTCCATAAACTCCGCCAATCTGCGGAGGATGACTTCGAGCGCACCGCCCGCCTCACCGGCCCGGATCATGTTGGTGTAGAGGCGGTCGAAGGCCTTCGGGCTCTTGGCCATCGCCTCCGAGAGCGTCGAGCCACCCTCGATCTCGTCGCACACATCGAGGAGGCTGTTTTTCAGCCGCCCCGGCTTCTGCATGTTGGCGAGCACTTTGAGGCTGCGGAGGATCGGCAGGCCGGCGTCTTGGAGGATCGAGAGCTGGCGCGTGAAGAGCGTCAGATCGCGGCTCTTCACGCCGCCAATCGCAAACGTCCGCCCCGGCTTCCGCTTCCCGGCCGCGGCCGCCTGTTGTTGCTGCTTCTGCGCCTTGAGCTTGGTGACCATGTAGCCCATGGCGCGGATCGTCGCCTGGGCCTCGGCCTCCGTCGGGGCCTCCACCTTGTCGCGGATTTCCTTCCCCGTCGCGGCGTCGATCGCTTCAAACTGAAACGTAGGCATGGTCGTGGGCTTCCTGCGAGGAAGGTGTTGGCGTCAGGCTTTGGAGGTCAGGCTGTTTGGAAAGCAGCGGAAGAAGAACCAGCGGAAGAAGAAGCAGGGCTCGGTCGGATCGGAAGGAAAGGGCCGGTCAGGCATCGAGGATCGTCTCGCGGATCACTTCCTCCGCGGTCGTCAGGCCGGCAAACACGCTCTCCATGCCGGCGTCGCGGAGGGTCACCATCCCGAACTTCCGCGCCACGATCCGCAGCTCCTCGGTGGAGCAGTTGCGGATGATCATGTCGCGCATCTCGTCGTTCATGAGCATCAGCTCGTAGATCCCCAGCCGCCCCTTGTAGCCGGTGCGGTTGCACTTGTCGCAGCCCTTGCCGCGGAAGATCTTCCGGCCGGCGAGCTGGTCGGTCGTCATCTCGAGATCGGCAAGGAGATCGGCGGAGGGAATGATCTCCTCCCTGCAGAGGGTGCAAATCCGGCGGACGAGCCGCTGGGCAAGGATCGCCTCGACCGTCGCCGTGATCAGAAACGGCGGCACCCCCATGTCGCGAAGGCGCGTGATCGTGGAGGGAGCGTCGTTGGTGTGGAGCGTGCTGAACACCATGTGGCCGGTGAGCGAGGCCTGAACGGCGATTTCGGCGGTCTCCGTGTCACGGATCTCGCCGACGAGGATCCGGTCGGGATCCTGCCGGAGGATCGAGCGGAGACAGTGGGCGAAGGTGTTGCCGATTTCGGAATCGATCTGCACCTGGACGATGCCGTCGATGTCGTACTCCACCGGATCCTCGGTGGTGATCAGCTTGTCCTCGATCTCGTTGAGCTCGGAAAGCGCCGAGTAGAGCGTCGTTGTCTTGCCGGAGCCGGTCGGCCCCGTCACCAGGACGATGCCGTTGGGCCGCTGCATCACCGTGCGGAAGCTCCGCAGCGTCTCGGCCGGCATCCCGATCTTGTTGAGGTCGAGCGAGACGACGCCGCGGTCGAGCACCCGCATGACGACGCTCTCGCCGAACAGCGTGGGGAGGATGCTGACGCGGAGATCGACCGGATGGCCACCGACGTTGAGCTCGATGCGACCGTCCTGCGGGAGACGGCGCTCGGCGATGTCGAGATTCGCCATCACCTTGATCCGCGTCGTGATCGCAAACGAGAGATGCTTCGGCGGCGGCACCATCTCTTGGAGCACCCCCTCCGCCTTGAGCCGGATGCGAAACTCGCTCTCGAACGGCTCGAAGTGGATGTCGCTGGCGCCGTCGCGGATCGCCAGGAGGAGCACCATGTTGAGGAGCTTGCGGACCGGCGCGCTCTCGGCGAGGGCCTCGACGCTCGTCAGATCGGTGGGGCCTTCGCCGCCGAGGCCGGCCGCCTGCGCCGCCAGCTCCTTGTCGTTTTCCAGGCTCTCGACGATCGACTCGACGCTCTCGTTGTCGGCCGAATAAAACTTTTCGATCGCCTTCTGGATCTCCTGCTCCGTGGCCACGACGTTGTGGATGTCGAAGCCGAGAAACGTGCGAAGCTCGTCGGCGATCTGGATCTTCTGCGGCTCCGACGTCGCCACCGTGAGCCGGTTGCCGGAAAGCTCGACCGGGATCACCCGGTAGAGCTGGGCCATCGGCTCGCTGACGAGCTTGAGCACTTCCGGGGGAATCGTCCGGTCGTAGAGCGTGACGAACGTCGTATTCCACTGCTCGGCAAGCGCCTCGCCGAGCTGATCCTCGCCGTAAAACCCGAGCGACAGCCCCACCTTCCCGATCAGCTCCCCGCCGCGGGCCTGCTGCTCCTCGAGCATCTGCTGGAGCTGGCCCTCGTCGATGAGGCCGAGGTCGATGAAGATCTGTCCGATGCGCTTGAGGGCCATGGTCGTGGTTCCACCGCTGGTGGTCGGTCTGGGATGCGGGGCGGAGTGGGCTTGGAATCTCGTGGTGCGGGCGGGCGTGGCTTCGGTCACATGTCCTTGGCGCGGCGGTTGATGTCTTCCTCGTCGTCAAACACGCCCGCCTTCGCCTTCGCGATCCGCGCGGCGAGATCGTCAGGCGCCTGGGCCTTCATGAGCACCGCCTCTTCGGTCACCTTCCCGCTCTCCCAGAGGTTGAAGAGATTGTCGTCGAGGAGCACCATGCCGAGCTTGGCACCGGTCTGAATCGCCGAGTTGATGCGGAACGTCTTGTTTTCGCGGATCAGATTCCCGATCGCAGGGGTGACGACAAGGATCTCGTAGGCCGCCACACGGCCGCCGCCGATCTTCGGCAGGAGGGCCTGCGAGACGACGCCGATGATCGCCGTCGAGAGCTGCGTGCGGACCTGCTCCTGCTGGTTGGTGGGGAAGGCGTCGATGATGCGGTTGACGGTGCCCTGGGCCCCGGTCGTGTGGAGCGTGCCGAACACGACGTGGCCCGTTTCCGCCGCGGAAATCGCCGCCTCGATCGTCTCCAAGTCGCGAAGCTCGCCGACGAGGATCACGTCGGGATCCTGCCGCAGAGCCCGCCTCAGCGCCTCGGAGAAGCTCGTCACGTCGGAGCCGACCTCGCGCTGGTTGACCGTCGACTTCTTCGACTGGTGATAGAACTCGATCGGATCCTCGATCGTGATGATATGGTGGTCGTGTGTCTCGTTGATGTAGTTGATGAGGCTGGCGAGCGTCGTCGACTTTCCCGACCCGGTCGGCCCCGTCACGAGGAACAGGCCGCGGGGCCGGCAGACCATCTTCTTGCAGACATCCGGCACGCCGAGCTGTTCGGGCGTGAGCATCTTGTTGGGGATCTGCCGCAGCACCATGGCGATCGTGCCACGCTGCTTGAAGACGCTGACACGAAACCGGGCCATGTCGCCGAAAGCGAAGCCGAAGTCGCAGCCCCCCTTCTCGGCGAGCTCCGCCTGGCAACGCTCTGGCGTGATCGCCTTCATGAGGCCGTTGGTGTCGTCGCCGGTGAGCACCTTCGTGTTTTGCGGCCGCATCCCGCCGTCCATCCGGAACACCGGCGGCAGGCCGACGGTGATGTGGATGTCGCTGACGCCGTTCTTGACGGCCGCCGTGAGAAGCTTGTCGATCTGGATGTTGCCGACGGCCACCTTCGGGAGAGCGTAGGCAGATGCCTCGCTCGGCTTGGCGGCTTCCGCGGCGTCGGCCTTGTCGTCGATCGTCTCCAGCTCGAGGATCTGCGGGGCGGCTGCGGCGGGCTCAGCATCGGCCGGCCCGGCCGGCCCGGCCGGCTGAAGAACGAGGACCTTCGTCCCCTGGACATCGACAGCGCTCCCCTGATACCGGCCGATTGCCGACAGATAGACGAACTTCTTCGGATCGGCCCCCGCCGGCACGATCGCGGCGGTGATCCCGGCCACCTGCTCGGCCGTCAGCGCCGGGGATTTGAGCGTGACGAGTTTGTCCTTGATCCTCACCATCGGCTCACGACCGCCGGAGATGCGAAGCTCGGTAGCGCCGTTGTCGGCCGCCACTTTGAGCAGCTTGTCGACGTGGGCGGCGAGGGGAGAGGGGGCTGCCGTGCTCATGGGGAGGACACCTGGTACGGATGGGAGGACAGAGGACCGAAGCACTGCCGGGAATCCCGGAGCCCTCCCCTGCCGGACAGGTGCCGCCCACCCATCGGACGACGATTCTGCCGCATGGGAACCCCGGCGCGAAGTTCCCTGGCCGGCCGGCCGCTGCGCAGGCCGCAACCGCCCGGAATCCGGTTGGATGAGAATCCCCCGCTGACGACCGTCGCTGCCCATTTGGGAGCCAGTCCGGCTGAGGCCGGCGGGGCCCCTGACATCCCGCCGACCAAGCTAGAGGCATTATGCGCACGATCGGCCAAAAAGTCTCGCCGCCGACACTTTTCCTCGGAATCTCTCGATTGCGGCCTCCGGCGGTGCCCGCGGCTGGCTCGGGCGGGCTTGAGGAGGCTGGGGTGCTTGGCTCAAACGTTTGCGCTTCGGGGTCGCCCGTGCCCCTCAGCCGAAGCTCGTTGCGGGCGAGGCCGGGGTGCTGGTGCTTGGCTCGAACGTTTGCGCTTCGGGGTCGCCCGTGCCCCGTCGCCGGACGCTCGTTGCGGCCATCCATGGCCTTCACTCGCTCGGACCCGCCTGCGCTTCGCCCTCCGGGCTGCGCTTGTCGGCTACGCCGGCTCTCGGAGCACGGGCGACCCCTCGCTGGCGCCGCCGGGGTGGGGCGCCGGGTGGGGCGATTGGGGTGGGTGGGCGGGGCTTTGCTTGGCTCGGCTTGGTGAGCCGGTCAGGCTTCGACTTTTTTGGCCACGCGGAAGACTTCGTCGAAGCTCGTGATCCCGCGGAGGACCTTCTGGATGCCGTCGTCGAACATCACCCGCATCCCGTTGGCACAGGCGGCGCGGCGGATGTCTTGCGTGGGGGCTCCCTGGAAGGCGAGCTCGCGGATCTTGCCGCTCATCACCATCAATTCGAAAATCCCCAGCCGCCCCTTGTAGCCGCTCTTCGTGCAATTGGCACAGCCACGCCCCCTCATGAAGGTGGCGCCTTTGAGCATTTCCTCCGTCACGCCGGCCGTCTCGATCTGCGTGTCGAGCGGCTGGAAGGGCTGCTTGCACTTCACGCAATTCACCCGCACCAGTCGCTGGGCCACCACCGCGATGATGCTCGAGGCGACGAGGTACGCCGGCACCCCCATGTCGATCATGCGCGTGATCGCGCTGGGGGCGTCGTTGGTGTGGAGCGTGCTGAACACGAGATGCCCCGTCAGCGACGCCTGGATGCCCATCTGGGCCGTTTCCGTGTCACGCATCTCGCCGACCAGGATCACGTTGGGCGCCTGGCGGAGCATGGCGCGGATGACGCGGGCGAAGTCGAGGCCGATGTTGTGGCGGACCTCGACCTGATTGATCCCGGCGAGGTAGTACTCGACCGGATCCTCGGCCGTGATGATCTTCGTGTCGGGGCGGTTGAGCTCGTTGAGCGAGGCGTACAGCGTCGTCGTCTTGCCGGAGCCCGTCGGGCCGGTGACGAGGATGATGCCGTTGGGGCGGCGGATGAGCGATTTGAAGTTGCGGAAGTCGTGCTCGGAGAGGCCGAGCTGGCGGATGCCGACGCGGATGTTGTCCTTGTCGAGAATCCGCATGACGACCGATTGGCCGTGATTCGTGGGCAGAACGCTGACGCGGAGATCGTAGTCCTTGCCGTCGGCCGTGAGCTTGATGCGGCCGTCCTGCGGGCGGCGGCGCTCGGCGATGTCGAGCCGCGAGAGGATCTTGATGCGCGAGAGGATCGCGCCGAGGAGGCGGCGGGGGGGATTGTCGCGCTCGACGAGGCGGCCGTCGATCCGGTAACGGATGCGGACGCGATCCTCGAACGGCTCGATGTGGATGTCGCTGGCCCGCAGCTGCACCGCTTCGGTGATGATCAGATTGACGAGCTTCACCACCGGGGCGTCGGAGTTGTCTTCCTGCTGCTGGTTGGCCGCCTGCTCGACGGCCGTCTCGGTGAAGTCGATGGCGGTGTCGGTGAACTCCTGGAGCATCGAATCGGCCGACTCACCGTCGCTGGCACCGTAGTGGCGGTTGATCGCCTCGATGATCTGCTCGCGGGGCGCCAGCGAGAACTGGACGTCGCGGTTGAGAATGAAACGGAGCTTGTCTTGGGTGTCGATGTCGGTCGGATCGGAGCCGGCGATGCGGAGCGTGTTGCCATCCTTGGCGACGGGAAAGATCGAGTTTTCGCGGGCCACGCTCTCCGGGAGGAGGTCGATGATATCCTGCTCGACGGTGATCCCCGTCAGATCGACAAACTTCAGCCGGTGGGCCTTCGCCAGGGCCCGCATCACCTTGTCGCCCGGCGCGTAACCGAGCCGGACGATTTCGTCGTGGAGCTTCTTGCCGGAGCTCTCGGCGATCCGCGTCACCTCGGCAAGCTGCTCGGTGCTGACAAGCCCCTCGGAGACGAGAAGGGCGGAGAACGGGTCGTTTCGGGGCATGGCGTTGGGATTCGCGGGGATCGGTTGATCTGGGATTCGATCTGGGATTCGATCTGGGATTCGATCTGGGATTCG
>Ga0164294_10003410_pt1 | contig 14131 bp, 12 predicted proteins | sample GEODES005metaG_FD_111479 | JGI IMG/M metagenome (GOLD analysis project Ga0164294, IMG submission 111479) | Oligotrophic lake water microbial communities from Sparkling Lake, Wisconsin, USA - GEODES005 metaG | ecosystem: Environmental > Aquatic > Freshwater > Lake | place: USA: Sparkling Lake...
CCACGAGGAGTCGCTAGAAGAGTTAAAGGCAAAGCGCGTCGATGCTCAATCCGGACAGATTGATGTCGATGAAGCAGAGGCGGCAGAAAATCTCGAACTTCCTGGCGCAGATTTATCTGGCGAAGAACTTGCAGTTCGAGTGGTTCCAAAACAGACAGATGAATTTACTTGTTCTCGTTGCTTCTTGGTGCATCACATGACTCAACTTGCAAAAGGTGAGGGAGCCAAGGCAGTCTGTAAAGAGTGCAGTTAATCTAGTTAATGTTTTGTAAGCAACGCGGCGATTTCCTCGCCGCGTTTGCTCGTTACCAGCCAATATGGAGTGGAATCGCGCGGATCGTTTAATTCAATTTTAATTCCCTTAGAGGCCCAGAATTTAATAGCTAAGAACGCTGCCGGATCGGCATCTCGCGTACGTAACGTGCGCATCGCATCGGAATCCAAGACTGTAACGTTTCCCAAATATTTGAGTTCGATATGCGCCCTATCTATTCGCAATACATTTTGTTCTAAGTCAATTTTTGAGGTCAAGGATCGAGCGATGAAGGGGATTGCTAGCGTTGCAATGGCGAATGCAACGATCGTGGCAGTTGTATCCAAGGCAGCCCAGATTGCGATTACGAGTGATAGAAACATGAAATAAATAAAGGCGAGCACCCAGATAGGCGGGCGAAGCACTTCCGTGAATATCACCTTCGCAGTCTAGATCAAGTAAAGTGTGCGCATGAGTCGAGTAGCAAGCACCGCGCCTCCTGAAGGAGCGATCATTCCGGATCGCCATCCCAAAGCTCCCGAGATCGGAACCAAAATTCCATCTCACTTTGGCCATTGCTTTGGCTGTGGTGAATTGCATCCGACTGGATTGCATTTAGTTGCACACGCTGGTGCCGGCGCGGACTTAACTGCAGAATTCACGGTTACTGAAAATCATCAAGGTGCTCCGGGTTTGGCGCACGGCGGTTTGTTATCACTTGCATTTGATGAAGCCCTTGGAAAGTTAATGTGGCTAATTCGCGCTCCCGCAGTGACGGCGAGGTTAGAAACTGATTTTCTAAAGCCAGTTCCAATGGGATCAACAATTCATATAACGGCTCGAATTACTGGCCAGGTTAATCGCAAGGTTTACACCGCTGCCGAAGGACGTCTTGGCGGCGTCGATGGTGAAATAGCAGTTAAAGCAGCAGCGTTATTTGTAGTTGTTCCGATGTCACACTTTTTGGAAAATGCGCCTAAAGAGTATTTGGAACATATTGCCAAAACCCCAGAGATCTTGGCATTTGTGGATCCCGAATTTGAGATAAATCCATGACGGACGTAAAAGTGCTGGTTACTCGTTTAGATCCTAACTTACCGTTGCCAACTTATTCCAAAGGCGGAGATGCAGGTGCTGACTTGGTAGCCCGAGTTGATGTAACTCTGGCTCCAGGTGAACGCGCGCTAGTTCCAACGGGAATCTCAATTGCGCTGCCCAATGGATATGTTGCGTTAGTACATCCCCGATCTGGGTTAGCGATTAAACATGGTGTAACCATGGTGAACGCGCCGGGAACTGTTGATGCGGGCTACCGCGGCGAATTGCAAATAATTCTAATTAATCACGATCCCAAAGAGAGCGTCACATTTAAACGTGGAGATCGCATTGCGCAATTGGTTATCCAACAAGTCGAGCGCGCCGAATTTGTTGAAGTAGAAAATTTGCCAGGATCCGGTCGCGGCACAGATGGATTTGGATCAACTGGAAGATGATGACTCAGATACCAAGCCCAGGTGAAAGCGCCGATAAAGATAAAGTTTTGGCAGCTTTTGGCGGCAAGAAAGGCTTAATCGACTCTGGAATCCCCTCAGTAATTTTCCTTATTGTCTTTAATGTTGCCGATGATCTGCGTCAGGCTTTGATCGCATCCCTGATCGTCTCGGCTTCGTTAACAATTATTCGACTTGCTAAGCGTGACACTATTCAACATGCAATCTCGGGGTTAATCGGTTCGCTAATTTGCGCTTGGTTTGCCAATCGAACAGGAAACGCAAGTGATCTATATATTCCAAAGTTACTCACAAACCTGGGTTACGGAAGTGTTTATTTGATTGCGAATCTGGTGGGTTGGCCGATTTTGGGAGTTCTTCTAGGTCCGATCTTGGGCGAGAATTTAAGTTGGCGTAAGGATCCTGCTCGTGCCCGCGCTTATAGGCGAGCAAGCTGGCTCTGGGTAGGGATGTTCTTTACGCGAATCGCAGTTCAGTACCCAATTTACAGAAGCGGCAATGTGAATTTACTTGGAACGGTAAACCTGGCAATGGGATACCCACTATTTTTAGCAACCGCTTACGGTTCGTGGATGATTCTAAAGAGCGTACCAACAACTAAATTACAAAGTTAGTTAGCCAGCGATAAAGCAGGATTTAATCAATCCTTCAGCAGTTGTTGAAGCAACAAATAGAAGTTCATCGCCCGCACTAAATACGTCCGTTGGAGTTGGTGTAATTACCCGTCCATCACGAACTATGGCTGCCAGTGACGCATCATCTGGAAGCTCAATTTCTTCAACCGTCTTTCCAATACAACTAGAGGTATCAGGCAGGGTTAACTCGACTAAGTTGGCCTGGCCCTTACGGAAAGAGAATAGGCGAACAACATCTCCGACACTCACTGCTTCTTCAACGAGAGCGGAAATTATTCTTGGAGTCGACACCGCGACATCTAAACCCCAGGCAGAATCAAATAGCCATTCATTCTTTGGATGGTTAATACGAGCCACGACGCGGGGGACACCATATTCTGTCTTTGCAAGCAAGGATGCAACTAAATTAACTTTGTCATCACCTGTTGCGGCAACTAGAACCTGGCAATTATTAAGGACTGCTTTGTCTAGAGAAGTTATTTCACATGCATCAGCCATGAGCCATTCAGCATCAGGCACTGATTCCATTTTAAGCGCCTTGGGATCGCGATCGATAAGAAGCACTTGGTGACCGTTATCTAAGAGTTCGCGCGCAATTGCACGACCAACATTTCCGGCTCCTGCGATAGCAATTCTCATGATGATTCCTCCGGAGAGCGCGCCAAAATTCCTTCAACTTTGGCTATATCTTCATCGCGTACAGTTACGTGAATTAGATCGCCTTCTTGAAGAACTGTATGAGTATCTGGAATTAAACCTTCGCCTAATCGAGTAATAAAGGCAACGCGAGTCCCGGTTGTTTCTTCCAGAACTGCAATTGGTGAACCAAACCAATCCTTATGGGGATGCATCTCACAAAGTTGTATCGAACCGCTGGCATCGCGCCATTCAGAGCGTGAACCTTCTGGAACAAGGCGACGCAAAATTTGATCTGTTGCCCAAATAACTGTGGCAACTGTTGGAATACCAAGGCGTTGATAAATTTCTGCGCGTCCTGGATCATAAATACGAGCGACTACGTTTGCAACGCCGTAGGTTTCGCGAGCAACTCGCGCTGCCAAAATATTTGAGTTATCGCCATTGCTTACAGCTGCAAAGGCATCGGCCGTTTCGATTCCGGCTTCCAGCAAAGTGTCACGGTCAAAACCCACACCTGAGATTGTGCGGCCTTTAAAGTCAGGGCCAAGGCGACGGAACGCTTCTCTAGATTGGTCGATTATTGCAACTGAATGTCCAGCAGCTTCAAGTTCGGTGGCTAACGAGGAACCAACTCGACCGCATCCCATAATTACAACGTGCACAAGGTTTAACTTACACCCTTAGGCTTGGCTTTATGACATCAAAAGAGGGTAACCAGCGAAATTCGGTAGATCGTGTTGACCTCGCGGTGGGAGATCGTTTTGTAGTCACTGTTGAAAAAGTGGCGCACGGGGGCCACTTCATTGTTCGACATCTGGGCGCGGTGATATTTGTGCGCCACGGAATTCCGGGCGAAGAGGTTGAAATAGAAATTACCGGCACTGGAAGTTCATTTAATCGAGCTGATGTAGTTTCGGTTATTACGCCATCGCCCGATCGCGTAAGCGCACCATGTCAATTCGCGCACCGCGCAGGTTGCGGAGGATGCGATTTTCAACATATTTCGCTGCCTCGTCAACGTCAGTTAAAGAGCGAGGTAATTACTGAGCAATTTTCTAGAATTGCAAAATTAGATATCGAAGTTGATGTCGAAGAAGTCGGTGCTGCCCTTGGCTATCGAACTCGATTTAACGCCGTTACAACGCGAAATGGAGATTTGGGATTTAAACAGGCACGCAGCAACAAGGTGATTCCGGTTAGTGATTGTCGAATTCTTTCACCTGAAATGAAATATCAAGAACTCAGTGCAAAACGCTGGAAAGGTGATCTACGGGTCGAAGTTTCGATCTCTTCAACTGGAGAACGCACAATTGCAACAGGCTATTCGCGAGATGACACACCTGTGCGCACCAGCGAAGGACCAGATGTTGGAAATTATGAAGTAAATGGATTTGCCTTAGAAGTTTCCCAGCGATCGTTTTGGCAGAGTCATAAGTTAGCACCAACAGTTCTTTCTAAAGCAGTTTTAGAATATGCAAAATTACAGCCAGGAGATAAGGTTCTAGATCTTTACGGCGGCGTGGGTCTTTTCACTTCGCAATTTCTAGAATCTGTTGGAGATAGCGGAAGCGTTGACCTAGTTGAGGGAAGCAAGAGTGCGACCGCTGATGCGATGCGAAATTTTGCCAATTTCTCAAATGTTTCGGTCCATACCGGCGATGTAGCAAAGTTGCTGCCGCGGTCTTCTAAAGTAGATGTGATAGTTCTTGATCCGCCGCGCGAAGGTGCTGGTAAAGATGTAGTCATCGCCATGGTTGCGCTAAAGCCAAGAAGCATTGTTTACATCGCTTGCGACCCAGCCGCCTTGGCGCGAGATACAACGTACTTAGGGGAAGCGGGATATAAATTGCAGCAAATGCGCGCTTTTGACCTTTTCCCAATGACACACCACATCGAATCTGTTGCTTTATTTGCCCCGATTAAGGTATCTTGACGTCAAGATAAAATGATTTGAGGATAATGAATGAGTAAGAACTCGTTAGGCGCCAAAAAGAATCTAAACGTTGCTGGAAAAGATTTTGAAATATTTGATATCTCAAAAGTCGAAGGTGCAACGAACCTACCCTTCTCGCTCAAAGTTCTTTTTGAAAATCTGCTTCGCACAGAAGATGGCGCAAATATCACCGCCGAACATATAAAGGCCCTGGCTCAATGGGATCCATCAGTTGAACCAGATACCGAAATTCAATTCACGCCAGCTCGCGTCATCATGCAAGATTTCACGGGAGTTCCTTGTATCGTTGATTTAGCAACCATGCGCGAGGCGATCGTTGATCTTGGGGGAGACCCAGCAAAAGTTAACCCACTTGCACCTGCCGAACTTGTTATCGACCACTCAGTTATTGCAGATGTTTTTGGTACTAAAGATTCTTTTGAGCAGAATACGGATATTGAATACCAGCGCAATCGCGAGCGTTATCGTTTCTTGCGCTGGGGTCAAAGCGCTTTTGATGAGTTTAAAGTTGTTCCACCGGGAACCGGAATTGTTCACCAAGTAAATATCGAGTACTTGGCGCGAGTAGTTATGACTCGTTCGGTAAATGGAGTTTTACGCGCCTACCCAGATACCGTTGTTGGTACTGATTCACACACAACTATGGTTAATGGACTTGGCGTCCTTGGCTGGGGCGTGGGTGGAATCGAGGCGGAAGCAGCGTTACTTGGTCAGCCGGTATCGATGCTGATTCCTCGCGTTGTGGGATTTAGATTAAGCGGATCACTTCCTATCGGAACAACAGCGACAGATATGGCGCTAACCATCACAGAGATGTTGCGAAAGCATGGAGTGGTCGGAAAGTTTGTGGAATTTTATGGCCCAGGTGTGGTCTCGGTGCCAATGGCTAACCGAACAACGATTGGAAATATGAGCCCCGAATACGGTTCAACTTGTGCAATTTTCCCAATCGATGAAGAGACTTTGCATTACTTGCGATTGACTGGGCGCAGCGAAGATCAAATTGCACTTGTTGAGCAATATGCCAAGGCGCAAGGAATGTGGCACGACCCGTCGGTTACTCCACGTTTTTCAGAGCATATCGAGCTCGATCTTTCGACAGTTGTTCCTTCAATTTCTGGACCCAAGCGTCCACAGGATCGCATTTCACTGAGCGCATCAAAGAGTTCATTTGAAGAAGTTCTTCCTACCTACTTCACAGATAAGACTGGCAAAGATGCTTATCCCGTAAACGTTGGAAGCAAGGCCACAACAATTAAAAATGGTGATGTCGTAATCGCGTCAATTACATCCTGTACAAATACTTCTAATCCATCAGTAATGATCGGCGCCGCGCTACTTGCCAAGAAGGCGGTAGAACGCGGACTTACATCCAAGCCGTGGGTGAAGACGACACTTGCTCCTGGATCAAAAGTTGTTACTGATTACTACGACCGTGCAGGACTTACTCCATACATGGAAGCGCTCGGCTTTAACTTGGTTGGTTATGGCTGCGTTACTTGTATCGGCAATTCAGGACCGTTGCCAATTGAGATCAGCAAGTCGGTAAATGAGCACGACTTAGCAGTAACTGCAGTGCTTTCAGGCAATCGAAACTTTGAGGGTCGCATCAGCCCTGATGTGAAGATGAATTACCTCGCCTCGCCTCCGTTAGTAGTTGCCTACGCACTAGCTGGAACCATGAACCATGATTTTGAAAAAGATTCACTTGGTACCGATAAAGATGGCAAAGAAGTTCTTTTGGCGGAGATTTGGCCAAGTGCGCAAGAAATTCAGCAGGTGATTGATTCTTCAATATCCTCTGAAATGTTTAAGAAAGATTATGCCACTGTCTTCGATGGCGATCACCGTTGGAAGTCGCTAGATACACCAACTGGAAAAACTTTCGAATGGGATGCGCAGTCAACTTATGTGCGCAAGCCTCCTTACTTTGATGACATGCCGGCGAATCCAACGCCGGTCACAGATATTTCCGGAGCGCGCGTTCTGGCAATTTTGGGAGATTCGGTAACGACAGACCACATTTCTCCAGCAGGAAACATTAGAGCCGATTCTCCGGCCGGAAAGTATTTGGAAGCGCACAATGTCGCTCGCACTGATTTCAACTCTTATGGTTCTCGTCGCGGTAACCACGAAGTGATGATTCGAGGAACTTTTGCCAATATCCGCTTAAAGAATTTGTTGTTGGATGGAGTCGAAGGTGGCTTTACACGAAACTTCCTAAATGGTGGAGATCAAGAAACGATTTACGATGCCTCGGTTGCTTATCAAAGTGCGGGAGTTGCCTTAGTTATTTTGGCAGGAAAAGAATATGGATCTGGTTCCTCACGTGACTGGGCTGCTAAAGGCACGGCACTTCTTGGAGTGCGCGCTGTAATAGCTCAAAGTTTCGAACGCATCCACCGTTCTAACCTAATTGGAATGGGAGTGCTACCTCTTCAATTTAATGAAGGCGAAAGCGCAAAATCACTTGGCCTTAGCGGCCAAGAAATTTTTGCTATCTCTGGAATAACGGAATTAAATAATGGTCGAATTCCAAAGCAGGTGACCGTGACTGCTGACGATAAGACTTTCACCGTCAAGGTGCGCATCGATACGCCAGGTGAAGGTGATTATTATCGCCATGGGGGGATCATGCAGTATGTGCTGAGATCCCTACTTTCATAAAAATCGCGAAAAAAGGATCGGCAAACTAGACTTCAGCAATGCTCGAGTCGATTAAAAGTCCTGCCGATATTAAGGCTCTGGATAATTCGCAGCTAATTGCTCTAAGTGAAGAGATTCGACATTTTTTAATTGAAAAAGTCTCTAAGACCGGGGGACACTTAGGCCCCAACCTAGGAGTTGTTGAATTAACTCTGGCAATACATCGCATCTTTGATTCCCCGCGCGATGTTGTGCTCTTTGATACCGGCCATCAATCTTATGTTCACAAAATAATTACTGGGCGAGCAGCAGACTTTGATGGTTTGCGCCAACGTGGCGGAATTGCGGGATACCCAAACCGCAGCGAGAGTGAGCATGATGTTATTGAGAATTCGCACGCGTCAACTGCCCTCTCTTGGGGCGATGGAATTTCCTATGGTTTTGCGCAAACTGGCCAGACCGATCGCCACGTAGTTGTAGTTGTAGGCGATGGCGCCCTTACTGGTGGCATGTCTTGGGAAGCACTTAACAATATTGCCGCAACCGAAGTTCGTAACCTAGTAATTATTGTTAACGATAACGAGCGTTCTTATTCGCCGACAATTGGTGGCTTGGCTACTTACTTATCAACTTTGCGCGTCACGCGAGGTTATGAGCGCTTTCTTGACTGGGGTAAAGACGTTCTACATAAGACGCCAGTTATCGGAACTCCGATATACGAAACGCTACATGGCGTGAAGAAAGGTATTAAAGATATTGTCGCCCCACAAGGCATGTTTGAAGATCTTGGCCTTAAATATATGGGCCCTATCGACGGTCATGACATCGCGGCGATGGAAAAAGCGTTGCTGAAGGCTAAAGTATTTGGTGAGCCCGTACTGATTCATGCGATTACCGAAAAAGGTCGTGGCCATAAGCCTGCGATGGATGATGAAGCAGAGAAATTCCACGCCGTTGGCATAGTCGATCCCGAAACCGGTGTGCCACTTTCAAAGAGCGTCACTAGTTGGACCAAGGTTTTCTCTGAAGAGTTAATTGAAATTGCGCGAGAGCGTAAAGATATAGTTGCAATTACGGCGGCCATGCTCGGACCAACTGGGTTGTCAGCCTTTGAAAAAGAGTTCCCAAGTCGAACAATCGATGTCGGTATCGCTGAACAGCATGCCGTAACAAGTGCTGCAGGAATGGCGTTTGCAGGACTACATCCAGTTGTTGCAATTTATTCGACCTTCTTAAACCGTGCCTTTGATCAACTCCTGCTCGACGTTGCTCTTCATAAGGCTGGAGTTACTTTTGTTTTAGATCGTGCCGGAGTTACTGGTGATGATGGACCATCTCACCACGGTATTTGGGATTTAGCTCTCACCGGAATTGTTCCCACAATGCATGTAGCCGCACCTCGTGATGGCGCGCGATTGCGCGAGACGCTTCGCGAGGCAGTGAATATCTCTGATGCGCCTTCCATGATTCGCTATCCAAAAGGCGCCGTGCAAATTGATATTCCCGCTTTCGAGCGTCGTGAAGGAATAGATGTTCTCTATCGCGGCGAAAGCGCCGATGTTCTTCTTGTAAGTATTGGCGCAATGGCAGCGATCGCTGTCGAGGCAGCGTCAATGGCATATCGCGAAGGCGTTGGCGTAACTGTTATTGATCCGCGCTGGGTAAAGCCATTACCAACTTCTCTAATAACAATGTCGCAACGCTATAAGAGCGTGGTGGTCCTGGAAGATGGAATAAAGCACGGTGGCATCGCAAGTTCAATTTCAGAGATGTTCCGTGAATCTGGCTTAACGACGCCAATTCATTCAATTGGTGTCCCACTTGATTTTATTGAGCACTCAAAGCGCAACGAGATATTAACTGATTTAGGAATTACCGCTCAGAATATTTCGCGCAGTATCGTTGAATGGAACAGCGCTAATACTTCAAATGGAGCCAATACGTTTATGGAAGAGATGCAATCCCCGGCGCGTGAAAACGTTGACCGCATACAGCATCGCTAATTCCCTCTCGATCTAAGTAAGGCAAGATTCCGCCTAGATGCATCGGCCAACCCGAACCCATCAACATGCAGAGATCGATTTCTGCAGCTGAAGAAACGACGCCTTCATCGAGCATCATGCGCGCCTCTGTAGCTAAAGCTTTTAGCGCGCGATCGCGAACCTGCTCGGCAGTTGAAGCAGTAGTTCCTTTCGCAATTAAAGCTAAAGCTTCAGGATTGGCGCTAAATTTTCCATCAGCGCCTTTAACGTAGAAGTTTCGAACCTTGCCAGCAACCATGGCTTGCATCGTGGGTGAGATGCGATAGCGCGGACCAAGATTTTCATGCAACGTTTGCGAAACATGAAGTGCGACACCTAGGCCTACTAGATCAAGTAGTTCAAATGGCGACATTGGAAAACCGATGCTGCGCATTGCATTATCTGCAACTTCGGGCGAAGTGCCTTCATCAACGGCATCAGTTACTTCTCCCATAAAGCGCGTCAACAGACGATTAACCACGAAACCAGGTGCATCTTTACAAATGATCATGGTTTTCTTCAGATCTTTACCAACACTGACAGCAGTTGCGGTAGTTGCATCGTCAGTCTTTGATGTGCGCGCTACTTCTAGAAGCGGCATGATTGCAACTGGATTGAAGAAGTGAAAGCCAATTACGCGTTCTGGATTCTTGAGTCCTTCGCTCATGCGCTCTACAGAAAGTGATGAAGTATTAGTTGCTAAAACGCATTCTGGTGAAACGATAGTTTCCAGCTTCTTAAACAACTCTTGCTTGAGGGCAAGTTCTTCAAAGATCGCCTCGATAATGAAATCGCATCCTGCAAATGAATTTTGATCTGCAGATCCACTTACCAAAAGAGAAAGCCGGTTTGCACTCTCTTCACTCATGCGCTTTTTCTCAACCAACTTAGCTAATTCGTTCTTCACCCAGGCAACGCCTTTATCTGCACGTTCCTGGTCGATATCTGTCATCACAATTGGGCATTTGAGATTGCGCAGCAGAAGCAGTGCAAGCTGTGAGGCCATTAGACCGGCACCAACAACACCAACTTTGCTTACCTTGCGAGCCAAGGCAGGCTTTGGCGCACCCTCAACTTTCTTACGCTTCTTCTGAATTAAATTAAATGCATAGAGTGATGCGCGCAGTGGATCTGACATTGTTAAATCGGCCAGCGCTTGATCTTCGGCATCAAAGCCCGCTCCGCGAGTGTTTGTGCGAGCAGCGGCAATTAGTTCTAGTGCGCGCATCGGAGCTGCTATTTCGGCTCCACCATATTTCTTAAGCGCCGCCGCCTTGCCAGTAGCAAGAGCTGTCTCCCAGGCAGGATCATTTGAATAATCTTTACGTTCTATCTTGGTCTCACCTGCAAGAATCTTTGCAGCAAATGAAACAGAACGCTCTAGGAAATCAGCAGGCTCGTAAACTGCATCAACTACACCAAGTGAGAGCGCATCTTTTGCCTTCATCATCGTGTTGTTATTTAGCGCATTTAACATGATCACTTGTACCGCGCGTTCTGGCCCAATTAATTTAGGCAAAATGGTTGCGCCACCCCAACCAGGTACCAACCCTAAGAAAACCTCAGGCTGTCCGGTAAAGGCGGTTGAGGCCAAAGTGCGATAGTTACAATTCAAACCAACTTCAAGTCCACCACCGAGTGCTAGACCGTTTATAAATGCAAATGTTGGAATCCCACATTCGTCTAAGCGACGAAAAACATCATGTCCGAGTTTTCCAATAGCAAGGGATTGCGCACGTTCTGTAAGAAATGAAAGCGCTGAAAGATCTGCACCCGCGGCAAAGATAAATGGCTTTCCGGTTATTGCGATAGCAGCAGGGGAGCGGCCGATCGCATCGGTGATTGCCTCATTTAAAGCAGCAAGTGATTGCGGCCCAAATGTATTTGGACGCGTGTGATCAAGGCCGTTATCTATTGTAATTAGCGCAAGTGAACCTTTATGCCCAAATGCAGAGAGATCAATGTCGCGAACAAGTGCGTTAGTGACAACTTCTTCAGGAGCGCCTTCAGGTAACTTAATTTCGGTAGTCATTACTTTGATCCTCCAGAAAAGTGTGGGTTCTCCCAAATAACGCTGCCGCCCATGCCAAGACCGATACACATAGTTGTCAGCCCATAACGCACCTCAGGGTGCTCTTCAAAAGCGCGCGCTAAGTTAAGTGCTAAACGGATTCCAGATGATGCAAGTGGATGTCCCACAGCGATTGCGCCGCCATAAGGATTTACTCGCGGATCATCATCGGCGATTCCGAAGTGATCGAGGAATGCGATTACTTGAACAGCGAATGCTTCATTAACTTCAAAGGCTCCGATATCGCTAATTTTTAAATCGGCTTTTGCAAGAGCCTTAATTGTTGATGGCACGGGTCCATATCCCATTACTTCTGGCTCTACTCCGGCGAATGCATATGTTACTAACTTTGCTTTAATTGTTAGCCCAAGTTCTTTCGCTTTATCTTCGCTAGCAAGTAAGGCAGCTGTTGCGCCATCGTTTAACCCAGATGAATTTCCTGGGGTGACACGTCCAGCTGGACGGAAGGGAGTTTTAAGTGTTGCTAAACCCTCCATCGTTGTTGTGGGACGTGGTGGTTCATCAACGCTGGCAATACCCCAACCCATCTCGGGAATTCGCGCAGCAGTTGGAATTAAATCACGTTGTATTTTTCCGGCAGCATAGGCAGCCGCAGTTTTCATCTGAGAGTTGTAGGCATAACGATCTGCGCGCTCTTTTGTTAATTGCGGAAAACGATCGTGCAAACGCTCTGCTGTTGCTCCCATGGCGAGCGCATCTTGTTCAACAATTTTTTCGGCCAGGAAACGTGGGTTTGGATCAATGCCATCACCGATTGGATGATTTCCCATATGTTCAACACCGCCGGCAATAGCGATATCAATTGATCCAATCGCGATCGCACCAGCGAGTGAAGTCATCGCTGTCATCGCACCCGCACACCAACGATCTACTGAATAACCTGGCACGGTATTTGGTAGTCCGGCCAAAAGTGAAACGCTGCGTCCCAAGTTCATTCCTTGATCACCTGTTTGCGTTGCAGCAGCGATTGCTACATCTTCGATAGCGCCAGGTGAAACTTTGGGATTGCGCTCGAGCAGACCACGCATTGCGCGAACCATTAAGTCATCGGCGCGCGTGCCGGAGTACATGCTTCCGGCCTTTCCAAATGGGGTACGAACAGCATCAACTAGAACAACGGTGCGAGACATTTGCGCCACTTTCTTTTTCAGCCACAACTCGGAGTAACTTCCAGGGATAGGTTACTCGCCAGTAGGTGAAAGTGGAACAGGCGCGAACTAGGCGGGAACGGCCACCTTTGGGGATTGGCTCTTATTTGAGAGATATGGAACCAATACGGCGGCTAAGTATGCGCCCCAAGCCAAGATCTGCACCCAAGAAGTAGTCGTATCAAATCCAACAGCTCCACCTAGGAGTGAAGCCAGGACTGATTCTTTTGCAATCCAAGGAGTTACATCCCAAATAAAGTCATCGGCGCCAGGGAGCCAACCAAGTTCTTGGAACTCATGAACTCCGTAAGAGAGAACGCCGGCGGCAACAATAATTAAAGCAACACCAGTAACAGTGAAGAATTTAGAGAGATTGATTTTTACAGAGCGGTTGTAAATTAAATAACCAAGTCCAACTGCGAGTGCCAAGCCTAAAACTAGGCCGAGTGTTGCAGAAGAAATTGCACCTACAGTTTTGAAATTTGTATAGATGAAAAGTGCGGTCTCTAAACCTTCGCGCGCAACTGCGAAAAAAGCCACTAAAGCAAGGCTTATTGGCCCACCAGAAAGTGCCTGATCAACTTTGCCATGGAGTTCATTGCGCAAATTGCGGGCTGTGCGCTTCATCCAGAAGACCATCCATGTAACAAGGCCAACGGCGGCAAAAGATGTAACACCGGCAAATAGCTCTTCGCCGCGATCTGATAGCTCAGCTGAAGTGAAAGAGAGAATTGCGCCAAGGCCAAGCGTTAGAACTAGGGCAACTGCCACGCCAGTCCAAAGTGGCTTCAGGAGATGCCTGCGATCAGTGCGGACCACGTAGGCAACCAAAATTCCGACAATTAGCGCAGCCTCTAGGCCCTCGCGCAAGGCGATGATGAAAGTACTTAGCATGGACATAATCTAGAACTGCTCGGTGAATTACGCAACTTAAGTGTTGCGTAATTAGTCACAGTTATTCGATTACTGCTTCATCACCTTCGATTACAGGCTCAACCAGGGCTTCGGTCTCAAGCAGAGCAGCCTCCAAAATTGGTCCTGCAATCTCAATCTGCCAGGTGCGCGCACCCAAAGTAGCCAGAGCCTGCGCTACAGAGCCTTTTGGGCTCATCCAGCAGACTCTGCGTACATATTCAGGGGTAATCATATTTTCCAAGGGGATAGCCAATTCAGCGGACTTCTCGCTTAGGCGCGCTTTCGCGTGGGTCAACGGCGCATATTTCTCGGGGAAA